>MDTB01207735.1_pt1 | contig 10729 bp, 19 predicted proteins | sample 811161 | NCBI WGS metagenome assembly MDTB01 (sample SAMN05326650, study PRJNA326480) | marine metagenome | isolation source: seawater | place: Mediterranean Sea | collected 2009 | reverse complement strand
CAGCTATTTTACGGACGGCAAAGTGTCAGACGTGCGTATTTATTCGGTTGCATTGAGCGCCAGCGAAGTTTCAGCTATTTACGCGGGAGACTGGTCCCCGTGAGCCAAACATTTTTTCTTCTTACAAGTGAACCGACACAGCCTCAGCTCGATCACCTACAGGCGAGAGCCCTCACGTCGTCGCCAGAGTGGAATGGGAACGGACCGGAGGGCTAACTCTAGTGCCTAAGTACAGTAAAAGATCTGCAATCAAACTTGCACAATGCGACGATCGGATACAGCACGTATTCAACAAAGTTATTCGCACAGTAGATTGTACAATCTTGGTGGGGCACAGAAACCAAGAAGATCAAGAAGAGATGTACGAGCAGGGGCGTTCCCAACTACGCTACCCAAAGTCTAAGCACAATTCCTTACCGTCTAAAGCTGTAGATGTAGCGCCATATCCGATAGATTGGAATGACAGGGAGCGGTTTACTCTGTTCGCTGGCTTCGTCTTAGGGACCGCAGAAACAATGGGAGTCAAGCTGAGATGGGGTGGGGACTGGAATAGGAACTGGGAAACAGCAGATAACAGTTTCGACGACCTCGTTCACTTTGAATTGGTGAGTGATTAGGAGTGGTTATGGCTAGTGGAGCCAACGGCAGTAATGCTTTCAAAACCTTAGTAACGTATTGGCCGCTCATTCTTGCGCTTGTGTTTGGAGCTGGTATTGTTGGGGAAGCTCGATACCGCCTATCCGACCTGGAAACCAAATTCATACAACTCGAAAAAAGAAGTGATGATCGTTTCAATACGCTCACTGCTGAGATGAAGGAAGACCGGAAGGAACTCAAAAAACTCAATCGGGAGTTGAGAGTAGGCTTAGGTAAGATGCAACTGAGCATGGCTCGGATCTGCGTCAAGCTGGATGTCGAGTGTGACTAAGGAGGTAACGATGGAAAAGTCGTTTTTCAAGAGTAAAAAATGCTGGGTGTTCCTGCTCATGCTTCTTTCAACTGTAGGTCTGCTCTGCACAGGATTTGTCTTTGGTGCGAATAGCAGTGTCCTAGAGCAAATTGTTACTACGCTGGGCTCAACAACTGGCCTCGCTGCGGTAACGCTCATCGGTGGACAGTCTTTTGTAGATGGCAAAGTACGTCCGGCTGCTCTTACAGCATCCGTTCGTCGCGATTGCGCTGACTGTGGGTAACTAGAGATATGGGATGGTTCGTAGCCGCGCTGCTTAGCGTACTTGGGGCGATAGGGGCATTCTTTGGAGTGCGCTCTAAATACTTGCGGCGCGGTTACGACCAAGCATTCGAGCGTCAGAAATCTCAAGCTGACATGGTCCGTAAAGAGATTGCTAGAAAAGACGCCGTCATAGACTCGAAAGTTACCTCAAACCATGTCAAGATCCGAGCGACTGCAAAAGAACGCCTTGCAGAAAATACAGGGAAGGCGGCGAATAGCCTGCTAGCGAGGACACTGAAGCCATGGCGAACAAAAAACAAATAGCGATTATCGCATCTGCACTTTCTTTCATTCCACCTCATGTACTAGCCAACGCAGAAGAGATTCAAATCTGCGACCCAAACCGCGTACTCACTCAGTGTGAGAAAGGTTTATACGATGCTGCGGTTATATGGGAAGGCCGAGCAGAAGAAACAAGAGCTACTCTAAATGGTTGCATGGACAAACTTGCCGTTAGAACCTCTACCGTAGTTAATAATATAGTGCTGCCTAATCCTCCTCCAAAAGAAGATACTCTCTTCTCCAAAGCAGACTTAGTTATGTACACAGGCGCGGGGGCGCTTGGGTTTATATTAGGAACAATAATTACCGCGCTAGTGAGGTAGTGTGTATATCGTTGTCGTAAACCGAAAAGAATTCAAATGCAGGGACACCGCAACACTGCGGAAATGGAAGCGTGAGAAGCGCGTGAAGGAAGACACTCCTGTTTGGGACCGCCTGGAGAAGATGTGGACAACTGTAGGACAGGCAGTATTAGTCCATCCTGTGGATGGGTCAATGAAGAAGGTGTACCTTTCCTAATGTGTGGTATACTCTTGGTGAGAGGTTTTATTACAGCCAATGTCTACTGATCCTTCCACTGCACAAGTCGATACTTCCGCTATGACTTGGATAGATTACTTAGCTACTTCTCTGAACCTTTTTGGTCTAAGTATTCTTTTCATTTTTGCGAGCCTAGCTATAGGCATTATCGACACAGGATCTAGTATATGGCGTTGGTTGATGGACCAAGGAAATGCCACGGAAACCTGAAGAATGGGCCGACGAATATAATCACATAACAACTGTATTTGGGCCTCGTTTGCTCGACATAATGGAAGGGATGACCATCACCGAGTTATCCGTCCGGTCGGGTGTAAGCACCAGTACAATCTCAAATTGGATTCAAGGAAGAACCGTTCCAGATATTGCAAGGCTTTTTGCGATCAGCAACGTGCTGGGAGCCTCAATAGATTGGATGGTCGGGCTTGATGACGATAATGCGCCACGTAGGGGCACTGACTACCCTCAATGATTTGTATGTAGGATACTGCGAAAGCGGCTCCTACTACCTATTATCCTAATGTGCGGTAATAAAAAAGCCCGCTAGCGAAGACAAGATTAGTGTTCCTCCCTCTCACGTCTTCGCTAGCGGCATTTAGACCAGAGGAGGTCGTAAGTGAAACTGTACCATAAAACTATTATCTTGCCTCTAGCCGTGGCTGCTTTTTCTGCTTGTGCCACGCAGTTCAAGACCAAAATTACGCTAGGTGAATGTGTTCGCATTTGCTCTCCTCTTGTTCCTTACGGGTTTAGACCTATGTGGAATAAACAGGGAGTGTGCGCGTGCCTCGTACCTCCTTCAGCGCGTTCATCCCGCAACCACATAAACACGCAAGAGGGGCATTTAGATGGAGCACGATAAACCTTATTGGTACGACAAAAGCCGTGACCTGTACGTTGTTCATCTACCCTCCAAGAAGAATCCTGTCACGCTGCCTGGTGATAGCTGGAAGACTATCCGCGAAGCATACTCTAATTGGGACGGCACGCCCGCCTCAGTCAACGAACTCGCCCGTAAGCTGGGTCTAGCGCGTAAAACAATTACGGAGCTTCTGAGGGCCATGCAGACGACGCACGACTCTGCGCCGTGGACAGATGAAGAGATAAGTGAATCAGGGGAAGACTCTTTGATTGAAGACCTCCTCCGGCGTAAGGAGGAGAAGGTTCTTGTTACTGCGGAGCGTAAAGAGTGGAGCAAGATCAAGAAGGACGCTGACTCATTTCGTAGAGTTGACCTAGTAGCTAAACGGTTAGCTCTCAGATTTGAAAAGATTGTACCCAAATACGAAGTACCTAAGCTGAAGCTGCCTAACACTTCGCCGCCTTACTCTATTGTTGTCAGCCCTACGGATTTCCACTTTGGCAAATACGCTCCTGAGTACACAGGGGATGCTTACGACCGGGCAAAATGTACTAAGCGCCTAAAAGCTGTAACTAAGAATCTGATGGGCCGTATCACCAAACGAGGTAGGCCCCAACGAATCTTCCTAGCTCTAGGTGGCGACGGGCTGCACATTGACAACCAGAATAAAACTACAACGCGGGGTACTCCGCAGGATTGCGACGGTACGCCTGAAGAAATGGCGTGGGGTTGGGTAAAACTATGCCGCGACTATGTGGACATGCTTCGTCAGATTTCCCCTGTTACGCTTCTAATCATTCCTGGGAATCATGATTACTATACGGCAACCCTCTTGCGAGCAGCAATGCAGGGATGGTTTCACAAAACAAAAGATGTAGAAGTTGTAGAATCCTTTTCACCGAGACAATACGTAGCATACGGGTCGTCGCTAATCACCTTTTTACATGGTGACGCTGGAAAGCCTCGTGATTGGCCCGCCATCATAGCCGGTGAAAGACCCAAAGAGTGGGGAGAATCCAAACACAGATTTATCTTCTGTGGGCACCTGCATACTGAACGCGACTTTCCAGTGTTCGGAAATGTAACTGTCTACAGAATGCCTAGCCTAGCCGGTACTGATAACTGGCATTTCAAGCAGGGCTACAAAAGTCGAAAGGCACTTATTGCCTACGTTGTTGACCAAAAGCGCGGGGTCATTGCGACCGAAATAGAACCTGTAGGAGATTAGAAAATGTTGCACTTTCCAAGATACATAAGATTAGGCGGTCATGTAATTGACGTAGTTCGTAAGAAAGACCTTATCAAAGACGATAATGCTTTTGGTACATGGGACGACGAGCTACTAGAGATAACAATCGACGCGAGGTTAGGCCCGGCGCTGACGTGGGAAACTTTCTGGCATGAAGTTCTTGAGGCTATCAACACAGCCACAGATACTAATTTAGACCACGCGATAATTCAGACACACAGCCTTTTGCTACACCAGGTATTTATGTCCCTTTTTGAGAAGGCACAGGCGATGCCGGATGAATAGGTATGTGGTTTACATTTGTGTTTGGGTTGCTCTTTTATTTGCTTGCGGCCCAGCTCCAGAGATAAAAGAAATCGGAGAAGCGGGTAATACGACGCACCTTATCCCGTTTCAGTGCTCATACTTGGGCATACCCATCGTTCAACTAGAGGGATGTTCTATAGCATGTCCTGGAAGGATATTTCACGAATACAACTTGGAGGAGTTTTCCGCAGACTTAGTATGTACGCATCCTTCGTACCAGCTTCTGCGCTGCGGTCTGAATAGGTAGAACATGATACCATCAAGAAATTTAGAAGATGATATTGCGCTCAGGGAACTGCGTGCGTTTTTAGGAGAGCCCGCCAGCGATAGACGGCACTTGGCTTTAGCTTGTTTGTCCAAGCTGGTTCCTATCCAACAAGTAATAAATGACGACGAAAGGTTGGAACTGTCACTTTCTGTACGTGAGGAGTTAGAAAAAACATTCTCTCAAATGCTCACGTATATCGATATTGTTCTCCAGAATAGGTGATAGAGTGACAGACTTTACGTATATAGGCTTCACGTTCGGCATTGGCTTTACGTTTGGAAGCGGGTTTATTCTTGCGTTGGGGCTTGGCATTACCTCACTCCAGCGGAGGATAGCAGACAGGATTAGAAAATAATGCCCTACTACGAGTACCTAGGCTTTTGTCTAAGCGTAGCTTTTAGTATCGGCCTACTCATAGGGGCCGGGATCGCATGGGCTTTGGTGATGAAGTGGGAACCAATTCACGCGGTTAAAGAAGAGACAATGTAGAGCCCCCCGATGGGGGTGGGGAGTGCCACGATGGGTAACTCGTGAGGTGGGTGGTGCCTCACTGCTTTTTGCTTTTTACACAGAACTCACTGAGGTGGCGCGATATGTCTGTGCCTCCTCCACCAAACTGCTCTGCTGGAAACCATCCTTCGCAGTGCCTACACCAGTGGTATCCTTTGTCTTTGTTCTCGCAAACTTCTTCTATAGGACGATTGATCCTAGTAGATGTCTGAAGGTATCCACGCGGATAAGGCGGCTCATCTCTCAGATACTTACGTAGTAGGTCCACCCCGATACCGAAACGCTTAGCTATGACTGCCTTTGTAAGATCGTCATTATCCTTAGCAAACTTTTTTATTCTTGTCTGAAGTTCTAGGTGGTCGCTAAACTTCTGAAGTTTTATCATTCTCCGCAATGTTCCACATATTCCCGCACAATAGTCAAAAAGTCATCGAGTAAGACTGACACGTGAGGTGTATCTTTCTCTTTCGCAAAGGGCGCGTTGAATCTGTAATCGTTCATATGATGCCCGAATATATAATGCAGGTGCGCTAACCTTAGTGTGACCCTGATATCTTTTGCCCTAGACTTGTGCGTGACGGCAATAGGAATCAGTTCCTCTTCTAGCTTAGCTACAATAACATCTCGCTCTGCCTGCTCTAACTTTTTCAGGGGTGTTGGTATTAGCGCGTCCTGGCATTCTATCCAAAGCCCCGGCAGTCCCGTAACATCAGACTCTTCCGCTTGCCTAGATTGTATAGACCTACGGATTTCGTCCGCGTGCTTAGGGAAGCTCTCCCTCAGTTTTTTGGCAATCTGTCTCTCGAACCTCTTGCCCTTGTCTCTTTGCATCTTGCCCATAAATTGAACTCAGGAAATCTCCAATAGCGCGTGCGGCTAAAGCTCGCCGCTTTTGTAGATTTTTTTGATAAGATCTCTTTCTACGCGGTCCATTATACTTAGTACCCATAACACTCCTAGCGTAAATCCTAAAAACATGCCGCCGAGGGCGTACATTATCATATCGCTAGTGCACACTGCCCAAGCTAGTCTGCCCGCAGGACTTCGTCAAATGTTGCAGGTTCTTTTGTGTAGAAGGGCTTGCCGCTTGTGTTCATAACCTCAAACCAGCCCGGGCCTTCGCTTGGCCGTACCCACATAAGCTCGCCGGAGAGAACAAACTTTGAGAAAAGTGCCCTATGTTGGTAGTCCCACAGCCTTTTTGAACTCAGCAGGTCCCCTACATGTACTGAGCTAGGCTCTTTCCTCCGGGTGGTTTCTTCATGCCCCTCCCAGTAAAAAAGTTGTAGCTCGTTGCAAGTTTTAGGATCTAGATAAATTTCTGTCATTATGCCTCTCCAACCGATCGAACAAAAAAAGGTGGCGGCGCGTCCTTTGTTTCTTCTTGGTAGATAAACGCACCCATAACCTCTAGCAAGACAAAGACTATGCGTGTCTCGGCTGCGTGCTTTTTAGTAAGCCAAAGCAAAGTCTCGCTAGTAACCCGGCGTGCGTCGTCTGGGTCTTTTTTGTTATTGTTTGAAGCCCACGCTATTATCTTGCGAAGCCTGTTAAGGGCAAGGTCTAAACTCTCGGGGTCGTCTGCTGCTAGGTGTGCAAAGAAATTTCCTAGTTCCCGGAACTGGATGTCCTTGAACTCACCATCAATAGCTTCTTTCATTACGACGATCCTGCCGTCTTCATAAGGGTAGGGCGCTGAAAATACGCTCAGCTTATTAGCTTTATTTGCGTTCTTCTCCCTGGTCAGCTCTTCGTCCGTCAAGAACCAGCCTCCTACAAAAGTAGTTTGTTCGGACTGCCCCAGGTATTCCAATGCTTCTTGAGCCGACTTGTACCCTAAGTCCTTTATAAACTTTTCTTTTACCTCGGAGTTATTTTCATTGTCTTCCAAGATCTCGATCCAGTGTGATTTGTGAATTTCCATGACCATTTATTGTGCATAATACACTCAATTAGGAAAAAATTTTAGGCATATGTAACCCGCCCCTCGGACACCCGGATGTGCGTGTGAACTGACAAACCCTCAACAAATTCGGGTGCGTGCGAGATAACGACAACAGCCCGCTCCTCTGCCATTTCCTCCAAAACATTACCCACGAGGGACACGCCCTCTTCGTCCAGACTGTCGAACACCTCGTCAAAGAATACTGTTCCCGGTGTACTGTGCGTTGTTGACTGGCCTAACTCTGCCAGACCCAACAAGATCGAAACGTCAACGCGCCTCCTCTGACCTCCTGAGAGCGCTTTATACCCGTTACCGTCCCCAAGACCTTGGATTTCTAGGGATATTGCGTCACGTTTCCCCCCGGTCTTGTTTTGCACGTAAGGGCTTATCTTTATTGTTGCTTTCTCCGACATTATTTTCTTGAGCCACTTGTTCGCTGTAAGCTCTAGTGCTTCGAGCGCGGAGGTAAGGATATGTGCACGTACCCCCTTTGTGCCTAATACAGTTTGAGTGTTTTCATTCAAGGCTAGATCGTACTGAAGGTTATCCATCTTCTTTTTTATTGTACGGGCTTCTTTTTTTATCTTTACTAGAGTGGCCTCAGATTTCTCTATAGTCTCCTTCAAGTGGTTCAAAAGGGCGCTATGCTCCGAGACACGGTACGCTTCTTGTTTGCTTACCTCGTTCTGCCCCTCACGTATAACGCGCTCTAAAACTGAATCTTCCTCTTTTAGGGATGCAACTGTGTCAACTACCATACTGAGTTCTACTTCTAGGACAGCCAGCTTTTTTGTCTTCTCTTGCTGGAGGTTACGGACTTCTTTTCCATCTAAAGACTGATGGCAGGTAGGGCATTCTTCATTTGCGTAAACAAGTAGGTCCTTACGGATATTGTCACACTCTGCTCGCATGGCGTACATCTTGGAACGGGCCTGGTCTATTTGGGTACACAAATCACTATGTTCATTCTGCTGTTCTTGCAGCAGCTCTCGCCTGCGAAGTAATTCTGAGTCAGCCATTAGGTGGTGTTTTACCCGGGTCTTTTCTACTGCGTGCTTACTTTTATTATCCTCTAGGGAAGAAACACAAAGATCTTCAGCAGTCCTGCTCCTGATTAGATCTCCCTCTAATAACCTAACTTTACCCGATATTTGTTTGTGCTCTTCGCGACACACTTTGAGTGCAGTGTCAAATTTGTCTAGTCCAAGTAAGGTTTCAAGTAATCTTTTTCGCTCTGCGTCAGTAGATAGTGTAAAATGCGCGGCGTCTTGCGACGAGAATACTGAACACCTACGCCAAACGTCGAAGGGACCTACTACATCATTTATCGCTACCTGCATTTTTGTGGCGGTTGAGTAGGTGCTCGGGGCTGGGCTAAAAGCACCCGCAGCCTTGCCTCCTTTAGACGTGGTACGCTCAAACGTGTAGCTCGTACTACCAACTTCAGCCTCTAAAGTGACTTTACCTTTTTTGTTCTCTACCCAGGGTGCGCTTCCTCTTAGCGTCTTCCCCCAAACGGCTGTAGCAACTCCTTCAGCTATAGAAGACTTACCTGAGCCATTTGTTCCTGTCACAAGCACAATACCCTTTTGCGGTAGGTCGATGTAACTTTCTTTATGGGACATAAAGTTGGTCAGTTTCAGTTTTTTAATCCGCACCGGTTCTCCTCAGATACTCAATAGCCATAGAGAGTATCTCCATTCGCGCTTCTGGCGCATCAAAGGCGTCAATGTCTTTGAGGGGCATTGCGCCAGTGTATACATTTAGTGCCTCTGCTAAATTGTCTGACGATGTCGTAGCTGCTGCGGCGTCCTCACAAGCTCTTTTAGACGCTTCTTTACTGATTACAAGTTCCCCATTCTCTATGACTTCAGAGTCTATCCCGGCTTTTATGATAGTCTCGCCGAGGGCGATCTCATTTTCGTTTACGGCAACCCGGATAAACAAGTTACACCCGTCTAGTCTTTTATTCGACCGACCTGCTACTGTGGTTATGTCCTGGTCTAACGTAACGTCTAGGAACCTTGGCCCCGGCACCGTATGGTACTCTACGTCCTGTTTATCACTGTCGTAGACGTACAAGGTGCCATAGTTCAGCCCTTGGTCACCAAACCCAGTGGGAGCAAACGCACCAGCCTGAAGTATCTCCCGCTTCCCTTTCTCCCAAGCTCTCGCATTATGCCAGTGGCCTGCGAACGACATCTTTATGTCTAACTGGTCTGAAAGCTCAAAAAGATCATCTGTAGTTATTGCTGCCTGCGAGTCTCTTAGAAATGCAGGAGTGCTTGCATCTATTACGCCCGCGTGAAAGCACAATATGTTATCCCCAAACTGGTCACATTTTCCTAGCTCCGTTTTTAGGTAGGCTGCTTGGTCTTTCAAGTACGTTGTGTAGTCGCCAGAATGATAAGGGACAAGTATCAAATTTACGTCTTCAAGACCTACAACATCGGGCCTATCGATAACTTCTGCAACCGGGTACAAGGGGGCTAGTGCATTATCCCAAGGCGCATCACTACACTGGTCGTGGTTCCCAGCAAGCACAACCGTGGGTATCCTCTCCAGCACTTCTTGTACTTTGCACACAATCTGAGGAGATGGCCTAGGCGTGTCAAACAAGTCTCCCAGTATCACCAGAGTCTCTACGTTCTTTGTTCTCGCAATAGTTGTCGCAGCCCGTAATGATCGTAGTATGTGTTCACACCGGTCGTTGATGCCTGCGGTTGTTTTCCCGCCGAACTTTTTGTGGTTGGCAACGTGAACATCGCCAATAAATCCTACTCGCGTCATTCATTTGCCTTTACATCTTCCTTAGAGGAATTCCAGCCCATAGCCTCAATAACTTCATCATAGGCTTTCTTACCTCGTGTGCGTGGCTTTAGTATTTTGCGGTCCTTGCCAAAGTCTATAACGCTCCATTCATTGTCCCAGCCAGTTTCATAGTTCAGTCTTACTCGGCACTTACGCCAGGGGGGAGCCATCCTGTTCTTCACGCCGTGGAAAAGAATATCTTTCGCCATGTGATCACCATGGTCATTTTTGTTCGCCTTACCTCCCGATATTTTTAGGCGTAAACTAGAGAGAAACTTCACACCCTGCCCACCGGGAGTCGTTGTATTATCCCCGAACATGACGCCCATCTTAGTGCGCGTCTGGTTTACAATCAGCATTGCAACCCTATGTTTTGAAACAATATTTCCTAGGACGCGGCACGCACGGGACATGAGTCTAGCCCTGTCTGCCATCGCGTTTCCGCCCACAAGACCGGCTTCTATTTCAGCCTTTGTAGGCGTTGCGGCTAGGCTATCCCACCCTAGGAAGATTGGTCCTGCGTCCTCGGGTAAAGAAGAGATCGCAGTATTGATCTGTTCTAACGCCTCTTCCATATTATTAGGCTCAATCAGAATTAGATTCTCTAAATTTACCCCAAAAGTTTCAGCCCTGTCAGGATCGAGTGCGTCCTCTGTTTCGACGAGAATCGGCACACCTCCCACTCGCTGAGTTTGTGCCAACATCTGATAGACCATGGAGGT
>MDTB01090806.1_pt1 | contig 10729 bp, 7 predicted proteins | sample 811161 | NCBI WGS metagenome assembly MDTB01 (sample SAMN05326650, study PRJNA326480) | marine metagenome | isolation source: seawater | place: Mediterranean Sea | collected 2009 | reverse complement strand
TATAAATCAGGATAGAACGATTGGTACTATTCCTCATACGGGTTCGCTCCAAAGCCTTTCACATCTGGTTGGCATGACGACACATATTGAAGGTATAGCTGAGGCTATTACTTCTCCATATGAAGGGTATCCAACATTTATCAACGGAGACTTCGATTTTACCAATCTTGAAATTGATTACTCAAATCTTAATTTTTCATCAAAAGCAGGGCCACTTTATAGCGAAACACAAGATTACACTGGAATGGTGACTTATGGTAATTTTGGGGATGTCACTGGCGATGGGAAACCGGACATGGTTATGTCTGGATGGACTGTAAATACAGGTAATGCCTCAGGAAGGATTTTTATCCTCGAGCTAGATCCTGAAAATGGGATTACAAATATTGAATGGACTAATAATGAAGGCACTGCAGCCCCATGGGTTGAGGACTTCGATGGTGATGGCGTCGACGAAATCCTGTCTATTGGTTTTTACGATTTCCCAGTAGCGCCTGCACCAACGGTTTATTTTGATGGAGGACTAGGTAACAGCGTTATCGTTGGTCCAGACATTGATAGCCACGAAAGCGCTATGGTTGATTTTGATCAGGATGGTGACCTAGATGTTGTAGCAATTAGTTACAACATCGTTAGCGGCTTTATATCGTTATATAAAAATAACGGAAGTACTTTTGAACATCAGTATCTTCCGGTTGACCAATCCTCCTGGTTTGCATCAGGTAGTTCTATTGAATATGCAGATTTTGATGGAGATGGGTTCAGGGAACTCATAGTTGGCGATTATGCAGGCGATGGTGGGTTAGCAATTTTAAAATTGAAGGATGACGGTTCTTTTCTAAACTCTCCAGAATGGAAGACTATTCTACATCAACGACCTTATTTCGAAAGTGAAATTTTTAATGGAATTGAGTCTATTTTTACAATAAATAATCCAGATGCAACGCCTCAAAATATTATTAAATTTAGAAGTCACGATATAGCTTTCAAAATCAACGACCTTAATTCTGACGGACACTTAGATGTTATTAACTCGACCACACTTTGGAGCCATGATACCCCAATGGGCGTCTATCAGATACTTATGAATCAAGGTGATGGTACGTTTAAGGACGAAACTAGTCAAAGATTGTTTAATTTTTCACTAACCGCAAACGCGTCGCATGATCCAGTATTGTTGGATGTGAATAATGATGGCTTTTTGGATTTAATCACTCCCGATGAATCTGCTTTCGGTGGTAATGCAAATTTAGATGAGGACCTTTGGGTAGATTTCGCAAAATTTACTGAACCAAATTCAATTCATATCAATGATGGTGAGGGTTACTTTCTTCAAACGATGTTTGCTCCCTTTTCAAGGGAAGGTACGTTTCAAGAAGACGGCTATTATTATCCTGATAAGTGGTACCCCATTGTCCATCAGGACGGAAGTTTAGGATTTGTACAACTTGATAATTCTTGGCAGGATTACCCGAATGGTGAATATGATTTGTTTAACTATGCCCACCTAGATCAAACACTGTATACGGGTCCAAAATTTGTTAATCCGTCCTATTATAACGCACCTGGATTTAACGAATTTTATGTCTTGCGAAATAATCCAGAAATCCAAGAATTGGTCAAAACTGGTATCTATGGTTCTGCCCTTGAATGGTACCTAGAAACTAATCCTATTGACATTAGCACCTTCGCTAAAAATGCAAAAGTGATTGGATCGAAAAACGATGACATCATCAAACTCAGGGAAGGCGATGAAACTGCTCTTGGGGAGGAAGGTAATGATTTGATCTATGTCTATGATGGTAATGATACTGTAACGGGAGGTTCTGGATCAGATATAATCGTTATTTCAGGTACTGTCGGTGTCAATAACAACAACATTATGACTGATTTTAGTATTGCAGATGGAGACAAGGTTGACCTAACAGCTTACGGTATTACTAACTCGAACCGAGTGTCAGAGTTACTTTCCCAGAGTTCTGACGGCGTAATACTTTCGGTCGAAGAGAATGTTTCAGTGCTATTCCAGGACTTAGATTTGGTAGAATTAACGACCTCTGACGGCTGGATTGTGTAGAGATAATTATTTTTGAAGGTTTTTCTTTGTAATCCAAGCATTTTACTAGCGAATGACTCAGTTAAATCGGGAGACAATAAGCCTAACAAAATCTAGTCTGGGAGACGATTAAGGGATCTGAGGTTCAAGTTTCATAACGAACTGAGAGAATTGTATGGCAGTAGTTCAGCCATGTGGTCAGCGATCCAAAGATAACATTTAACGATTGACTTTTTAGTACAAGATATGAACTAATTTAAGACATATAAGTTGCCAATCTAACTAGATTAGAGGAATACAGTGGATTATTATAATATCGACGTTTACGAACGATCAGTTTCTACCACCTCGTCGGATGCTCAGCTTTGGTTCAATCGAGGTTTGATCTGGACAAACGCGTATTTTCATGATGAGGCCGTGGCTTGTTTTCATCGATCAATTCAAGCCGACCCTGAATGTGCTATGGCACATTGGGGGGTCGCCTACGCTTCTGGACCAAACTATAACATGCCTTGGGAACGACGCGATGCGACAATGCGCAAAAAGACCGCTGAGACTTGCTACACAGCGACCAAGACGGCCCTTGCGTTGATTGAGAAAGTAACGCCAATCGAACGCGCTGTGATCGAAGCGCTTCCATTTCGCTTTCCTCAGAACTTACCGGCTAATTTCGAGGTGATGCGCGGTTGGAATGATGATTTTTCCGATGCAATGAGAAAAGTATTTGAAGCATTTCCTGGAGACCTTGACGTCGCCTGCATCTTCGTTGAGGCAATCATGAACAGAACGCCATGGAATATGTGGGATCAGAAAACGGGTGATGTCGCAGAGGGTGCAGGCACAGTTGAAGCGCAGACTATTCTGGAAACTATGCTCGATCAAAATGCGAAGTCCTGGTCGCACCCAGGGTTACTTCACCTTTATGTGCATCTTATGGAGATGTCGCCTACTCCCGAAAAAGCTTTAAAAGCGGGAGACGTACTCCGAGAGCTTGTTCCGGACGCCGGTCATCTCATCCACATGCCAACACATATTGACGTTCAGTGTGGGCACTATCAAGACGTTTTGCATTGGAATTGGAAGGCCACGCAAGTGGATCGGAAAGCACTCGATCGTATGGGAGTCTACACGATTTATACTGGATACCGCATCCACAACTATCATTTTGCTGTATACGGAGCGATGTTCCTTGGCCAATATGAGCCTGCGATGAAGATGGCACAGGAACTCGTCGAGGTGACGCCTGAAGAACTGCTGCGTGTTGAATCGCCACCTTTTGCGACGTTCTTCGAAAGCTATTTTGCACTTAAGATTCACGTGATGATTCGGTTTGGAAGATGGCGAGAAATTATCGAAGAGCCATTACCTGAGGATCAGTTGCTTTGGGCGAACTTGACAGCAACGCTACACTACGCCAAAGGCGTTGCCCATGCAGCGCTAGGTGAAGTTCAGGATGCTGAGACAGAGCAAGCAAAATTTCTAATAACCCGAGATGTTGTGCCTGAGGATCGCCGCCTTCATAACGTGCTTTGCTTAGATCAATTGGCGATAGCCGAAGCGATGCTGGAAGGGGAAATTGAGTACCGGAAAGGCAATTATGATTTCGCTTATCGCCGGCTACGCGATGCAGTTGAAATGGAAGACATCTTGCCCTACGATGAGCCATGGGGCTGGATGCAGCCGACCCGACACGCACTTGGAGCTTTGCTACTTGAACAGGGGTATGTAGATGAAGCTGAAGCGGTATATCGGGAAGACCTTGGCCTGGGCGGAGAGCTGAGCCGAGCACAAATTCATCCAAACAATGTCTGGAGTCTCCGTGGTTTGAACGATTGTTTGAACGCAAAAGGCCAGGGATCAAGCAAAGATGGCAACTTGATTGCGCAGAGCCTTGCAATCGCCGAGGCCCGCGCCGATAGAGTCGTTGGTGCATCATGCTTTTGTGCTAAAGCGGCGCAATAGTCTGGCAAATGTCAGGAAGCAGACATACGCCCAGTAACTGCGAATTGACACTTTGTCTTCACAGGTAATAAAAGTTCCCCTCCAACGCTTAGTGCTTAGGGGCTGACCGATCACCTAATTAATAGTGAATTAATCAAGCTCAACGGCAATCTTACCCATCATACCGCCAGTTACAGTCATACCTACAGCTGAACCAGCTGCAGCTCTAATTTTGTCGATATTAGCTTCTACTTTTTCTTGGCTGCTCCAAAGAGTCATCGTTCTTATTGTATTTGGTCCAGTAACCGTTGCGCGCATGTTAGTTGCTCCATATTTTTTCATCTCAGGCCAAAAACCCTTGGCATTCTTTACTGCGTTCTCTATGTTACCGTCAAATTCCCAATCAGTGAAAGATACGAACATTGTCACTCCTTAATATGATAAAAAAAAACAATATAATTAATGAACCAACAATACAATAAAATAAATTTTTAAAATTATCGGCTCAATTATCATATTTAAGCGGATTTTCTGGCGTATAGATGTTGATTTTGAAAATTTCATTAATCCCTTTGCCCTAGAGACTGAAACATCGCTATTTATTTTTCCAATCTACTGCAAGCAAGACTGATATGATAAAGGACTTATTTTTATCCCAAAATCCTACTGGGTGAAAATATCGAAATCCAAGGTATCGGAACAGTTAGTAAAAATATTGAAGATTAGCGTTTCCATCGACCTAATTTGTTTTCAAAAAAAACTACATGCCGCAACTAAGGCGGTTTAAAGTTTTGTTAACTCTAGGTCTGCAAAGCCTACCGGACCAAAGGTTTTAATCGTTTAATATCGAGACGAGGATATTTTTATTAATTAATCTTTTGTTTAAGTTTATTTTGTATTTCAGTTGCTTCTGCATGTACTTCAAAATCTCTTACTAAAAATTCGGTCCAATCTGGGTTTTCTATAATTGACTTGTAGATTTCTCCTGCCTTGTAGTCTTCCATTGCCTTCTTATTTTCAAACATGTAGCACCCACCATAAGTTTTTGTTTCATGATTGAATATAAAGTTTTTGACTTGGAGACCATCAACTCCGGCAAAGACTGGCGCTAATTCAGATGTTCCTTTGTCATAGTCCTCTGCTGAAAAATTTGCTTTAAAATTTATAATTAATATATGCATGCTCTATCCTTTTGAAATATTATTAAACGTTGGTATTATTTATGAACTTTTATATAGAGTAAATAACAATTTAATTTAAACGGTAATTTCTAGTAACTAGAAATCGCATCATATATTTGAGTTGAGTTGGTAAAGTTACCTTAAATTAATCATTTAAGGTTAGTAGGATGAGACAATGGTAAAAAAAAATGTTATTTTAGTGAGACCTGGAACGACTTATCTCGGTGGTCAGGGAGTAACCTATAGTTCAGGCGCATCAAGAAACACAACTGGCGCCGAAAAGGTATGCATGAATGTACTATCAATGTCACCAGGGGATCATTCGATACCTCATATTCACAAGGATATCGAAACAATCGCATATCTATTAGAGGGGGAATGTACATTATTTCATGGCAATAAATTAGAAAATCAGACTCTTGTTAAAAAGGGAGAACAAATCTTTATCCCTGAAAATGTTCCCCATGCTCCTTTCAATCAAAGTGGTGCCGAATGTATTTGGGTTGTTGTCCATTCCTCCGGTGATGATCAGGACGAACTTATATCTATGCCTGAACTGGTAAAAGAACTGGACCAGCATAAATAAAATTACTGTGCCTGTCTTCTTTACATATATTATTTAGCAAAAAAGGTATTTATTGCTATAGTCGGGGAGCTTTTGTGGCTGTGAGGGGAAGTCTTGAAATAAATTCCAAATATCAATTTTTTACAACCCAATAGTCTTGAGCAATTTCGTAGATCTTCATCACCGGTATCGCAGAACTTTTTAAGTCACACGATGCCACCAAGGTTACCTTGATCGTTCGATAATTTTAAAGCCAATTATTGCTCCAAATACGCCAAGCAATAATAGATCCCAAGAAATCTCTTCATTAAGTGATCCGTAAAGGATGAGTAGTGCACCCCCAACTGATAACGATACGCCACTCCACCGCATATTTATCAAAGCCTCCCGAATCCTCATATCCATTAGATGATCTAATCTGAGAGGATATTAGCATTATTTTATATGGATAAAGAAAAGGTTTTTTGGAGGGATCACGGCAAGTAAATATTTTTTTGAGTTTATATTTCTAATGAAAAAACTTTAAGGTTATGATACGATTACAGTTAGTTGTCCACACAGATCCTGTAGCTTGTAAATTGTTAGTATTAATTATATGCAATTTATCAGTCATTTAGTGAGAGAGCACTAAGACAAGGTTCAGGTTAGCTCGTTGTAGTCGAATTTGGTAGATATTGTCATCTGGCTTAATAACCTTAAAGTCTCATCCATTGATTTCAGGACTATGATACAGTTAGGCGTATTAGAACTGATTAATATTGTCGCACTTGTGGATCTCTAACAAATTGATCTGAATATTTTTGGATTGGGTGCAATATAACGGCTTAGAACTAAATGTAGACCCCGTTTATCCTTTAGGCTCTTTAAACGCAGACGTTTTATAAATACCTGAATATTTTTTCTCTTGGATATTAGTATCCTCCAATTTTACTTGTATTTTTTTCATTTTTATGAGGCCTTGCGCCAAAAAAGCGGATGTTGAAACCCCTTCTATGACTGGCACGGCAAACTTTTCCTAAAGTTTGTTACAAAATCCGCCATTCCTGCGCAGCCTAATACAATAGCTTCTGCTTTGTCTTTGTTTAAAAATATGATATATTAATACGATTTGAATCTGAAACTGTGTTGAAATTACGCCGATACTTTTTGCTTTTTAATTATTCACGTCTAACTTATCTCGATGCAGCGCCAACCACAAACCTAGTAAGACTGCTGGGCCAACACAGATTTTACCCGACTCAATCATTTGGAGAAAATCAGAAAAACAAAAAATGTGGCTACGGATATCCTCAGTCTCTGACTTAAGACCAGATACTAAATCGATGGATTTAGGCAGTGATGTAATACCAATATATTGGTGAAAAAATTCAGTCGATATGCCTGGTGAGGGATAGCTACGCGCAACTAACTCTAGGCGTGAAATCTTCAAATTGGCTTCTTCAAGCGCTTCTCTACGACCAGCTTCCTCAGGAGTCTCACCGGAGTCTATCAGTCCTGCAATTGGCTCCAGGCACCAAGGGCTCTCATCTTGTCTCGCATAAGGTCCGGTACGAAATTGTTCAACCAATAGAATGCGATCATTTATGGGATCATAGGGTAGTACAATAACTGCATCTACGGCAATTAAAGCGCTTCTTGTTACCAAGTTACTTTTGGAACCATCAAATTTAGTAAATGACAGATCGTATTCTTTTACTGAGAAAAAGCCGTTATAAACTGTTCGATCTTCATATAAGGTAACAATTTGATTGCTTGGATTTGGTTTGGCAGTCCGTAGTTTTTGGGGCATTAAGGTACTTCCTATTAATTTTTCTGTAATTCCATCGGTTAATAGATCCGGCCATACAAGTTCTGGCAATAATCAATTTTTTGATTCTAATAATATAATTTTGATCTTAAAATGATAAGTTCAAAAATTTTTGGGTGTTTCAATCTTTCTGCAAATTGCTAAATTGCCTTCATTGCTCGATTAAACATTTCAAGCATACCAGTTTAAAACAAAGAAGATCTTTTTAAAGGTTTCGAAATGCATTTCATTTGCAATTAATATCATTTGGAGTCTATTTGTTCTTTTAGGTCAGGGGCGAAGTTTCAAAAAGACTTAGAGGGCAACCAGAGGTTCAAAAAACCTCATGGTTATTGTGACGGGGTATCTCCCACATTTTTCCATAAAAGAGTTAATATTGAGTTTGATCCATGATACTTGATCCTTTCCAAATTTAAAAATCTGCATAAACTGAAGGGATAGAAAAGATTCTTTATTTGATGTGCTGTAAAAGTAGGAAAATATAATGCATTACGATACCTTGAAAAATAAACACGGACTGCCCCATGATCCTTTTAAAGCTATTGTCGCGCCACGGCCAATTGGGTGGATTGGAAGTCGTTCATCGTCAGGATCTTTTAATCTAGCCCCCTATAGCTATTTTAATGCCGTTGCAGATAAACCTCATTTTGTTATGTTTTCATCGGTAGACATTAAAGACTCTGTTAGAAATATTGAAGAAACAGCGGAATTTACTGTTTCTTTGGTTACTGAAGATCTATTTGATCACATGAATGGAAGTTCTATCCCAGCGTTGGCAAATATTGATGAGTTTGAATTAACAGGTCTGAAACCGAGGATAGGAAAATTTGTTTCTGCCCCTTTTGTTTCTCAAGCTGCGGCTGCTCTTGAGTGCAAACATTGGAAAACAGTTGATCTTCCTAATGTGAATAGAGATAAAGGAACAGGTAATTATATAATTTTTGGTCAGGTTGTTGGTATTTATATCAATGATAAATTTATAAAAGATGGTTTGTTTAATGCAAGTGCGGCAAGACCTCTCGTTAGATTAGGCTACATGAACTATGGCGTTGTAGGCTCAGAAAATACTTTCTCAAAGAATCGACCTAAATTAGGTGAGGATGGAAAATTACAACCGGTGGAAGAGTGGGATGGAGTTTATAGATAGCAAAGTAGAGGTCTTAAGAACTTAACCATTGGGTTGGGGACTATTCTTAATTTTTTACGAAAAACTTTTAGTTTAGTCACCCAAGATGGTAAGAAATCGAGGGAATGAGTTACCAGTAATTAATGAATTCTGATGGACACTGCGTTGAAAAGTTTTGGGCATTATAATATAGGAATACTCGCAGAAAAATAGTTTGCTTAATCATAGTTTTCAAAAATTTGATTGTTCAGTTTTGAGAGATCAAAATCCTCATTGTGAACAACTAAACTATCACGTTGAACGAATAAAATTCCATAAGCACCGGGTTCTGCTGCACTTAATTTTACATTTTCCGAGTCAAATTGCATTGGCATTTGATGGCATGTACTTTTAAAAATAGAAAAACCATAACCATTAAAATGACCCGATATTGTACGATGTACATGCCCTGATATTATGTGAGCGATATTATTATATTGGTCTAATATGGAGAAAAAACTTTCTGAATTTTGAAGCCGTATTTGATCCATCGCTTTAAATCCAACAGGAAATGGTGGATGGTGCATAAAAATTATTATTTTTTTATTTTGTGCCAGGTTTAATTTTTTATCTAACCAATGTAGACGTTTGGAGCATAAAAACCCTTTATTTTTGTCAAGTAAGGAACTAGATTCATGAAGTGTGTCAAGAAATAATAATTGGAACGAGTTGATTGAGATTTGTGATTGTAAAAAACCATAAGGGTCAAAATCTACCTCACTAAAGACTTCAGAAAATGATTTACGATTGTCATGATTTCCCATCATGAACGTTATTGGTAGTTTAATTTTTTTTGTAATCCTTTTTAAGGCTTTGTAACCTTCGATATCGCCTTCATGGGCTAGATCGCCAGTGAAGACAATGTGTTGAGAATCAGGATGATTTTGTAAGGCATGGCTAACAGCTAATTGCAGTTTTTGTAATGGATTTAATCCAATTATTTTTTTACCACCGCTAGTTAAATGAATATCAGAAAAAATGAGAATTTTTTGAAAATCTGTCATTTGCATAGCCCAGTAATTAGTTTCAACTTGGAGCTCTCACGTCCAAGCAGTTTGCTCCATGACACAAAATGTGTGGTCCTCAACGCATTATAATTGATAGTGTAGTTTTATTTGGTTACGTTTTCAACGACACTACTAAAATTTTATATTTTTTTGTTTCGCATTTTTTGAATTCATTGGATTTTAGGGTTAAAATTTTGCCATTGGGTAAGGCGACCTTTTTATATGACGCAACCGTCTAACGGGGATCTTTACTGTTCTATAAAACAGTATTTTAATAATATCACGCTGGTTTCAGCAAACAATATTTGCATAATTTTACTTATCTAGCTATATCGTAACGATGTTAAAGCGACCCATCCAGCATGGACAATTCGCAGCAATTTTTTTTTGGCATTTAATAAAATATCCGTTGGTTGTTTGAGTATTTTTCAACAACAGCTGATATAAAAAAATCAACCAATTAAGACTATTTTTTCGATATTACTCTAAATTTTATTTAATTAGATTTCTTTCTAAGGCATAGAACTAGGCTGAATTCTATTCTTTCAAAAATAGTTGGGTTCACGTTATAAACTCTCTTTTGTCTTGTTCATTAGGTGTTTCACTAGTGGTAATATTCATTTGGTTACGGTTGAAAATTAGGACATAGAAGTTGCTTATTAATCAACAAGCTAAGAAACAATTGTTTTTCTACTGGTGTGATTTGTTTAAAAGCTGACGCATATTCCCTTTAACCAACTTTGGCTTTAGCCATTGGAACTCTTTAAATAATCGATCAATGTTAATAAAGTTTATTGAATTTAACAGTGATGCACTTAGATCATTTCTTTCATTTTTTCAAAAATCCTTACCATAGCAAGCGTGTCAAGCTTACAATATTCGAGCATATCGTGACGAAGTTTTTTCTTATCACCGCCATCGGGCATTTCAAGTATGCGCGTAAAAGCTTCCATAGCGTCAGTACCATTTGCAACTGTCAAATTATCATAGGTGAGGTCTGGGACGAT
>MDTB01237513.1_pt1 | contig 10730 bp, 10 predicted proteins | sample 811161 | NCBI WGS metagenome assembly MDTB01 (sample SAMN05326650, study PRJNA326480) | marine metagenome | isolation source: seawater | place: Mediterranean Sea | collected 2009 | reverse complement strand
TTGCTCAATTATTTTTCCTTTTAAATATATTTATTTTAATTATAAATTATATATTTTAAATCTTTAACTTATTTTTTATTTTTTGGTTTTTTTTCTTCAATATCTTCTTCCTCAATAATTATATCGTCAAAATTTAAGGATTTTTTTCGTAGATGTTGCTTTAGCTCTGGTAAATACTTTGATAAGAGCTGACACAATTCTTTATCGCAGCTAATATTTAATTTAGATTGGTTATTTGAATTAATTATTTTAATTTCTATGGGATATAGTTTTTCTGAAAACTTAATTTGAAATTGTTGGATTACTTCCGGTGTTTGGTAGGCTTTTTCAACATTATTTATTACTACAATAAATAATTGTTCAATCTGATCTGTTATTGATGTTCCTAATTCTGAAAATAATTGATTGATATCAGCTTTTTTATTTGAAAATTGAAATTCTTTTTTATCAATTTGAGGTTTGGTTTCATTTATTTTCTTTTTTGAAAACTCTTTATCTTTAGAAGAATCATCTGATTTTTCTATATTTTTATGTGATGTGTTTTCAGCTTTCTTGAAAAAACTTTTGAATGACTGAATCAAATCAGATGTTGGTTTGTTTTGAGGTTTGTTTTCTTGAAAATTATTACCTGAATCTTCAGTTTTATTTAAACTGTTCATAACGTAGCTTTTAGATCTTTTAACTTTTCTTGTTCGTATTTTTTTATTTTATACTTGTAACTATCATAAACTTGGCCAAGTTTCTTTGAATAAAATCCATCTTTTATATAATCGTATTTAATTGGTAATCGTTGATGGAAGGTGAAGCCTTTTTGTTCAACTATTTTTTCAATATCATCTAACGAAAATGGATCTGATTTTGGAAAAACGGAACTTGAGTTTATTGGTATAGATCCAAAATCTCGAATTCCTTCATCAATAAATAATTCAATGTTATCTGTATGCATTGGAGGCGTTGAGATAGTTATGTTTGATTCAAATGATTGAATATATTGGATCGCTTTTAACATTAGTGTATCTGATTTTTTTGTAGCTTTTCCAGTTGTTAATAGTGATTCAGATTGGATTGAAATTGAGTGTATATGATTATATTTTTCATGAAGTTTGAATATTTTATCAATTGTTGATTTAGTTTGGCTTTCATTTTGATCTTGGCCAATAATAACTCCAGAAATAATTGGAATCCCTAATTTTCCACTCCATTCAATCATTTTAAATCGTATATCTAAATATTTTTGAGCAAACTCTTTACCATGTTTCTTTTCATAATATTTTAAATTTGATGATGGGATTAAGACTTTTATAAAGGCTAAAATTTCTGAAATCTTTTTAATTTCTGTTGGGCCCAAAAATCCGCCTTCAAAAGTTGGCGTTAAACCTTCTAAAAATGCTAATTCTGCATTCGTATAAATATAGTCAACATAAGATGAAAGTCCCCATAAATCCAATGTTGATCTGACTTTTGTTATTTTATCTGGTCGTTCACTTGCTAGTAATATGATTTCCTTAACATTTTCATCCTTAGCTAATTTTGCAGCTTTTATAATTGAATAGGGGACTATAATGTCATCTTTTTTAGTTTGGGCTTCACCTATTGTATAATCGGAGGGTGAGTGTTTTGTTAGTTGATAAAATAATGTTTTGGAATAGGTGATCGTTTTATCGTTTTTTTCTGCTAATATTATTGATAAATGATCGGTATCTGATGATTTGTTGTTCAAAGTGTCTCCCTTTTAGATTGGTTTAATCGTTTATATTTGGTAAATTCTAATATAAAAAAAATATATATGCAAATATTCTTACAATTGGTAAGATGATAGCGTGAATTTTAAATCATTACGAATAGCTATACCTGCTATACTTATTATCATTACATTTGTTGTTTCATTTAATATTTTTTTGAAACGTTTACAATATGATCTAAACCGAAATACAGTTGAGTTTGCAATTAATGAGAAAGATATTTCTTTTTTGCAACACTTATCTGGTAATGATTTTACAAAAATGTTGGCAATTTTAAAAGAGCAAGTTGGGATTACCTCAGTAGTTGTTCCTGAATATACTATTGATGATTATATAAGTTTATCAAAAGTTTCCGTGATAGCAGGTTATGAGATTATTAATAACTTGAGAGTAGGTCGTTCGGCTAGTACGGTGTTGTCTAGATTGAGAAGGAAAACGAGAATTGAACCTGATTCAACATACATAATTGTTGATGAAAAAAAGATTTATAAAAGAATTGTATCTCATTTAAAACTAATGTTACCGAATAGTAGTGTTGTTGAACATTCTGGAAATATCATTCAAGTTAATTTGAGTTTAAATAAGGTAAAGGAAATACCGTTAGGATTTAATGAAGATTTACTGACTTCATATAATGCTTTTGGTTTTAATATCATTCCTGAATTAGGTAACTATAACCATCTATCTAAAAGTAAGATAGAATATATTTTTTCTGAAATAGATGGTTTAGATAGCGTGAAAACAATTATGTTTTCTGAATCATTTAATTATGGAATTAATTCATATCAAACTGATTTTAAGGAATTAATAAAAAAATATAATTTTTTAGTTGCTTATCCTGAATTTGATTCATCAAAATCTCTTCAAAAAATTATTACCAAAGTACCGAATCAAGTTATTTCAGCTCACAAAATTTTTCACTATAATACATTTAATTCATTTGATATCTTATATCATCGTTACATGAGGGCGATTAATGAGCGGTCAGTTAATTTATTAATTTTTTCAACATTAGATTTATCTAAGATAAATGGATTATATGATCAAAATATCCTACTTTTTAAACGTGTTATTGATACATATAAAAGAGTTGGTGGCTCCCAAGTTGAATATATGGCTTCTATAGATAATATTAATGTTTCTTTTTTAGAAAAAGCATTTATTGGGCTAGGGTTGTTTGCTTTAATTTATATGTCTTTTATGAAAGTACACCTTTTGTCGTCATTTAAAGAAAATCTGTATTTAATTTTAATCTTGATAACGTTATATGCAATTACAATAAGTATTTCTTCGTTGACGGTGCAAATTTTAGGATTTATTTCGGCTGTAATTGGGCCTGTATTTGCGATCATTTATTTTTTCCCACCTAATAATATGAAGTTTATATCTATTTGGGATAAACTGTTTAACCTAATACAATTTTTAGTTAAAGTATTCGTTGTATGTATATTTTCTGTGATCTGCTGTATTTCTTTATATAGTGACCCATTATTTTTACATAATATTATTCCTTTTAAAGGTGTGAAATTATCATTATTACTTCCTGTAATTCTTGTTGGAACTTATTTTTTCTGCGGTCCTAATCGAGTAAATTCTTTTTATTATATTATGAGGCGTTTATTAAGATTGCCTTTAACGGCTAGTATGTTAATGGTTTTTGCGGTTATAGTTCTTATTTTATTTGTATATTTATTCAGAAGTGGAAATTACTTTCAAACGTTTGGTTTTGAAATTGCAATCCGTAACTACCTTGAGCAAGTGTTTATTGTCCGACCGAGATTTAAAGAAATATTGATTGGGTATCCAGCGCTTCTTTTAGGGTTTTGGTACCTTGATCGGTCATTTAATCGTCAGTTTTTATGGTTATTTAACGGTCTTGGAGTTATCGCACTTTCCTCATTAATTAATTCATTTTGCCATTTTCATACACCTGTATTAATTTCATTTTACCGATCAATTATTGGATTCTTTTTTGGCCTAGTCATTGCTGTTTTTATTTATTTTATTTGTTACTTTTTAATAAAATTTGCTCGATCTGCCTCATTTATAATAAAGTAAGTAGATATGAATTCTAAATTTTTTGAGCTTTTTAATATAGAGCCTAATGATAAGCGATTATTTGAATTTGCGTTAACACATCGCTCATTTGTTCACCAAAATCATAAAAAAAAACAACAGGATCAACAAGAACGATTAGAGTTTTTTGGTGATGCTGTTTTAAAATTTATCGTTTCATATTATTTAATGCATAAATTTCCTAAAATGGAGGAGGGGAAATTAACTAAGATTAGAGCGAGAATAATCTCAGATCGTTCATTAGCAAAACTAGGTCTTGAAATGGAATTAGATAAATTTGTACGTGTATCAGAAAGTGAAAAAGCGTTTAATGGACAGCAACGACCTGCTTTATTAGCGGATACTTTTGAGGCTATACTAGGTGCGATGTATTTAGATAAAGGTGTTGAATACACTATGGAATGGTTTAATTCAGTTGTTGAAACTCATTTATCCGAATACCTTGACTTAGAGTTTATTGTCGATTTTAAAACATATCTTCAAGAACAAGTTCAAAAGTTTGGATCAGATTTACCACTTTATGAATGTTATAAAATGGAAGGGCCTGAACATAAAAAAAAGTTTTTTTATAAGGTTATTGTTGTCATTAAAAATCAAACAATAGAATCTTATGGCGAGGGTTTTGATAAAAAATCAGCTCAACAACAAGCTGCAGAGCAATGTGTGGAAAAAATTAAAGATTTAAATTTAATTTAAATATTGGCGTTTGATTCTATTTGAAAATCTTACCATGATTTCCCTTGGATTAACGTTACATAGTTTGGCAGCTTCTGTAATTGTCATTCCATTGTCTAAGCCATCAGAAAAAACTGTTACTGTTTGATTGATTTGGGCAGTTAAATTTTGGGGATACTCAATCATGAACATATCCATACAAATTTTCCCAATAATTTTACATCTTACGTTATCAATTGATACATAGCCTACATTAGATAATTGAGAGGGTACGCCATCGGCATAACCAATGCCGACTATGCCAATTGTACAATCTGAAGGACTGATATATGTAGAACCATAGCCAATACTTGTTCCTTTTTTTACATCTTGTAAATGGACTATTGGGGCAGTTAATTTAAATGAATTATTATACGCTTTAAATCCAATTCTAATTAAATCAAATTCGCAGCCTTTAATATTGGAAATAGCATCTGAATTTGCAAAATGCTTAATCATTGAGTGATCTTTAGTGATATTAATAAATCTATCTAATTGGATATTGTTTAATTCGTTTACGTTATCACTATTTGCAAAATGTGAATAAATTCCTTCTTTAATTATTAAATTAGATGATTTTTCCCAAGACTTTAAATTATCATTATCTTTCCAAGGACTTCCTAATCGTGTCATTCCAGTATCAATTTTGAAATGAGTTTTAATGCACACATTTTCTTTTTTTGAAAATGCCTCGATTTCTTTAATGGTTTCTTTCTTATGAACGGTGATGGAAATATCGTAACTTGAAATAATTTTAAGGTTTTCATGTCCTGGTTCTGTTAATAGTAAAATAGGGGTTTTTACGCCACTATTGCGAATTGATACAGCTTCTTCAATAGTTGCTACTCCAATAAAATCGAGCTCTGATGAAAGATGCTTGCAGATCTCTTCAGCACCAAGGCCATACCCGTTTGCTTTCGCTATCAGTAAAAGCTTCGAATTACTAGTTAACCCTTTAATTGACTCAATATTCTCTTTAATTTTTTTACAATTAATTGTTAAAATACGACCATTCATACTTAAAGTTTAACTTAAAGTTATGATTTGTCGAGGTTTTCTTGAGATTTAAATCTCAGGTGGCTTTCAATAAAGGTATCAATATTACCATTCATTATGTCATTAACTGATGATGTTTCGGTATTGGTTCGATGATCTTTTACCATTTTGTAAGGATGGAAAACATATGATCGAATCTGATTTCCCCAGGCAATTTCTTTTGAGCCTTTAAGATCATCAATTTTTTCTTTTTGCTCAGTTTCGAGCCTAGAGATGATTCTAGCTGTTAAAATTTTCATTGCGGTTTCTTTGTTAGCAGTCTGAGATCTCTGTGATTGTGATTGTGCAACAATGCCGCTTGGTAAGTGTGTGATTCTTACAGCTGAATCAGTTTTATTAATGTGTTGTCCACCAGCACCTGATGCTCTAAATGTATCAATACGTAAATCTTTTTGATCCAATGTGATTTTTTTATAATTATCATTAAATTGTGGGATTACATCAACAGCTGCAAATGATGTTTGTCGCTTAGCATTTGCATTAAATGGGCTTTGTCTTACTAATCGATGAATGCCAATTTCATTTTTACTGAGTCCATAACAAAATTTTCCATCGACTAATATTGTAACTGACTTAATGCCAGCTTCATCTCCAGCTGTAATTTCGGATAATTCATAATTAAAGTTTTTAGATTCAAACCAGCGAGTATACATTCGTAAGAGCATTTCAGCCCAATCTTGTGCATCTGTTCCACCTGCTCCTGCGTTAATTGTAAAAATACATGCTAAGTTATCCCATTTATCTGATAACAGAAATTCAATTTCAATTTTTCCAAGCTCATTATTTAATTCATGAATTAAATGAGATAGTTCGTCTTCAATTTCTTTGTCATTTGAATTTTCTTTTAGTAGTTCTAATCCAGTTTCAGCATCGTTAAGTTTATTTTTTAAATTAATAATTTGCTCTTTTTTTTGTTTTAATTGGTTCAGTTTTTTGAAAATATCTTGTGCATTTGGATTATCCGTCCAAAAGCTATCTAACTCAATTTCAGCTTCTATTTGTCGTATTGGTTCGGTTAACTTACTATCGTCAAAGATAGTCTCCCAATAAATAAAAACGATTTTTTATTTGCTTTAACTGTTGAGAGTATTCGTGCATGATGAATCTTCAATCATTTGCCATCCGTGATTTTCAATCAAATCTTGTGCTTTTTTCCATTTAATTTCTTGTGTTTCTCCATCTTTTTCAATGGTTACTTTATCGTTCCTGCCAAGTGTATTTGTGTTTATTGTTCCAATTGATTTTTTTTGTGTATCATTTCTAGAGTAGCGAATTTTTTCTGGCCCTTTTGTTTCAGTTTCTGGTTTGATAGTTTCAATGCTCTCGACTCTATTTAATACTTTGATTGTTTCACTATGAACACTGAAGAGCATTTCTTTAAACATTTTAAATGCTTCGACTTTATATTCAATTAAAGGGTCTCTCTGTCCATAAGCGCGTAATCCAATTCCGTCTCTGAGTGCATCCATATTATGTAGTTGATCCATCCACTTTGAATCTAAATGGCGTAATAATGTTAATCTTGAAATTGTACTGAAAATTTCTTCAGGAAAATGGCTGATTTGTTGCTTAAATGCAGTGATTAGAGCAGGTTTAAGAGTTGCATCTAAATTGTTTGGTGCTTTTTCTAATAAATCTATAATTTCTTTGTAAGGAAATATATCAACTAACGTTTTACAAAACTCTTCAAAATTTTCTTTGTTTTCTTTTCTATTTTTGATTGGTGCTTGATACTCTTTGATTAAAAACTCATATATATCTTGGATGCCTTCAGTTAGCTTTTCTAAAATTGTACCATCTTTTAAACATTGTCTTCGTAGACCATAAACGGTTTCACGTTGTTTATCTAGGACATTATCAAATTCTAAAATTTGTTTTCTTGCAGAAAAATGGAATTGTTCAACTTTTTTTTGGGCCTTACTTAATGATGTTGTGATCATTGAATGTTCAATAGGGGTATCATCTGGAAGACCAAGTGTATTCATTACACTTGCAATTCGTTCAGATCCAAATAATCGCATTAGATCATCTTCAAGACTGGAATAAAATTTAGATTTTCCGGGATCCCCCTGACGCCCAGAACGTCCTCTTAACTGATTATCAATTCGTCGTGATTCGTGTCGTTCTGATCCAATAACGTATAAACCACCATTTTCTTTTACACCGTCGCCCAAAACGATATCCGTTCCTCGGCCTGCCATATTTGTAGCAATCGTAATTGATTCTTTTTTTCCAGCATCTTTTACAATATCAGCTTCTTGTTCGTGATACTTTGCATTTAAAACTTTATGAGGGATTTTCTCTTTTGTTAATAAACCAGATAATAATTCAGATGTTTCGATTGCGATTGTTCCTACAAGTACCGGTTGTTTCTTTTTATAGTGCGCTTTAATGTCATTAACGACTGCCCGATACTTTTGTTCTTTTGTTTTATAAATTACATCTGCAGTGTCTTCACGAAGGATTGGTTTATTGGTTGGAATAACGGCAACATCAAGGCCATAGATTTTGATAAACTCTTCCTCTTCTGTTTTTGCAGTACCGGTCATTCCTGATAGTTTTGGAAATAATCTAAAAAAGTTTTGATAAGTTACACTTGCAAGTGTTTGGCTTTCATTTTGTATAACAAGATTTTCAGATGCCTCAATTGCCTGGTGTAGCCCATCTGAATAACGCCTTCCTTCAAGTACACGACCAGTAAATTCATCAACGATCATTACTTGTCCATCACGTACAACATAATCAATATCTATTTGAAATAAATGTAACGCTTTTAATGATTGTATAATAATATGTGCAATATCCATGGTTTCAATTGAATATATATTTGAAATTCCCAATATTTTTTCTACTTTTTTTGTTCCCTCTTCAGATAAAATTACATTTTTATGTTTTTCATCTACTGAGAAATCATCAGGTGTACTTAATTTTCTAGCAACTGTAATTAATTGTTTATACTTTGCTGTTGAATCCTCAACTGAACCTGAAATGATTAAGGGTGTTCGTGCTTCATCAATTAATATGCTATCGACTTCATCAATAATCGCATAATTGGGCGTTCTTTGGACACATTCTTCAATTGTAGATGCTAAATTATCGCGTAAGTAATCAAATCCATATTCATTATTGGTACCAAATGTTATGTCACAATTATAAGCCGCTTTTCTTTCATCTGGAGCCATATTATTTTGAATGAGTCCTACAGACAAACCAAGAAAATTGTATACTTTTCCCATCCATTCAGAGTCTCTTTTTGCTAAGTAATCATTAACTGTAACGAGGTATACCCCTTTGCCCTCAAGGGCATTCAAGTAAGCAGCTAATGTTGCAACTAGTGTTTTTCCTTCTCCGGTTTTCATTTCTGCAATTCGACATTCATGTAATACCATTCCCCCGATTAATTGAACATCAAAGTGCCTCATTGAAAGAGTCCTTACAGCTGCTTCACGGACTACTGCAAATGCTTCTGGTAGGATATCATTTAATTTCTTTCCTTGATTAAGTAACTCTTTAAATTCATTTGTTTTACTTTTGAGTTCATCATCATTAAGTATTTGAATGGTTTTTTCAAATGAATTGATTTCATTGACACGTTCTTCATAGCGTTTGATTGTTTTTTTTGTTGGATCCCCAGCAAAAAATTCTTTTATTTGATCGATTATTGACATACAAATATCTTAGCGAATTTTAGTGTAAAAGTCATGGGTAAATCAATTATGTTTAAATATTTGCGCATTTGGGAATAAATTCTATGAGTGAGTTAGAAATGTCAAAAAAAGTAGATTTAAATAAATTAGTAACTTCAGGTTTAGTTACAGGTAAACCAATTGATCAGACAGAAGCTAACCAAGTTAGTGATGATATTTGTAATAAATTGGATCAAGTCTTTGATTTGATTTTTGTATCATCGAAACAAGTTTTGGGAAATATATCTAGTTTGGGTATCCGATATGGACGATCATTTGAATCTCCGGATCATATGCTGGTTTTATTTTCGAATGAAGTGATTGGATTTGAAGAATGGAATAATTCTTCTAAAAAGCGTTTGTGGCGCTATCAGAAATCATCCCAAACGATCACGGAGAACGGTGTTGAAGTTTCTCGTAAAAGTTCTAAAAAGTTTGTTGATTTTGTTAAGCAAGGTTTAGTTGCAATGAATGACCAAAAAGTAATGTTTTCTAAGAATATTACTAAAAAAGAAATAAAGCAGGTGTGTTAATGAAAGTTAGGAAAACTTTAATTTCAGGAAAAAAATATCAAGATGATTCTGATGATCCGATTAGTAATATGGGTGAGGGGGTAACGACTGGAAAGTCAAAAGATCTTCTTAAACGAATCATTAGGGCATTTAAAAATTTTAAATGGTAATGCCATAGGTTTTTGTTTCTGTTATGACCGATGTTAATGAAATATCCCAATCGTCAACGTGGATTTGGTCTGATATAAGTTGTTGCTCAAAAATAATACCAATTCGATGGGTCATTTGATCTGACAATAATCGATCAAAAAAACCAAACCCCCAACCAAGTCGGTTAAATTTTTGATCAATTCCAAGTGCAGGTACCAAGCAAAGATCTAATGTTGGGTTGCTTGGTGATGATTCTGGTTCTTGAATATTAAATTTTCCAGGTACTAAATTTGAATTAAATAGAGCCCATTCGTAATGATTAAGGTTATGATTAAATTTTGGTAAATAAATGTTTGTTTTTTTTGCATGTTGGGTGATGATTGGCCAAATGGATGGTTCATTTTTTGTTGGAATAAATGCGCCGAAGGACGATGGTTCAAGTTTTGTTAAAATATTATCTAAGTGATTACAGATGAGTTTTGATTTTTCATCATGATTTTTTATTGAAAACTTTTTTAATCGGTCTCTTAATACTTTTTTTGTGATTGGTTTATTCATTTGTAAATCCTTCAAGATTATTATAGTTGAGATATTCAGTATAAAATAGGAAACGTGGTAAAATAATGTATATGTTAGATTCAATTAGGCGTGATTTAGAGCCTTTATATCATACACTTAATACACATCCAGTATATGATCAATTAACTGATATTGAAGCAGTGGGTCGATTTATGGAGTTGCATGTATATTCTGTATGGGATTTTATGAATTTGCTTAAATATCTACAAGGAAAT
>MDTB01232463.1_pt1 | contig 10731 bp, 12 predicted proteins | sample 811161 | NCBI WGS metagenome assembly MDTB01 (sample SAMN05326650, study PRJNA326480) | marine metagenome | isolation source: seawater | place: Mediterranean Sea | collected 2009 | reverse complement strand
GGATAATCATATAATATCATTTTTCTTTTCCTTATAAAAATGTTTTGAATAATAAACTACTTTTTTATTTTGACTTTCTAAACCTACAGTAATTCTAACACATTTTTTTAGTTTATAAGCGTCTAATTTTCTGACTAGAATCCCTCTGTCCTCTAGAAAGTTGCAATATTTAGAAGCAGTTTCAATAGTTTTAAAGATTAAAAAAATAAAATTTGCTTCTCCTTTTCTTATATTAAAGCCTATTTCTAGAAAACTTTTTTCCAGCCACTCTCTCCAATATTTATTGTGCCTAACCGAATTATTTAAAAAGTCTTTATCCTTTAATAATATATTACCAATTTTTTGAGCATAAGAATTTATATTGAATGCGGGTCTTATTTTATTTAACACAACTGCAATATCATTAGGACAATAGGCCCATCCCAATCTAAGTGAAGGCATTCCATAAATCTTAGAAAAAGTGTGAGTTACAACAGTATCTTTCCTGCTTTTTGCTAAAGATATACTATCAGAATAATCTGATCTAGTTACATATTCAGAATATGCTGAGTCGATAACTAATAAACAATTTTTATTTAGTTTTTTTCTTAGTGATTTAATTTCATTAATACTTAGATATGTTCCAGTAGGATTATTAGGATTGGCAATGAAACAAACTCTTGTATTCTTATTGCAATTTTTTATTAATTCGAGAACATCAGTTCTGTAGTTATTTTCATTAGCTTGTACAGCCTTTGCTCCTGCAGCTCTAATAGCAATAGGATAGATTAAAAAGCCAAATTTACTATACAGTCCCTCTAATCCTTGCTTAAGATAAGCATAGCTAATTAAAAAAAATAACTCATCTGACCCATTACCAAAAATAATATTCTCTGGCTTGATATTATAAATTTTAGAAATATTCTCTCTTAGTTCAGTGGCTTGAGGATCTGGATACCTAGAAAAATTAAGGTTGATCTTTTTAATTATGTTATAAGTTTTCTTGGAATATTTTAAAGGTGATTCATTTGAAGAAAGTTTAATTATTTTATTATTAGCTATTCTTTGAGTACTAGATTGTCCTGGAATATAGGTTTCTATTTTATCTAAAAATTTATTATATTTAATATTATTTCTCATCTATTTATTATTTCTGACAATTTTTGCCAATATTTCCCAACTATTTTCCTTTAATCCATGTATTAAAGTATCAGAAAATGTTTTAGAATTTTCTACGTTTGATTTATTTAGCCCAACCTCAATAAAACCTACCTTGTTTTTTTTTACATATTTTTTGATAGTCAGATAAAATTTATTTTTTCTAGAAAGTATTTTATCAGCAACAAGGACTATAGCATTTTTTTGATTTAAAAGCTTTAAACGGTTTCCTAAATTATTATCTAAGTAGATTTTGTAACCATTATAATTGTTAATAGGTAATTTCTCAATATATGAAGATTTATACCTTTTTTCTAGTATTAGAGTAAAGTTCATTAAAAACCTAATAAATCATTATTTTCCCCCAGCAAGGGAACCCTAGCTATTTTTCTAGCTCTAGAAAAATTTTTATTTAAAGCAGTAGGGATTGAAGTAAACTTTTTTTCTCCTATTTTTATTTTATTTTCAAAAAATCCTTTTTCTTTAATATGTAAGTCATTGAAAAACTCTCCTATGTCTTTTAGAACCGTACAGCAAACATTATCCTCATTATCTAATTTTTTTCTCCAAAATATACTATTTTTTTCTTTTATAATGCTCTGTATTTTTTTAATCAAAACTTTATTACTGTGTTCTTCGCGTTCTACATCTACCGGAGCCTTTATAATTCTGCAAAAATTAATCCAGAATTTATCTTCTAACGCCCCAAGGGCAATATATTTTTTGTCTTTTGTCTGATAAATATTATATCTAGCAGTGCCTCCATTAAGGTGCATAGAATTCCTAACAGGAACAGTTCCTGAAAAAAGCAACTTACTAATACCTAACCAAGCTAAGGGAATTAAATTTTCATACATTGATACATCAATATAACTACCTTTACCTGTTTTAATAGCCTTGATAATACCTAATAGTACGTTCATAAAAGCAGGATAGGTTCCTCCAGCAATATCAGCTATTTGAGTGGAAGGAATTAAAGGTATGCCATCCTTCGAAGTTGATAAACTTAGTAAACCACTTTCTGCCATGTAGTTTATATCATGTGCTGCTTTTTTTGATTTAACTCCATTTTGGCCAAACCCAGTAATAGAACAATATACAATTTTTTTATTAATCTTTTTTACACTTTGCCAATCCAAGCCTAATCTTTTCATAACACCTGGTCTAAACTGTTCAATTATTACGTCACTTTTTTTGATTAATTCTAATAATTTATGATAATAAAATTTGTTTTTTAAATCAACTTCTATAGATTTTTTGCCTCTATTAAGTAAAGCGAATAGAAAGCTTTCACCTTGCAACAGTGGCTCAGCCTTCCTCATATCTTCTCCTCCAACTTTTTCAACTTTTATAACTTCAGCGCCAGCATCGGATAGCATAAGGGTAGCTAAGGGGCCTGGCAACAAGGTTGTGAAATCTATTATTTTTATTCCGTCTAATGGTTTCATATTTTACTTTAAATTTATAATAATAATAATATTTAAAGAGTATATAACATTTTAATATATAATATCATTATGAAATATTTTCTGACTATAATTTTAGTTGTCACTAGTAATTACTTATTAGCTTCTACAGAATTACTATATCCCTATAAATTAAATTTAATAGAGTACAAGGCAACTATTTTATCAAAACTTCAAAAAGGAAGTCTGCTAAAAGGAAAAAAAATTATTGCTGATAGAAAAGTAAATTGTCTCTCATGTCACCAAGCCCCCATACCTGAGGAAAGATTCCAGGGAAATTTTGGGCCATCTTTAGAAGGAATTGGAAGTAGGTATACAAAAGAAGAAATAAGATTTAGAGTTATAAATTCTAAATTATTAAACCCCAATAGTATTATGCCTTCCTACTTTGTAAAAATAAAAAATCCAAGAACGCCTAGTAATTTTTTAGGAAAGACTATTCTAAATGTTAAAGAAGTTGAAGATATTGTAGAATATCTTTATTCTCTAAAATAATATGAATAAATTTTTTTTAAATAGAAGAAAATATTTAAGCTATAGTTTGGCCATATTTTTCAGTATATTTTCAAAAAAAATTTTAGGCAATGGATATCCTTACAGAGATAGGTTTCAATCATACAGACAAACTTTTAGGATAGAACCCAATAAAGAAGAAGCAAATAGAATAATTAAAAATATTATAAAAGAAAGGCAATTAATAACTGATTTACTCGTTTTAACAGTTCCAGATACTGTTGAAGATGGGAATGTTGTTCCAGTTGAATTTAAAGTTAACTGTACCATGAATAAAAATGATTATCCTTTAAAAGTCCATATCCTTGGAATGGAGAACCCTTTTCCTGAGATAGCAATTTATGAATTTTATCCTAATAGCGGTGAACCTGAAGTATCTTTTAGGTGCAGAATGCGCAAGAGTTCCTACCTTATTGCTATTGCGGAGATGTCTGACGGAAGGGTAGCTTTAGAAAAAAAATATGTAGATGTAATGTTAGGAGCTTGCTCGTAACATGAATAAGATAAGAAGACTAAAGTTTAAAGAAGTGGTTCAAAAAGGTGAATCAGTAAAAATTAAAACTTTGGCTGAGCACGAAATGGAACCAGGGGTCAGAAGAGATAACATTACTGGAGTTATTTTTCCAAGATTAATCATTCAAAAAGTTATAGCAAGATATAATGGAAAAAAAGTATTCAAAGCTAATTGGTTTTCAGGAGTATCTCCTAACCCTTACCTTGCATTTTATGTTAAAGTAGAAGAGTCTGGTTTAATAGAAATTGAGTGGATAGATGACTATGCAAGATCGTCTTTTAAAAGGGGATATATAAAAGTTTTAGATAAAAAAGGAAATGAAGTTTTACCCATTGATTACACAATTTAAAAAAATATATATTCTTTTTTTTATAATAATTGTTTTTATTATTATTAAAAATTCCATAGCAGAAGACCAAACTAGCTCATTAAAAAAATCAGGATATTATTTTGCAGAGCCATCTACGAGAGAAATTCAAGATGATGACTTTATAAATCCAGGATTTTTATGGGTTGAAAATGGAAAAAAATTGTGGAGAGAAAAAGTCCTTGTAATGGATAAAGAATTTTCTTGTCAAGGGTGCCACGGGAACCCTGAGTCTATGAAAGGAGTTTCCTTGCAATATCCTAAAGTAATAAACAAAAAACTTTTAAATTTAGATCAGCAAATAAATTTGTGCAGAACAGAAAAAATGTCTACAAATTATTTTGAACCAGAGTCTAAAGATTTACTAGGACTTTCTTCTTTAATTACTGTACATTCAAGAGGATTAAAGCAAAATACCATTATTCATAAAAAAAATGAAAGATGGTTTAAACTGGGAGAAAAATTGTATTTTAAAAAAATAGGGCAAATGGGGCTGGCTTGTAATCAATGTCATGATGAAAGAGTAGGATTAAATTTAAGAGCTGAGAAAGTTAGTCAAGGACACATAAATGGCTTCCCAGCTTATTTATTAAGGTGGTCCAAAGTAGTATCGGTAAACAGAAGAATACAGTTTTGTAACGAGCAAGCTAGAGCAGAACCATATGAAATATTTTCTGATGAATATAATGCGTTACAACTTTATCTATCTTGGAGAAGTAATGGACTGGTAATAGAATCACCATCAGTAAGAAAATAATATGAATAATAATATTTATAAAGATTCAATACATTTAATAGGAAACACTCCTATGCTATTAGTAAAGAATATTGACACGGGACCTTGTGATCTTTATTTAAAACTAGAATCTTTTAATATAGGAGGTTCGGTTAAAGACAGACCAGCATTGAACATGATTAGAACTGCTGAGAAGGAGGGGCTATTAAATAAGGGTGGAACAATAGTAGAAGCAACTGCTGGTAATACTGGTATTGCCTTAGCTATAATAGCTATTAAAAAAGGATATAAAGTTATTATCGTAGTACCCAATAAGATGACTGTTGAAAAAATTTATCATTTAAAAGCATTAGGTGCTGAAGTAATAGTTACAAGATCAGATGTTGTAAACGGACACCCTGAATATTATATCGAAGTAGCAAAAAAAATAGCTAAAGAAAAAAAAGCTTTTTATGTTAATCAGTTCTCAAATAAGGCAAACTTAAATTCTCACTTCAATGAACTGGGTCCTGAAATTTATAAACAACTAAATGGTAATATAGATGCTTTTGTTGCAGGAGTTGGCACTGGTGGTACTATTACAGGGGTAGGGAAGTACTTAAAAAGCAAAAATAGTAACTGCAAACTTATTTTAGCGGATCCTAGGGGGTCAATCTTAAGGGAGTACATAAAAACTGGTAAACTTAGTAAATTTGTAGGCTCTTGGATAGTAGAAGGCATAGGAGAAGATTTTTGTCCACCCCTGTTTAATAAAGAATTTATAGACGACGCATATACTATTAGTGATCAAGCAGCTGTAAAAACATGCTCGGACTTACTCAAAAGAGAAGGAGTTCTAGCTGGTTCTTCTTCGGGAACATTAATTGCTGCGGCTATAAAGTATTGCAGGAAACAAACTAAAAAAATGAATGTTGTTACTTTAGTTTGTGATGCAGGAGATAAATATTTAAGAAAAATATATAATGAAAGTTGGAGAATAAAAGAGGGATTAGATTTTAAGAAGAGGGAAAACAACCTGTGTGATTTAGTAACTTATAGATACAAATCTAATTTACTACCAGTTATTAATAACAATAGTAAGTGTAGTTTAGCTTTTAAACTAATGCATGAGAATAATATCAATCATATTTTAGTTAGTAATAATAAGGGTAGTATTATTGGTATTATTAATGATAACCTTCTATTAGAGGCAGTAGTAAATAAATCATTTGAGGAAAAGGTAGGACAATATATTATTAAATTGAGAAAAATACAGTATGATGAAAGTTTTAAAAAACTAGTTAAAATAGTTAAAAAATATGATTATATTTTAGTTTATAAGAAAAATCAAATAGTTGGAATTGTGAACAAAATTGATTTACTTTGGCATATAAAGAGAAAAGAAATATGCTGAAAAATACTAAAAAAAAAGGGCTATCTACGAAAGCTATACACTCGGGACAAGAACCTGATAAAACCACTGGTGCGATTATGGTTCCTATTTATGCATCATCAACTTATGTACAAGAAAGCCCTGGAATACATAAAGGTTTTGAGTATTCTAGGACTCAAAATCCTACTAGAAAAGCATATGAAGATTGTATAGCAGATCTAGAAAGCGCTAAATATGGTTTTGCCTTTGCATCTGGAATGGCAGCAGCAGATGCTATTCTTTCTTTGCTAAAAGTAGGTGATGAAGTTATTGCAATTGATGATTTATATGGAGGAACCAGAAGATTATTTGAGAAAGTTAAACAAAAAAATAGTGGGATACAATTCAAGTTTTTAAGCACTGAACAATTCAATGAAGTTGGATCTTATATAACTTCTTCAACAAAGATAGTATGGGCAGAAACTCCTACAAACCCCATGTTGAACTTAGTAGATTTAAGTGATTTTGGAAAAATTAAAGGAAACTTTATTAAAGTTGTAGATAACACCTTTGCAAGTCCGATTATTCAAAGGCCACTAGAGTATGGAGTTGATTTGGTAATGCACTCAGCTACTAAATATCTTAATGGTCATTCAGATATGATTGGAGGGGTAGTGGTTACAAATAATAAAGATTTAGCAGAAAGAATAGGATTTCTTCAAAACTCAATTGGAGCAATTCAAGGCCCATTTGACTCATTTCTTGCTTTGAGGGGGTTAAAAACCCTACCATTAAGAATAGAAAGGCATAATTATAATGCCATGGAAATAGCAAAATTCTTAAGCAAGCATAGCAAGGTGACAGATGTAATTTATCCAGGTTTAATAAACTTTAAACAGCATGAATTAGCAAAATCACAGATGAATGGATATGGGGGTATAATTTCTTTTTTTCTAAAAGGAGATTTAAATAAGACAAAAAAGTTTTTAGAAAACTGCAACTTATTTTCATTAGCAGAATCTTTAGGTGGAGTAGAAAGTTTAATTGAACATCCAGCTATAATGACACACGCTTCAATAGATAAAAATGAAAGAGAAAAACTCGGTATTAAAGATAATTTAATAAGAATATCTGTTGGCATAGAAGATATAGACGATTTAATCAATGATCTAGAAAACTCTTTTCATATGATGGAGACATAGATTGAAAACAATTTTTCTTTTAAGACATGTGTCAGCCATACAGTTTAATAAAGATGTTGATGACCATCAAAAAGAAATAAACGAAAAGGGAAAATTACATGCCAATTTAATATCGAAATGGATAGAGGATAATAATTTTTCAATAGATATAGTTTTTTCCTCAACTGCAAAAAGGGCAAAGCAGACTACTAACATAATCTTTGAAAAAATGAAAAGTGTTGTACATTTTAAAAAAGAACTTTACCTGTGTACTTACATAGAAATAATTGAAGAACTCAAGGCCATAGAAAAAGACCTTGTTAATGTTTTGGTAGTGGGGCACGAACCTAGTATGTCAGAGACATTAAAATTTTTAGTTGGAGATAAGACTAGACCAGATCTAAATAACAAAATAAATGAACCTTACCCAACTGGAGGATTAGCTATTATAAATTTGAATATAGAAAAATGGAGTGATATAGTCGAAAAAAAAGGTATTTTAGATGCTTTTTTAGCACCAGAGGAATTGATTTAAAATGACCCAGAACGTGCAAGTAATTTTAGCTTCTCCAAGAGGTTTTTGTGCAGGGGTTAAAAGAGCTATTGAAATAGTTGAAATTGCATTAGAAAAGCACGGAGCTCCTATTTATGTAAGGCATGAAATTGTCCACAATAAAAGAGTTGTAGAAGAATTAACAAAAAAAGGCGCAATTTTTGTTAAAGAATTAGATGAAATTCCTAAAGAATCTAGAGTAATCTTCAGTGCTCATGGTGTAGCAAATAAAATAAAAGCTGAAGCAAAGCAACTTAAGCATTTAACATTGGATGCAACCTGTCCTTTAGTAAGTAAAGTTCATAGGCAAACGCAAAACTTTAATAGGAAAGATTATAAAGTAATTTTAATAGGTCACAGAGGACATCCAGAAGTAATAGGAATTCAAGGACAAGTAAAAGAAGAGTTGATAATTATTGAAAATGAAGAGCAGGCAAAAAAAATAAATCTTCCTAAAAATAGAAAGATTGCTTATGTGACCCAGACAACTTTATCAATGAATGATACTAAAAATATTATAAAAATATTAAAAAATAAATATCCTGATATAGAAGGACCTGATCTCAAAGATATTTGTTATGCTACACAAAATAGACAATTAGCAGTAAGTCAATTAGCAGATATAACTGACCTAGTCTTAGTAGTAGGTGGAGAAAACTCTTCAAACACAAAAAGGCTAGCTGAAATAGTTGAAAAAAAATATGTACCTGTTTATAGAATTGCTAGTAAAGACGAAATCAAAGAAGATTGGCTGAAAGGAAAAAAAAGAATAGGAATTACTGCTGGAGCATCTTCTCCAGAAATTTTGACAAAAGAAATAATTATTTATTTAGAAAAAAAGTTAAAAAAAATAGATATCACTTCAATGGAAGGTGTAGAAGAAAAAATAACCTTCAAACCGTTATACGACTTCTCATGATTGTTTAGATAATAATCTAATGACCTTCCTTGCAATACTTATCGAATTCATCTGAGCTATTTTATACATATTTTCAGGAGTATCTTGGTCTATAAAAAAATCTGGAAGTTGTATAGTTTCAATAATTAATTTTTTATATATATCTGACTTTTTTTTTATTAAAAAGTCTAAAACATGACTTCCAAAACCTCCTATAGATCCTTCCTCTATAGTTATTAATAGCCTATGATTTTTACAAAGATTTAATATTAATTTTTTATCTAGAGGTTTACAGAACCTTGCATCAACTATAGTACACGATATCTTTTTTTTATTTAAAATCTGGGAGGCTAATTTAACCTCTTGTAATCTTGCACCATACGATAATAATACTACTTCATTACCTTCCATTATAATTCTTGCTTTTCCTATAGCTAGTTTTTTTATGGGCTTATTAATATCAATTCCTAAACCAGCACCGCGAGGATATCTAAATGCGGAAGGAGCATGGTCAATACTTGCACTTGTATGAATCATTCTAGCTAATTCTAACTCATCAGATGCTGCCATAGTAATGAAATTAGGCAAATTAGATAAGTAAGCAATATCAAAAGAACCTGCATGAGTAGATCCATCTGCTCCAACTAAGCCTGCTCTGTCAATTGCAAACCTTACTGGCAAACTTTGGATTGCAACATCGTGGACTATTTGATCGTATGCTCTTTGTAAGAAGGTTGAGTATATTGCTGTAAAAGGCTTTAATCCCTCACAAGCTAAACCAGCAGCAAAAGTTACTGCATGTTGCTCTGCTATTCCTACGTCAAAGGCTCTTGAAGGAAACTTGTTCATAAATTTATCAATCCCCGTACCCGATGGCATAGCCGCAGTAATAGCGCATATTTTTTTGTCTTTTTTTGCTAAGTCAATTAATGTATCTGAGAATACACTGGTATATGTTTTATTAGATGCGCTTTTATTCTGCTTACCAGTATTTATATTAAATTTCCCAACTCCATGAAACTTATCGTCAGATTTTTCTGCTGGCAAATATCCTTTACCTTTTTTAGTAACTAAATGAATCAGAACCGGTCCTTTTTTTGAATGATCTCTAGCATTTTTAAGTATGGGAAGCAAATGATTTAAGTTATGACCATCCAAAGGTCCTATATAATAAAAACCAAGTTCTTCAAATAGTGTTCCTCCTGTAATAATACCTCGAGCATATTCTTCAGCTTTTTTTGCAGTTATTGCGAATTTCTTAGGAAGTTTTTCCGCAAACTGACCAGCTATTTCTCTAAAACCTCTATATTTCCCAGAAGAAATCAATCTAGATAAATAATTACTCATGGCACCTACTGGGGGTGCAATTGACATATCGTTATCATTTAGAATAATTATAAGAGGATATTTCATAGCTCCAGCATTATTAAGAGCTTCATAAGCCATTCCAGCAGTCATGGCTCCATCACCTATCACAGCTACTACTTTCTTATTTTGTTTTTTAATTTTAGCACCTATAAGCATACCTAATGCAGCAGATATAGATGTAGATGCATGAGCAGCTCCGAAAGAGTCAAAAACACTTTCACTTCTTTTTGTAAACCCTGAAAGTCCTTTCCCTTGTCTTAAAGAATGCATTTTATTTTTTCTATTTGTTAATATTTTATGAGGGTAAGTTTGATGCCCTACATCCCAAACTATCGTATCCTTAGGGGTATCAAAAACATAGTGCAATGCTACTGTTAGCTCAACCACTCCTAGTCCTGCGCCAAGGTGTCCTCCTGTTTTTGAAACTTTATCTATCATAAAATTTCTTACTTCATTACATAAAACATTGAGGTCTTTTTCTTTAAGTTTTTTTAAATCTTTAGGATAATTGATTTTATCCAAAAGATTTTTTGTTTTTTTTTCACTAGGAATTGACATTATAATACCATTAAACTATTTCAAATGTGCTGCAATCAATTTTTTCTTATTATTTCTTATAAAATTTATAATTATAGACTTTTTCTTTT
>MDTB01207399.1_pt1 | contig 10731 bp, 10 predicted proteins | sample 811161 | NCBI WGS metagenome assembly MDTB01 (sample SAMN05326650, study PRJNA326480) | marine metagenome | isolation source: seawater | place: Mediterranean Sea | collected 2009 | reverse complement strand
TGGCAGATGGTCCATTAAAATTTACTGGGTCACTAGAAAACAACGATATGCGTCTTGAACATATAACTGAATTTGGTCGTTCATTTAGTATTGTTTCTGTACCTTACTCATTCAAATTGTTTATTCAAGAACTACAAGCAATGAACATACAACTCCGAATCATAACCGAAGATAATATTGAACAATTAGAGTCTTTGTCTTATTCTGATAATATAGTAAAAGTAACCAATAAAGATATAAATACACCTGAATCTTTAATGACCAATATTAAAAGTTTACTTAATAAAAAACTTGAAGATAGATTACAAACTCCTTCTGATGATGTTAGTGAGTCTGCCGAGTCATCTCCTTATGTTCCACCAGGAGAAGATAGTTATACTATGGATAATAATGAAAATACATTAAATCCTCTTCCTAGACAAGATGATGATGCAAGTTCAGAATCTTATCATCCGATTAGTTTAGATTCTTCTAATAGTTCAGAATCTTATCATCCCATTTCTCCCGATAATTTACCTCCACAATCAAAAGAAAAGGTATATCCCACCAATGATGATATGGAAGATGGTGAAATCCAAGGAGGAGGAAGTAATCGCTATAATATTGGTGAACGTGTATGCATGCGTAATTGCAATGATAACTATCCTACACGACCATGGAAAGTTACTCATGTTGGACCTAAGTTCCTAACAATCCATGCTTTAGACAAAGTAGGTCTATCTGATTCAGATACAGTAAATGTTGTACTACCTTTTGATGTCTTTCCCGAATCAGATGCTCATATTCATGCTCCCAAAATACCACAAAATATTATGCAACCACAATTAAATCCTGAAAATAATGGAAATGTTATACCAAATCAACCCACTGTTGTAATTGCACCCAAATTTTTTAACGGAAATGGAAGTGATAATTCTACGAATGAAGGTGCGATTCCACAAGCAGATGCAATGCCTGTTGATAATTTTTTAAATTCTACTCAACCACCTAATATTGTAGTTAAAGAAAATGCAACTTCCAATTCAGTTAACGAAGCAAAGACCGAAAATATTGATTTTAATAACTTAGTAATCAAAAAAGTATAAAATTGAAATTGTTATAAAATGAATTAAATATATATCATAGAAATATATTTAGTAAAATGTCGACCATTAGTTCACGTATTATGAGTATTTACAAATCCAGAAGTACAATTTTACAACAATTGCAAACACAAGGTTATCAAGTAGAAGATTATGTTGATTTTAGTATGAATGAAATCGATTCTATGTTATCGAATTCTCAATTGGATATGTTGTTAACAAACAAGGATGGAAATAAGGTATATATAAAATATTATTTTACATTGAAGCAAAGTACAAAACAAATTAAAAAAGAGGTATTGGACAATGTGATTGAAGATTTGTTTACTATTGAGGAAGTTTTGACGAAAAAAGATACACTTATTGTTATTATTGACGATGAACCCAATGATACTATTTTGACTCGATTGAAATATTTGTACGATCATGATGGTATCTTTGTAATTATTCATAATATTCATCGTCTTCAATTTAATATTTTAAACCATACATTGGTTCCTCATATGCGGGTATTAAATGAAAAAGAGGAAATCGATTTTATGAAAAAGTATCAAATTCGTGATAAATCACAAATACCTGAAATATCTCGATTTGATCCTCAAGCTTTAGTCGTAGGTGTACGACCCGGAAATATATGTTATATACAACGACCAAGTATTACTGCCCTAACAACTGATTATTATAGAGTTTGTGTATAAATACTTTTATAACTACTTATTATAGTAAGTATTTACAAAATGTCATTCAAAGATCAATATTCTTTTGAATTAAGTTACAATCCATACAATTTTTATTATTCAACTAATCGAGAAGATTTACCAAATGAAGAAACATGTAAAAATTTAGAAGAACAAAAAGATACTTTAGGATGTGATTCTGTTGAAAATAGTCGAAAATGTTATGAATATGAATTATGTCATAATAAGGAACTTGCTGGTGAATTATATGAACGTCGATTAAATCATATAACCAGTAATGCTGCTTATGATAACTTACATTTAAAATATCAATATGCTTTGTTAAAAACTGTTAATTTATCTGCAGGAATTATAGCATCTTTAGTTTTTATATATTATTATAATAAGTAATCAATATATATTAAAATGTTTGTAAAATATTCTCCTTCACCGGAAACCGCAGGTTTAGAAACACCAAAAAATATATTTAAAAAACAAAATGAAATATCGGATGATTTACAAGACTTTCAAACACGTTATTCGAGATATTTAAGATGTCAAAATGATAACACTAGTAAAGATGTTGAACCTCCATGTGATTTAAATGGTAAAGATAACTTTGGTGAATTAAAAAATTCATATAAACGTTTGTATAAAGCAATGGACGAACTTGATATTGATTATAAAGACCAAGTTAAAGATGGAAAAATGCCTGAAATATATGAAAAGAATGAGGAAGAATTAAGTGAAAATTATGAAGAAGTACTTGAATTAAGGGAGAATCTTGATGAACGATTAAAAACATTAAATCAATACTCGGATTCAATGTTAAACCCAGAAAAAATAAGATCAAGAAGTATTTATTTAATAAATACATTATTAGTCATTTTAATTATATGCTTAATCTATTTTTATATTTTAGATCTTTAATTTTTTATATATAATATCCATGTAATATAAATATATAATATTATATGGATTCCAATAAATTATTTACACATGATCGATTATCTGAATTTGTAGATAATTACAAAGAATTTATTGCAAAAAAGAAAGAGGAAAATAATAAACAAAATCCGGATGCTCAATATTATAAATACTATAACTTTGATTTCAACCCTGATGGAATAACTCTAGCCGCTTTAGGTAGATTTAGTCATGATAATTTTACAAGCAATTCTTCATGGTCCCCATTGCCATTTAAAAATGGAATAGATGCGTGGAAAATGACTTTAGCAAGATTACTTGTTGCTTATAAAGAAAAGGAACAAAACTTAATCGATTCAAGTAAGTCGACTGGATTAGAATATTATATTAATTACGATGAATTGCCTGCTGGAATCTATTTTGGTGTTCCTAATATGAATATAGACCAACGAAATTATGCATTTAAAACTGCATCTGTTTTTGTAGATAGAGGCACGGACAATACTGTAAAAGGAACTTCTGGTGATTTTTCGTCACTGGAAACTGCTACAAATAATAAACTATTAAATGTTAGCAAAATGAGATTATATAATTATAAACTAATTTCAGTAAATTGGTACGGTTTATTTTTAGGAAATACAGGTACTTACAATATTACATGTGAATCGCAAAACTGTTTATTTTATATATGGATTGGTGATAATGCAATATGCGAATATATGAATTCGAATTCCGATGTAAATAATAATAAAATAACAAGTGATGAAATTGATTTCCCACAAAAGAAATACATTCCTATTCGTATTCAAATGTATTATTTTGGAAATGTCACGGATAGTGTAAAATTTGAAGTAAAAGTTAACAAATTTAAAATTGTAAATGGAACAAAAACACCCCAAAATATACCTACAAACGAAGTATTTTTCAATGCTCCAAAATACCCACCTTTATTACTATATTTTGCATTCGTTTCTGAAAATCAACAAGATTTTACAAATGATCAATTTAAATGTGTATCTATGATTGATATTAAAAATGAAGAAATGAGTGTAAAAAGTTACACTGACTTGGATTTATTTTATAAAAATATAAGAAATAATTTAACCTATTCAAGGGATGGAGACTATGATTATAATAAAAGCAATCGTTTATCTTATGGTGTAATACCGGATATAAATATTGAATATACAATTGATGATTCAGTTGGTTATCCATATGCATATTCTATTTACAAACTTAACTCTGATTCAAGAATGGGGAAAATATATCAAATTACAGGAACATTAAATGAAAATTTATCTTATCCTATGAAAGAACTTGATCCAAATTTAAAAAATTCTATTATTTCTTACTCAGATACATATAGAACACTTCCAGGATTTTATCCAAATAAAAGTTCTTTAGATGTTCAATATTTTAATCAATCTGTTGATGCAGATTCCCTTGAGTGCAAGGATATGTGTAATAAAAATAAAAATTGTAATCATTTTTTTACCTATACTTCCAACAAATATAATAAATGTGTAATAGACACTGAAAACAGTATTCCTGTTTTTAATAGAATTCCGCCAACCAATACAAACCAACCTATCGATTTAGGTTCATCTTCTTTACAAATGCGTGATTATGAAATCGACATTAGTAATAATCAAAAAGAATGCATTAGTTTTATTAATAGTAATATTGGTGACTCAATCCCCGTTGAAAATACATCTAATTATTCCAAAACATTTGAATATGCTGATTATGTTATTGATGATAAACCAGTAAAAGATATACGCTCTATGGGTATATGCGGTGATGAAGAATTTATCAAAAAAACAAATGAAGCAGCAGATATTTTATTTAAAGATGCTACTTATTATAAAAATGGAAAATGGGAAGCATTTCAAACTCAAGTTCCTGAACAAAAATATACTGATGCAATCGACGATACAAAAGATGGTATTTTAAAGAATTTAGAAAATGAACGCATATATGCTGAAAAAATGGATCAAATAACCAAGAAACATTTTAAGCTGAAAAAACAAGATATTCCAGAATATATTGAATTACGTAATCATATGATGGAAAACAAAAAATATGATCAGAGGGGAGATACTCTTTATTTTAGAAAAAAACGATTACCAAATGTAAGGGAAAAAGTCATTATGGATAATAACGATTTATATTTGAATACAAAATTAGTATATACTTTAGGAACAGTGACTATGGCAACGTTGTTGATATTAGCAATTGTACTCGCGCGCGATTAATTCATAATATACATTAAAGATTTATATATTTCTAATATATACATTAGTAATATATTATGTCAAACGAAGGCAATTTTGATTTATCAGGTGTTTTTCAAGTTCAAAAAAATTATTTAACAGATCTATCTAATTCATATCCAAATGTAAATAATGCTCCCGTTATTGCAAAATATGTATTAGACTTACAAAACAAAGTTCAAGATGTGACAAAAAGTTATCAAGATGCAAATACATCTTCTGACAATATTCTTACTCAACAGGACGATATGATTAATATTGTAAAAACGGAACAAGATCGTCTACTTGAGAAGAAAAAAATAATAGAAGCAGCTGAAAATGAGGAAAAAAGAAAAATGTTATTAACAAAGTCAAATAATTTACGTAATGAGGCATTTACAAAAATTATATTAATGATTATACTATGTGTTACTATTCACATAATTTTGATTGTCATTTATAAAAATATAGTCCAAGATCCGCCAGCAAACAATATTTTCACTTTATTTGTGTTATTACATTTGGCCAATTTTGCTATTTGTACAATAATTGCATTTAAAATGTACATTGATATATTAGCTCGTAGTCAAATTAATTTTAACGAGTTAGATTTACCTCCTCCTAATACAGGTTCATCTTCTCAGGCTCCCGCTATTGCAGATTATAATAACTTATTTGCTGATTTAGGATTATGTTATTCTAGTAGTTGTTGCGGTGAAAATACCAAATATGACACAACGTTGGGACAATGTGTAGATGATAATAAAGACCAGTCAAATAATAAATCCCCTGCTCCTGCACCAAATACAAACACCCCTAATCAGGAGGGATTTCGTTCTTTAGATACATTACCTAGATTTAAACCAGGTACAAGTACATCTGGAATATATATTGATGATAAAGTAACCAAAGTACTTCCTGCACAAAAAAAAGAAAAGGAATTTGATCCAATTAATGCAAGTGAAGAAGAGTTAATTAATAAAACCAAAGAAAATGTAGATAATATATCTTCTGACATATTGGGATCATTAGGCGGATTTACTGGATTTAGTGACCCTACTGCATTTGCTACTAATATGATGGGACAATTTGGAAATATAGATAGTAATGCTCTTTTAGGAAAAGAACCAGATCCTGGAGTTACAAAATGTGGATTTACAACAATGGAAGTGGAAATGTCAAAACCAAATCCAATTTATGCTCCCGATTTTAAATGTGAATTTTTGCCTAAGAAAACGACTTTTGATTCAAGTGTTTATCTTCAAGGACCAGAAAAGGTCAATTATTATGTAAACTACAAATAAAATCACATAATAAATATATATTAATATGGGAGTCAATATTTCTACATTAATGAATGATATGAATAAACCAAATCAAGATTTGTATCATATGGTAAAATGGCAAAATCAAATGATTGATGTTGAGAATGCAAAATTAAGAGATGAATATTCTGTTGACAAACAAAGAGTGGTTAATATGACAAATAATATTCAGGGTTGGAATCAATTAAACTTCATATTATGGTGGATTTACTATATTATTGTATTTGTTATTTTTTTCATTTTCTTTAGAAATGAAAACCTACCTTTATCAAGAAATCAAAAAATATATTTTTCAGTTGGATTATTACTATACCCATTTATAATTACAACAATTGAATTAGGTTTGTATAATTTATATATTTTTATTTTAAGTCTGATTCAGGGTTATCCTTATCCTAAACATGGCGATAGTCAACCAACCTTTTCCTTTTTAGATGGTTTGCCTTCGGCTTATTATTAATTTTATAAATACATGTTGTCTGTATTTATAAAACATAATCAGCACCATCATTTTCATCAATAATTTTATTGATCAATATAAAATCCATTAAATCACAACCTTCCTTATTTTCAATAATAGTATTATAAATTCCTTCAATTTCCTCTATTGTTAAAACCGTACCAATTTCCTTTCGCCATGAATAAAAAGTTGGAAAATCAATGATTTTTTTTCCATCAGAACTCATTGTTCTTGGATTTACAATGTCGCGAAAGTGTTGGCGTAAATATCCTTCAAAACTATCTTCTTCAATTTCATCTTCATTTTGAGGAGGCATAGGAATATTTCCACCATATACATTTTGTAAAATTGCATTGTCGAATTCGTCAATTATTGCACCAAAATCAATTGGTATGACAGTAACATTTTTTTCTGGAGTATGACCCTTGTTTTCCTTACTCATAAACAAACTAACAGAATGTCTTTTGAAAGGAATACGTCTGAACCCGACAACAAATCCTAAAAGCAATAAATAAATCAACATATTATATTATTTATAGATATAAATAATATATTAATGATTTTAGAATTAGCGAATCAAAACGATCTTGAAAATTTAGAACACTGTGGAAAAAAATGTTTACCAATTTATTACAAAAAAAAAGACTTGGAAAATTTACATTTAGATGAATTATTTTATATTTTCAAGATCCATGATAATAAACATATAATAGGGTTTATCATATTAAAAAAAGAAAAAAATGAAAATAATATACATATTAACTCAATAGGTATTTTACCAGAATACCGTAGTTTAAATATAGGATCTCATGCTATTCAAAAAATTAAAGAATTATTTCCTTTTCATTTAATTACGTTGTATGTACAAACATCAAATAATAAAGCAATTCGTTTTTACAAAAAAAATGGCTTTATTATATTAACAAAAAAAGACGATTATTACAAAAATTTAAAAAATAATAGTGCTTACAAAATGATTTTCTATTCAAACCACTAATTTATTTCTTAATTTATTTTTAATTTTTCGTTTTAATAATTTTAATTCACCTAAATTAATAACTAATTTCATTTTTTGTCCTATTTCGTCAGAACATTCATGACAGATGACAAGCAATGTATTGTTATAATGAGGGAAAATTAAACTACATTCCACATTAGAACACACAGCATCACCGCATTTAACACATAAGTGTAACCCTTTTTTTTTGGAACAATGTGAACAATTATCTATAACATCACTTGTTTTATCAAATAAGTTTGAAAATTCAGAAAATGAAGATGACATATTAAGTTTTTTTTATTACTTCTGTTATAAAAAAAACGTTTCAATTTTGTTTTGCCATCGCATCTAGAAATCCTTTATAATTAGAAGAATTATCTTTAAATAAATTCATAATTTCTGCTGGAGTCAATTGTTTTTTTTCTATGACGGATTTGTATTTTTTGGGAAAAGGTTTTTCATATAAATGCTCAAACAGTTTTATAATATTACTTCCATCTAATTTATTCATTTCTAAAGAAATATCAATTCTTCCTGGTCGAATAAGTGCTGGATCTAACTTATCATAATGATTCGTTGTAATAATCAATATTCTACCTGGTGTTTCTATAATACCATCCCAAATATTCAAAATATCATCTAATGTAATAGGGTCGTTAGGTTCTAATCTAAATGTTTTTCCATCATCATTTGAATCATTATTATTTTTCATTTCTACAGTATTTAATTGTATTTTTTGTTCTTTTTTATTTTTTTTAAACTCACGTTTTAAAACTATGTCTCCCAAACAGTCAATATCTTCTATAAAAATAATTTTTTTATCAAAACCAATAGAATTAGGTTCATTTTGAAGATTATATTGTGATTCATAAAAAAATTTATATAACTGTTTTCTATTTTTAAAGAGTTTCATAGACAAATTCACCAAATGACGATTGGTATGCTTTGCTATACACTTAATTAATGATGTCTTACCTGTACCTGGAGGACCATGTAATGCAATTCCTAGTGAATATGGTATACCTTTGTTGTAATACCATTCTTTATTATTAATAAAAAAATTTAATTTATTCATGAATTCTTTTTTTTCGTTAAAAAAGAAATTGTCAAATGAACGAGTAGATTCGAATTTTTCTTCTACCCAATTATGATAATAATCTTCTTCATTAACTTCATTGATAAAATAAATAAATCGTGATTTTTCTCGCTCAGTTTGTACTTTATTTAAAAAATTTTTAGTAATATTATGTAAAAACTCTTTTAATTTACAAACTGATAATTTATAGGAAAATATTTCAATATGAATGTGTTGACTTGTAGATAAAGAGGATGATCGTTTTTTCTCATGAACCTCTGAACGTGTATAGGTTTTTCCATAAATTTCACATTCCTTATCTATTAAAAATTTCGTTGGTTGTGAAACAAAATAACAAACCTGTTCTTTGTTTTTTTTATATTTTTGTCCACTTTTATTATTATCGTCATTGGATGTAATCAATTCAGTTACTTCATATAATTTGCTTGAAATCTCAGTATTTGTTAACATAAAATACCAAAATGCTCGAAACGTTGGCGTAAATACTTCTGTAACAGTTGCTTCACCAGAAAATTCACATACATTTCTAAGTCTCTCACCCGATAGAACGATCATACTTGGTTTATAATAAAGATCTTTCCAATAAATATTTTTAAAAAAAACACTTATATCATTGAAATTAAATTTATCTAAATTTGATAAAAGTTGACTTAAAAATGACATCATTAATGGTAGAATAACAAGAGTGTTTATTGTATTGTCTTTGTCCATATTTTGTTATTTGATAAACGTTTAATTTATTTTGTTTTATTATTTTTTGTAACAATAAAATTATATAACTTTATTGAAAATTAAATCTATATTATTATATAAACATGCGATCATGTTATTCTTGTAACGATATTGAAAATCTTAAAAAAAAAAATAGTATTCCAATAAAACCTACTGTTTCCACATTGGATATTAGTGATTCAAAAAACATATTTACATCATCTCCTATTTCTTATGGAAAATTTTTAAATGAAAAAAAATACACATCGCGAAAACTGCGAAGATATGTAATAAAAAGATTTTATAATACACTATAATTTTGAAAAATGCAAAGAAAAATATAAACAGTTTATTATTTTTTAATATACAAAATAATAAATATTCGTTTAACTAATTAGTCAAGTTTACTTGTGGAATTTCTATGTCGCTTCCACTATCAGATGCTTCTGTTTCACCCATTCTATCATTATCAGAAGGATATACCAATTTAACATCCATCCATGTACCATTTCTATTTTTACCATATTCACGATCCATATATTCGTACACTTGTTTCGGACTGGGTTGCTTTTGTTTTCCACAATTTGTTATAAACCACAATTTAAACTCTTCAGAAATTTGCTCTTTTCTTACTCGAGATCCAGAACGACGAGACACGCGTTCACCAATAAATTGAGCAACATGATCCTGCGATTCACGATATTTATTACTGGCTTCTAGTACTGCATCACAATCTTCTACTCTACCCTGATTCTCATATGCATATTTTGTTAACATTGCTAAGAATGTTTCCCTCCAAACAGGAAATTTTTTTAGTAAATCACGATTCACCTTAAATTGATAAGGTCGATCTGGATCATCGTCTTTGGGATCATCTGTGAAAAGAGATTCGTATTTTACTACTTTTAATCTACGCCATGTACCATGATCTTGTGTATGAACATTTAGCAATTGATTACAACAAACGACAAGAGCAAATTGTGGAATAAATGTTACAGGTTTTATCATAAAAGGAGCACGTGCTGTAATCGGTTCTACACCAGATACCAGTTCCTTCATAGGTCCTTCTTGAATGACATCCGTTACATTGGGTTCTTGCATTACGACATATCGAGACCCTTTTAGTTTTACAATTTCTGGTGCCAGACCACCAATCTTACCACGACCTTGTGTAATTAAACTAATTGGAGCAGTTTCTTTA
>MDTB01182891.1_pt1 | contig 10731 bp, 10 predicted proteins | sample 811161 | NCBI WGS metagenome assembly MDTB01 (sample SAMN05326650, study PRJNA326480) | marine metagenome | isolation source: seawater | place: Mediterranean Sea | collected 2009 | reverse complement strand
ATCCGGAGTCAGATACCGAGTTGCTAAAGTTAACAACGTTTCTCTAAAAGAAATGGTTCGTGGTAGAAAAGAAAAACCAATTAGGTAAATATGTCTGAAGTCGAAGAAAATATTGTTGAAGAAGAGGTTGTTTCAGAACCTGACATGCCAGTTATACCTTTGTTCGGTAAATGGGATTTAACTGAAGTAAACATTGAGGATACTACACTTGATAAATATATAAATTTAGATGCTTTTCAAGTCCCTCATACAGGAGGAAGGCATTCTAAAAAGAGATTTGGAAGAGGAAATTTGACTATTATTGAGCGTTTCATAAATAATTTGATGAGGTCTGAAAAATATACTGGAAAAAAAGCTCAAGCTTACAATGTTATGAAAAATGCATTTGATATAATTAATTCAAAGAAGAAAGAAAATCCCGCTCAAGTTATGGTTAGAGCTTTAGAAAACTCTGCCCCTAGAGCTGCCGTTGTTTCTTTGAGATATGGAGGTATTAGAGTATACAGTGGAGTTGATGTTTCTCCAACAAGACGTGTAGATACTGCAATACGAAACCTCTGTATTGGTGCTATTTCTTCATCTAAAAAACAGCGTTCTATTGAAAACGCATTATCAAAAGAATTGATGCTTGCTGCTGACGCAAACCCTGACTCTTACGCAGTCGGCAAGAAAGAAGAGATTGAGCGGCAGGCTGAAGCTGCACACAACTAAAGTGATTGAAAAATGGGCCGTAAAGAAGACAACATAAAGCGTGCAACCGCTTTATTCACCAAGCTAGAAAATATTCGCAATATTGGAACTGCTGCGCATATTGACCATGGTAAGACTACCTTATCTGATAATTTAATCTTTGGAGCTGGTATGATGTCTGAAGATTTAGCTGGCAAGCAATTAATGCTTGATTTTGACGAACAAGAATCTGCCAGAGGAATAACTATCAATGCTGCAAATGCATCTATGGTTCATGAACACAAGGGTGAAGATTACTTAATCAATTTAATCGATACGCCAGGTCACGTAGATTTTGGTGGTGACGTTACAAGAGCTATGAGGGCTTTAGATGGAGTAATAATTGTTGTTTGCGCTGTGGAAGGCATAATGCCACAGACTGAAACTGTGATTAGACAAGCTCTTAAAGAAAAAGTTAAACCTGTTTTGTTCATAAATAAAGTAGACCGTTTGATTGCTGAACTTCAGGTTACACCAGATGATATGATGCAGAGATTCGGTAAAATTATTACTGAAGTTAACAAACTAATTTCTCGAATGGTTCCTGATGAATTCAAAAAAGATTGGATGGTAGATGCTCAAGCAGGTACTGTAGCTTTTGGATCTGCATTCCATAATTGGGCAACGTCTATTCCTTTTATGGCAAAGAAAAACGTTAATTTCAAACAAATTTATGATTTTATGGAAAATGAGCAAAGAAAAGAGTTAGCTCAAGCAGCTCCTTTACATGAAGTTTTATTAGACATGATTGTAGAAAAATTACCTTCTGCTAATGTTGCCCAAAAATATAGAATACCACATATCTGGAGAGGTGAAGCCGAAGAAGAAATTGGCCAGTCAATGGTACATGCGAAACCTGATGGCGATTCTGCATTCATGGTAACTAAAGTAGTCTTAGATCCTCATGCAGGTGAAATTGCAGTTGGAAGACTATTCTCGGGATCCATTAAGAAAGGTGATCAAATGTTTGTTGCAGGAATGCCAAATGCAAATAGAGTTCAATCTGTAGGGATGTTTGTTGGCGGTGACCGTATCGCAACTGAGACTGTAACTGCAGGAAATATTATTGCAGTTTCTGGTTTGAGAGATGCTCAATCAGGTTCAACCATTTCCTCAAATAAAGAAATGACGCCCTTTGAGAGAATTGTGCATAATTCAGATCCTGTTGTTACTACTGCAATTGAGGCAAAGCATACCAAAGATTTACCAAAATTAGTTGAAGTTCTTCGAGCAGTTGCTAAATCAGACCCTTCTATCCAAATTGATAGTAATTTAGAAACTGGGGAACACTTAATGTCTGGAATGGGTGAATTACACTTGGAAATTACTGAATATAGAATTAAAAATGAACATGGTGTTGAGATTACGACATCTCCGCCTATTGTTGTTTATCGTGAGACTGTAGCCATGACCTCACCTGGAGACTTTGAAGGTAAATCACCTAATAAACATAACCGATTTTATATCACTGTTGAACCATTAGAAGAGGATATTCGAGAAGCCATTGTAGATGGAACTATTCCTTCCGGAAATATCAAGAAAGCAAAGGATGTTGCTAGGCAGCTAATTGATATGGGATGGTCAAAAGTTCACGGAAGAGGTGTACTATGCATCGAAAATGGATGCGTGTTCATAGATGCTACAAAGGGTATTCAAAACTTGTTTGAAACTAGAGAATTATTGATCGAAGCTTTCAATGAAGTTGTTAAGAGAGGACCAAGAGCTAACGAGAAAATGATGGGTGTTAAAATCATATTAAATGATGCTAAACTTCACGAAGATGCTATTCACAGAGGACCGGCTCAAACTATACCGGCTGTAAGGAATGGAATTAATGGTGCATTAGTTTCAGCAGGCGTATCATTGTTAGAACCAAAGCAGAATGTTTACATTAATGTCCCACAAGAATTAATGGGATCTGTAACTGGTGAAATGTCACAAAGAAGAGCCGAAATTGCAGGGATGGAAACTGAAGGTGATATGGCTGTGATTACTGCAAAAGCACCTGTAAAGGAAATGTTTGGATTTGCAAGTGAGATTCGTTCTGCAACTGGTGGTCGAGCTCTTTGGAGTACTGAATTTGCGGGATACGAAGCATTACCGCGAGAGTTAATTGATGGAATTACTGAAGATATTAGAAAGCGTAAAGGATTGAAGGCAGAAATGCCAAGACCTGAAAACTACGCCTAGATTTAATCGCTTTTTTGTCTAACCCTTCTAAAAGGGTGTACCCAAGCTGCGAGATTTCTAGGACTTCGAGTTTGTACCCACAGTTTACCATTACCATGATAACGGCAAATTAATTGATCACCAAAAAGGAATGAACGAATACTTCTACCAGTTCGACCTATGCTATAATCTAAAGTTTGCTCCCAAGCCACTGCATAACCATTATCAATAGTATATGACCCATCGACTTCTACTTCTTGGACATCACCATAAGAACCAAAGAAAAGTAAACCAGTACCACTTACTCTTAAACCAAACATGCCTTCCGCAAAGGTTCCTGAAAATCCTTCCCAAGTAGCGCTTGTTTGTATATTTCCTACATGACAAAGATAAGCACCTCTTTCCATATACAGTGTTTCATCATTGAGTTCTTTAACAATAATGTCTCCTGAATAACCCGGTGCAATGCCTATAGCCCCTGAACCTCCTTCTGCAGTATATGTGTTAAGGAAAAAACTCTCACCTGCAAATCTTCTTTTGATTCCTGCAAAGAAACCTCCTTTCATTTCAGTTTTAGGCTTTATTGAAGTATCCATCCAAGCCATAGCGCCTGGTTCAACTACTACAGATTCGCCTTGATTCAAACTAAGTTCTACAAGTGAGTACGAAGGTGCAGAAACGATATCGTATTTCATTATCTCTCCCTCGGCGGTAGCAATGGACCTAATACACCGCCTAAACGACTAGGGTCATGGGACTGAACTAAAACTTTACCTTGCCCTCTAAAATTCATAACCAAACCTTCACCAGACATCATTGATGAAATCCAACCACTACCTGCTTTGCTTATTGTATATTCTAAACCTTCAGTAAATGCAATAAGATGGCCATTGTCTATCGTAATGCCGCCACTAACATCCACGCTACTAATTCTACCAAAACCATTCACTAATAAATCACCTTCACCTGATGCCTTTACGAAAACTAAGCCTTCTTTGCTGAACATTCCTTTGGTGAGGCCCTGATATTGTGTATCTAAAGTAATTCCACCTGAAGAACCCAGATAACTACCGCCAGAACAAATCCAAACATCAGATCCAACTTTAACACTACGAACTTCTCCCTGATGAGTTGGGGCCAAACCTACTTCACCGGACTGGCCATCGTTAGGAGTATAGGATGATAAGAAAAAAGATTCTCCTGCAAACATCGCCTTTATTCCTGATTTAAAAGCACCCCACATACCTTCATCCTTCTTTCTTCTAGATTCTACATCAATATCCATGTTTGCTGAGGCTCTATACATAGCTCCAGCTTCAGAAACAAATTTTTCACCTGGCTCTAATATTATTAAAGCTGAACCAAAGGCACCCTCTGTATCAATTTTTACATTCATCCTAACAACCTCGGAGTAAGCCAAGAAGCAATACTAGATACATTACGTGTTTGTAGGTATAAGGTACCATTACCTCTAAATTTCATTACTAAACCTTCGCCTGAAAGCATAGTTGATTTGAAACTACCCATCCCTGTAATACTGTAATCTAAAGAAGGTGTAAATGCTACGACATGTCCTGTATCTACAATAAATTCTCCATTAATTTCTTTTTTAATAATTCCACCAAAAGAATTGAAAAATAAATCTCCACTTCCTGAAGCTTCAAGTAAAAAAGCACCTTCTCCCGAGAATAATGCTTTAAGACCTCCAAATTTAGCTTTAATATTTACTCCAGGAGTACAAGCTAGAAAACAACCTGCCATTATATTCAAACTATTATTTGCTAACTGTGTATTTTCGACATGCCCTGGTATTGAAGGTGCAAAAGTTAATTTTCCTCCGTCTGGATGTTCATACTTTCCTAAGAAAAAATTCTCCCCTCCAAACATTTTTCGAAACATTGCTGAAAAGAAGCCTCCCTGCCTCTGAAAACTGGAGTTCATATTTGAAGACATTCTAGACATTGCTCCAGGCTCTATCAAAATAACTTCATTAGGTCCTAAATCTACATCTACCTCTCCATAGGAAGGATTGCCTTTTATGTCAAAGCGCATAATATGTTAGAAAAGAAACTCTATTTAAATTTAAAATAATATACTACTTAATGGTATTTCAAGATGGTTAAAAAAGCGCCTTTATTGACTCCTGTTTTGATTGCCGGATGTCTAATAATTCTAGTTGGTTTTTCAATACGCGCCTCATATGGCGTTTTTCAAATTCCCATTGCTAATGAATTTGGGTGGCCACGGGCTGAATTTAGTCTTGCGATAGCAATTCAAAATCTGGCTTGGGGATTCGGCAGTCCCTTTTTTGGAGCTATGGCTGAAAGAATGGGAGATCGAAAAGCAATTATTCTTGGAGCTATACTTTATGCTCTTGGATTAATTTTATCTGCTGGAGCAACAACTCCTCTCGAACACCAAATTTACGAGATTATGGTAGGTTTTGGTATAGCTGGAACTGGCTTTGGAGTTATCCTAGCAGTTATAGGAAGGGCTAGTTCTGATGAAAATCGACAAATGAGTCTTGCAATAGCAACAGCCTCTGGTTCAGCTGGTCAAATTATTGGACCGCCTGTCGCAATCGCACTACTCTCACAAATGACCTGGCAGTCTGTTTTTCTCGTTTTTGCAGCTTCAATCTTAACAATACTTCTACTTCTACCTTTTATGAGAGCTCCTGAAGCTGCAAGTAAAGAAGAACTGGAGGAGAGTATGAGTGATATTCTCAAACTTGCTGCTAAAGACCCCTCCTTTGCAATGATATTTGTAGGATTTTTTGCTTGTGGATATCAATTAGCATTCATCACTGCGCATTTTCCTGCTTTAGTAACTGAAATGAGCGCCCCAATTGATTCCTCGGGGTGGTGTGGTGATTTAGGGATCAAAAGTACTGCTGCTCTTGGGGGTTTTTCAATTTCTGTAATTGGATTTGCTAACATAATTGGAACTCTAGTTGCTGGCTGGGCAGGGAATAGATATGGGAAAAAATGGTTGCTATCAGGAATATATGCTGGCCGTTCCTTAGCTGCAGCTTGGTTTATTCTGACGCCTATAACTGCTGATTCAGTTCTAATATTTTCTTTTGCAATGGGATTCTTATGGCTTGCAACAATACCTCTTACTAGTGGATTAGTTGCTCACATTTACGGCCTCAAATATATGGCTACGCTTTACGGAATAGTATTTTTTTCTCATCAGCTTGGAAGCTTTGTAGGTGTTTGGCTTGGTGGAATACTATATGATGACTATGGAACTTACACTTTTGTTTGGTGGGTTGGAATCGCTGTTGGAATTTTTTCATCGATAATTCACCTACCAATTAAAGAAGAAAAGAGAGTAAATGAAAATACTACCATTACAGAATAACTCTTTTTAATATGCAAAAGAAACTGATATATCCTCTATATTTGAGGGAATCCTTTATTTACCCCCCATCCTGCCGACACATCCATCCCAATGGAGGGAAACAATAATGGCTGAAAAACAACATTTGAACGTAGTATTCATCGGTCACGTCGACCACGGTAAGTCTACCACAGTTGGTAGAGTTCTCTTGGAAGGCGGCGCTATTGAGCAACACTTGATTGATAAATACAGGAAAGAAGCTGAAGAACGTGGAAAAGCTGGTTTTGAATTAGCATACGTTATGGACAATCTCAAAGAAGAGAGAGAACGTGGAGTAACTATCGATGTTGCCCACAAGGAATTTAAAACTGATTCGAAACATTTTACAATCATTGACGCCCCTGGGCACAGAGATTTCGTTAAGAACATGATCACAGGTACCTCACAGGCAGACGCTGCAGTTTTAGTTGTCGCTGCTGATGACGGTATTGCAGCTCAAACAAAAGAACATTTGTGGCTTTCAAAAGTAATGGGTATTGAGCAGATGATTATATCTGTCAATAAAATGGACATTACAAAACCTGCATACAGCGAAGATCGCTTTAATGAGGTTGTTAAGGAAGTAAAAAGTATGTTAGGAATGGTTGGATTCGCAGATGACCAAGTTAACATCTTACCTGCTTCAGGATGGAAGGCTGATAATATCAAAGAGACCGGGGACAATTTGTCATGGTGGAAAGGAGATACATTACTAGGTGCATTGGATAAACTAAATCCACCTGCAGGTAATGCTACCGACAGCGTAAGAATTCCAATTCAAGATGTTTACAAAATATCAGGTATAGGAGCTGTACCAGTTGGCCGTGTAGAAACTGGAACAATTAAAGCTGGAACAAAACTTATTTTCAAACCATCAGCACACACTGGTGGAAAAGTAGGTGAAGTAAAATCTGTTGAAATGCATCACTCAGAAGTTCCATCTGCAGGACCTGGCGCTAATATTGGGTTTAACTGTAGAGGTATTTCTCATACAGACATAAGGAGAGGAGACGTTGGAGGACCTGAAAATGATCCACCTAGTGTCGCTCGTGCTTTCAAAGCTCAGGTAATGATTCTAGATCACCCTAATGTTATTACCGAAGGATACACTCCTGTATTCCACTGCCACACAGCACAAGTTGCTTGTACATTTGATAAACTTCTCGCAAAAATGGACCCAAGAACTGGGCAAGTTACTGAAGAGAATCCTGATTTCCTGAAAAAAGGAGATGCAGCTATGGTTCTTATCAAACCAACTAAACCATTAGCTATAGAAGAACAAGCTAAATTCAAGCCTTTGGCAAGATTTGCTATTAGAGACATGGGAGCTACTGTTGCTGCCGGTATGTGTCTCAAAATCGAAGAACACTGGGATTAAGTTGAAACTATATGGCTCCAAAAAAGGCATCTAGTAGAGCTTGTATCTCACTACATGCCTTGAGTCATTCAATTGTGGATAGTGTCTGTGATCAAATAAAATCAATCTCTGATCGTACTGGTGTAGGAATGACTGGACCAATACCTCTTCCTACTAAAAAGCTGAAAGTTCCTGTCAGAAAATCTCCCGATGGCGAGGGGTCTGAAACATGGGATCGCTGGGAAGCAAGGCTACACAAACGTTTGATTTACATTGATGCTGACGAAAGAGCTATGCGTCAACTTATGAGAATTCAGATACCTGATGGCGTTAAAATCTCAATTCAGATTCAGACTTAAACGTAAGAAGAAATAATTATACAAAACATAGTTGCTGAAGAGTATATTGGAACCCAAGAATAACGAGCGACTTCAATTATTGCATTAGCGGCTGCGCTGATTTTGTCTTGCTTGCCTTGCCCTAAAATCTCTACACCGTCTACATAGACTGTGCCCATTGCTGATTCTGCAGGTGAAATATCTGTTATCGCCTCTTCTAAAGCCTGCTTTGCACTTGGAAGCAATGTCTCACTATTGGATAATGGATTAAATCCTCCTGGCTTTACGTTAACATAATGATTATCGGTAGTTGCTAAAAGCAACTCATCGACAATTCCTGATAACCCTGCTTCCAACTCTTTATTCATCCCTGGTGCTAAGCCATTAGCATCCCAAAGCATAATTCCTGTACGATGAGATTCCTTTGATGATATATGATTTTCAATAATTAAAGTTCTTAAACCTCCAGGACCAAGTCCCTTAGTCAAATCTTCTCCAGGTATGTGAGAAATTCCAACTCTTAATTCTCCTTCTTTTGACAAAGAACTAGATTTAAGTGCTTTAGATGCTGAAATTTCAAGCATTGTTCCTTCTTTAGAGCCTGCTGCCAAAGGAGGCCGACCCCAGCCTTCTTGATTATGTAAATCAATCATAACTCTTCTACCGGTCATATTTGATGAAGATCTTTCTAGACGTGCCGAAAGTTCTGGTAAAATATCATCACTGTCTCCAGGTTTTGCAAATATTATCTTACCATCACCTATTCCTGTGACATAAGCTGCAGGTATTTCTCCATCATTAACTGTTGAATTACATAAATTACTATATTCTGCATCTTCAGAAGCTGACACCATCGCATTTGCTATTCTCGTCAAATCTTCATCTCTCAGGGGATTGTGATCATTTGTTGAAGCTCCATGAAAAGCAAAACCAAGGCCTGGTAACACGGAATCAATTTTTGTCGGCAGATTTGAACCTCCAAGTGTTCCTACTGGACCGGGATGAACTCCTGGAACTGCTAGAAAAGCTACAGTTTCACCCTCTTTTCTAATTGAAATCCAATTGTTCTTAGTCTCAACTTTTTGACATATTTCACGTATGGCTTCAGTTAAACGTCTTCCATCTCCCGTAGAAAAATGATCAATAAAAGCAGACATGTGCTTTGTACCACTAACGCCTATTGCTTTCTTATAAGGTGAATCAACTAAAAATAAGAAAAAATGACTGGCAAATGATAAAATAAAAATTGTTATCAATCCAAAATTTATCTCTGAAATTATTTCTCCAGAATACAAAAAGTATAGAGTAGAAATTGGAGATATTAATGATAAAGGAAATGCAATCCTTGCAGGGGCACTACCATGCGTTCTCAAGGTTAGATACCAAAGTCCGCTCATGCATCCCAATCCAAACACTAAACCTTTGCCAGATTCATCAAAATATGAGGCAATATATACTGTAATTAACATTAAGATCGAACCTGTTGATCCTGCCTGCAAACCATATCTAAGAGGATAACGACCGTCCCAAAGCCATGATGTTTCTGTAACTAAATAAGAAACCGAAACAAGAGGGATTGCAAACGATAAAAATGCTACTAATGTATATTCGGAAATCTCTACAGCTATCTTTAACTCAGAGTGTGAACCAAAAACAAGTAATAAAGTTGTAGATACAAATAAAAGAAGACTAGGCAAAATATGAGGTGTATGATAAAGAAATGCAGATAGGCGTGCTGGAGGTGGGCTGATTTTATCTACTTTAAGTTCAGGCCCCATCCAATTCAACCTAAATGTATTGATTTTATTAGAGAAGACATTTCTTCTTTTAATTCGTTCGATGTTTCTACTAATGTGCCTGTGACAATAATATCGGCTCCAGCTTTTACAGCTTGAGCTGCAGCTTCTGGAGTTTTAATTCCTCCACCAACTATCAATAGCGATTCGACTTCATTTCTTACAGCTTCAATAATCTCTGAAGGAACTGGAATAGAAGCTCCAGAACCAGCTTCCAAATATGTGTATTTCATTCCCAAATATTGACCTGCTAAGGCATGTGATACTACCAATGTAGGATCATCGCGAGGTAAGGGTTGTGCTTGTCCTACTTTTCCTGCAGCCATACCTGGTGCAACAACCAAATAAGCCATAGACAGAGGTTCTAAACCTGTTTTCTTTACCCAGCGGGCACTTGCTATTTGTTCACCGACCAAAAATTGTCTACTTTCGCTATTCAAAAGTGACATGAAAAAAATTGCATCTGCGTGACCTGATACTGAAGAAGCATGTGTCGGAAACAAGATAACGGGTAAATGAGTTATCTCTTTAATTGCATCAACTGACGCATCCACTTTTTCAAGACTAAGATCTGTTGATCCACCTATTAAGAAACCATCAGTTCCAGCTTCAGCAGTTTGCTTCGCTAAACCTACTAAATCATCAGCATTCATCTTTCCTGGATCTAATAAAGTAAAGTGAAGAGGGTGCTTTTGACGCGTCTCAATTATGTATTGATGAATCATTTTCATAAGCTAATTTAACAATGGCATAAAAGAAGAACGGAGAAAAAGGATCAGATTTCTAATCCCACTCCATATCAAATTCCATCTCCTCTTCTTCCTCGCCTTTTTGAACTGGTGCAGCTTCGGCTACTACTGGTGCAGCTTCGGCTACTACTGGTGCTGCTTCAGCTACTACAGGTGCTGCTTCAGCTACTACTGGTGCTGCTTCAGCTACTACTGGTGCGGCTTCGGCT
>MDTB01071099.1_pt1 | contig 10731 bp, 6 predicted proteins | sample 811161 | NCBI WGS metagenome assembly MDTB01 (sample SAMN05326650, study PRJNA326480) | marine metagenome | isolation source: seawater | place: Mediterranean Sea | collected 2009 | reverse complement strand
GTTTCTCCTTTGTTGTTGATGGTTTGCTGTGACTGCATAATGGTGGCTACAGGTTTGAAAGCAACATTAAAGTAAATGTCCATTCCGTTGGAAATCCCTCCTTGGATTCCACCGGAATGGTTGGTTTGGGTAGTACCATCATTATTGTATAGATCATTATGATTACTGCCCCTGTCTATGGCACCTGCAAATCCACTACCATATTCGAAACCCTTTACGGCATTGATAGAAAGCATGGCCTTTCCCAATTCTGCATGCAGTTTGTTGAAAACAGGTTCTCCCAATCCTGCGGGAACGTTTTGGATCACGCAACTGATTATACCTCCAACTGTATCACCCTCTTTGCGGATTTGCTTAATGTATTCCTCCATCTCCAATGCCTTCTGAGGGTCTGGGCAACGAACAGGGTTTTGCTCGATGATATCAAAATCTACTTCTTGATAAGATTTGTTCATTTGAATTTCACCAACTGAAGAAACATAGGCTGTAAATTTGATGTCACTGAGGAACTGTTTGGCGATGGCACCTGCCACTACTCTACTGGCGGTCTCTCGGGCTGAACTTCTTCCCCCTCCACGATAATCCCTTACACCGTATTTGTCATCGTAGACCTTATCGGCATGGGAAGGTCGGTATTGATTCTTGATGTGGTCGTAATCCCTTGATTTCTGGTTGGTATTAAAAATAGCAAACCCAATGGGGACTCCGGTGGATTTGCCTTTAAAGATCCCGGAAAAAAATTCAACTTCATCGGCTTCCTTCCTTTGGGTCACTATGGCCGATTGGCCTGGTTTTCTGCGATTGAGATCCCTTTGGATGGCTTCTATATCCAAGTTAATTCCGGAGGGACAGCCGTCGATCACTCCACCAATTGCAGGCCCGTGGGACTCTCCAAAAGTGGTCAATTGAAACAGATTTCCAAATGTATTTCCTGACATGAGTTTTTAAAATGCAAATATAATGGGAAAGTTTTGATTAGGCTTGAGTCATGAACACCTATCCGCTACATAGATAGAAATAATTGATGGTGATAATCAGTAGGCTTGGTTTGTTTTGGATCAAATACGATGATACCTAATTTGAAAAAGTTGATCGAAAATGCAATCTCTTTCTGAACACCTATTTCTTCCCATGCTTTCCTCATTCCCTTGCTCCAGTGAATGTCGTCGAAAATAACCAATGCTCCATCCGTCAAATTGTTTTTAACCAATTCAAAATATTTTAAGGTCGCTTCGTATTGGTGATTTCCGTCAATAAAGACTAGGTCAAAGCGTATGTGACTTTTTAGAACACTTGGCAATGTTTTATCATATAGTCCGTGAACCACCTCAAAGCGGTTTTGGCTAGTTAGTCTATTAAATCGGGCCGAAGCCATCTCACATAGTGCTTTTACGCCTTCCAGAGTGACAAATTTTGTATTTTTTTTGTTCTCTAGTGCTTTGATAAAGTACTGGCCCGATACCCCCAAATTGGTTCCGATCTCCAAAATGTTTTTAATACTGTTTGGTTTACAGAGCTGATAAAAAAACCGAGTCCAAATCTCAGGAGAAGCGGCAAGTCGAGCTACTTCGGCTACGGTCAATTCTGTAGAGGAACCAATTTCTTCAAAGCTGATCTTTCGGTTATCGGTAAGTAAATCTAACCTGAATTGATTCAGTTTTTTAAAAAGTTGGTCCTCATCGGGAGTGCTTTCGTTTTTTAATGTTTTTAAAAAAGCTTGAGCAATGAGGTTACCTTCTACTCCATATTGAATTAATCTCGATATATTGATGGTTTTTAATACTTTACTACTAAAAAAATGTTTCATCTTTAGGAGTTTACTGTAAAGCATATTAGGACTCTTTTTTAAATACGATAAAAATTGATTTGATCGGGGGGTAAGGCGTAATTTTCATCCAGTACGTGTATATGAATCATGGGTTTTATATTCGAGTTTAACGTAATGCTTCGTTTAAAAGGGAAACCGGGTGCTTTGCCACTCTGCCTGTTCCATCGGATATTTGATGCCTACAACTCGTTCCATTGGCAGCCACTTGTGTTTCTGAATCCATTTTCCTGATGGCGGGAAAAAGACGCTCCTCCCCTATTTTTTGGCTGATCTCAAAATGTTCTGCCTCATATCCAAAAGAGCCGGCCATCCCGCAACAACCAGTGGATAAGAGGGTTACCTTATAGTTTCTGGGTAAGTTAAGTATTTTAAAAGTATCTGCTGGGTTGCCCAGGGATTTTTGATAACAATGGGCGTGTATTTTAAGGTTTTTAGATTTATCGCCAAAAGCATCTGGCGTAATGTGACCTTTGTCTATTTCTTCCGCTAAAAACTCTTCGATTAAAAAACAATTTTCGGCCAATTTTTTGGCAGCGGTTTTGCCTTTAGCCAGCTTCAAGTATTCATCTTTAAAGGTATAAAGGGCCGAGGGTTCTATTCCCAGCAAAGGGGTTTCGGCACTAATATGGTCTTTGTATAATTCTACATTTTGATCAGCACAAGCTTTGGCTTGTTCCAAAAATCCTTTGGAGATATAAGTTCGTCCACTTTCGGTCGAAGGAAGGACTTGAACCTGATATCCCAGTCGGGTTAGGATATCATAGGAATCACGTCCTGTCCGGACATCCAAATAGTTTGTGAATTCATCCAAATAGAGAAAAACCTTATGATTGGATTTTTGTTGCTTTTTATTGATCAACTGCTGGTCCAAGGGAGCATGGAGCTTTGGCACGGAACGTGAAGAGGCGATACCAAGGGATTTTTTGATTAAGTATCCAAAAAAAGGTGTCTGAAAAGCGATGTTTTGTAATCCTCTGATCGGGTTGAGCATTTTGCTTAATTTACCGTTAAAAGCAAAAACGCTATCCCTCAAACGAGGTCGATATTTTTTTTGATATTGGTAGAGAAATTCTGCTTTATAGGACGCTATATCAACATTGCTTGGGCATTCAGAGGCACATGCTTTACAACTGATACACAAATCCATTACCTCCTTTATCTGTGGATTGTCAAAAGGGTTTTTGGAATTGGAATTGGTCAGTGCTTCTCGGAGCACATTGGCCCTGCCACGGGTACTATCTTTTTCGTCTTTAGTGGCTCGATAGCTGGGGCATATGGTCGCATCTGTAGTAGTTTTTCGGCAATCTCCGGAGCCATTACACTTTTCGACAGCCCTCAATATGCCTTGATCAGCGTTGAAATCCATAAAGGTGTCGATATCGGGTTCTTTTCGCTCAGGTTGGTAACGTAAATTTTGATCCATGGGTAAGGAGTCAACGATCTTACCGGGATTAAAAATAGAAAAAGGATCGAAAATTTGCTTTACCTCCTTGATCAGTTCATAATTACTGTTACCCAACATAAAGGAAATGAATTCTGAGCGAACAATACCATCACCGTGTTCTCCGCTCATCGATCCTTTAAATTTTTTGACCAAATGGGCCACGGCGGTAGTGATGGCTTTAAATTGATCTACACCATTTTGCTTTTTCAGATTGAGCAGGGGTCTTAAGTGGAGTTCTCCTGCCCCAGCATGGGCGTAATAAACGGGATTTTGATCGTATTGCTTCATCAAAGAAGTAAATTCTTCGATATAGTCTGCCAATTGCTCTACAGGCACCGCGGTGTCCTCAATACAAGCGACTGCTTTTTTATCTCCAACAATATTTCCCAAAAGACCTAAACCAGCACTCCTTAGATACAAAGCAGATTGTATTTCATCTCCCTTCAGAATAGAAAAATCATAGGAAAGGTTGATTTCTTCAAGCGTACCGATAAAGGAATTTAATTCATTCTGGAGTTCTTGCTTTGAAGATGCTCTCAATTCCAGCATTAATATACCTTTAGGGTCGCCTTTAAGAAAAAATCTGTTTTTGGCTTGAGTAAGATTGTTTTTAGTACAATCCAAAATGGTTTTATCCATCATCTCACAGGTAAAAAGCGAATGTTTCATGAGTGGTGCCACAGATCGTAAACACTTTTCGATACTGTCGTAGTGTGCTGCGACCATAACCGATTCCTGAGGAGGGGTCGGATCAAGAGCAAGGGTAATGGAGGTAACAAATGCCAGTGTGCCTTCACTACCGGTTAATAGTTTTGAAAGGTTCAGTCCGGCTAGTTTGGAATCGGTAAAACCATCGAGAAGAACATCCAGCGCATAGCCTGAATTACGTCGGTGAACGGAGGCCTGTGGATACTCACTCCTAATGTTTTTTTGATTTATAGGATTGGAAAGTTTTTCCGAAAAAAAACGGTATAAACTACCCTCTAAATCTTGTTGTATTTGTTTTTTAAGGTATTGGTTCTCGTTTAGATTTTCAAATATTACGACACTGCCGTCATACAAAATACATTCCAAAGCGAGCACTTTGTCTCGTGTGACACCATATTTTATGGAAGTTGTTCCAGAAGAGTTGTTTCCTATCATCCCCCCAATGGTACATCGGTTTGAGGTAGAAGTATTGGGCCCAAAAAACAATTGATGAGGGGCTAAAAAATTATTGAGTTCATCCCTAACGATCCCAGGTTCAATTGTAATTTTTTTGGCCTTGGGATCAAAATTTATAATTTGATTAAAGTACTTTGAAACATCTACTACAAGACCATTTCCAACTACTTGTCCTGCCAAGGAGGTACCCCCTGCTCTTGGAATCAAAGGAATCTGATTTTCGCGAGCAAAATCAATCAATTCAATTATGTCTTCTTTATTTTTTGGAAAACAAACACCTTCGGGGTAAATCTTGTAAACAGATCCGTCTGTAGCGAATAGTTGACGATGAAGTAAATCGTTTTTAACTCGAACTCGCTTAAGGCTGCTAAAATCGTGTTTTGACATAAAAATTGCTGAAAAGGCAAAGATAATTTATAATTAACATTTGCATTGTTAATATAAGAAAGCTTCTTTGAGTGTAAAAGAATTAAAATTTAATAATTTAGCTTTTATGATTAGAAAAATATTTTTTATAGTTACAACTATAACTCTTGTTGGATGTTCTAATAAGAATGGTGAATTTACCATTAACGGTACTGTTAATCTTGAAGATGGTAATATGGTTTACCGTATTATAGCTGACACCAATAACCAACCTGTAGTAATTGATTCCATAGCCGTTATTAAAGGGGAGTTTAAAATGAATGGTAAAGTTGAATCTCCAGATGTAAACTTTTTTTCGGTTGAAAGTCTAAGAGGGAATTTCCCATTCATTCTTGAATCTGGTAATATTAAAGTTTCTATATACAAGGATAGCTTAATGAGTTCCAAAGCTTTTGGAACCGTTTCTAATGACGCATTTATGAAATATAAGACCGAGACTAAAGTTTTTGTTAATTCCATGAACGCAATTGGAAATGATCTTCAGCAAGCGAATATTACGAGAGACTCTTTGTTAGTCTCGGATCTTAAAGAACAATATACAGATGTTCAGGAACAAATTAAAAGCTATGAAATTGACTTTGTTAAAAACAATCCTAGTTCTTTTGTGTCTGCTTTAATTTTAGAGCGTTTTGTTATGACTAAACAAATATCTAATGAGGATGCAAAATCCTTGTATGATAACTTTAGTGCTCGGATAAAGAACAGTATGACAGGAAAAAAACTAGATCAAACAATAAATGCCCCTGCCGCTCCAGCAGAAGTAGGTCAAACTGCCCCTTATTTTGAAGGGCCAAGTCCGACAGGTCAATTGTTTAAACTTGAAGATAATCTTGGTAAGATTACTATTATTGATTTTTGGGCTTCGTGGTGCCGCCCGTGTAGGGTTGAAAATCCCAACCTTGTAAAAACTTACAAAAAACTAAAATCAAAAGGACTAAATATAGTGGGGGTTTCATTAGATAAAGCTAAGGACAGTTGGATCAAAGCTATAGAGGACGATGGTTTGCAGTGGTCACATGTCTCTCATCTTCAATATTGGAACGAACCCATTGCCAAAGCATATCAAGTAAAGTCCATTCCAGCTACGTTTATTTTAGATCAAAATGGAAAAATATTAGCCAAAAATCTAAGAGGTAAAGCCCTTAAACAAAAGATTGAGGAATTACTTAGCAATTAATTGTAAATCAATTAAATTTATAAAATATGGTCGCTGCAATAATAAGGGAAGTTGTTAATATTACTAAGGTAAATCCGGAATCAATCATAACTCCTGGAACAAAGGCTATAGTAGCCAATAGTCCTGCTATGGCTCCACCGAAATGAGCTGTATGTCCAATGTTGTCTCTTTGCTTTCTCATCCCATAAATGGTATAAACTAAGTATAAAGTGGCCATGATATAACCTGGTAATGGGATTGGAAGAAAGAGTAACATCATTTTCATTTCAGGATATAAGAGCACTGAACTAAAAACCACTCCTGAAACTGCGCCACTGGCACCCACTGCGGTGTAGTCATCCTGCTTATTGTGGTAACGGAATGACAAGAAATTACCAAAGTATAAACTGGTCAAATAAAGTGCCAAAAACTTCAATTCTCCCAAACTGTTCACTACATATCCAGCAAAAAAATATAAAGATAGCATATTGATAAACAAATGATTGAAATCAACATGCAGAAAGCCTGAAGTCCACATTCGTATCTGCTCGCCTGCCTTGATTTTGGATATTTGAAATTGATATTTATTGAAAAAAGATGGGTTTTTAAAACCAATCACTGAAACCAATATATTGATAAGTACAAGAGCAAAAACTATGGAGGGAAGTCTGGACATTAAGGAAACGTTTCAAGAACAAATATACTATCTTTGAAAAAAAAATTGACTTGCAAAGAGCTGTTTACTTTCTAGCTTATCCTATTATTTATTTGATTGCATCAGTTCCTTTCAACCTTCTTTACATTTTTTCTGATATATTAAGGTTTTTGATCCATAACATTTTGGGCTACCGAAAGAAAATAGTGAGATCCAACCTCACAAGGGCATTTCCTGATAAAAACAAAGATGAACTTAGGTATATTGAAAAAAAATTTTACAAACATTTTTGTGATATAAGTCTAGAGGCATTCAAGTCTTTCAAAATGAGTTCGGTTGAGATGCAAAAACGTATGGTTTTTAAAAACCTGGATGTTTTGACCCAATTTGAAAAAGAAAATCGTAGTGCAATCATAATGTGTGGGCATTATTCTAGTTGGGAATGGATGTTGTCAATTGGCTATCACACTGAGTCTAATGGGTATGGGATATATACCCCTATTATGAATAAGTATCTTAATAAGTTGATCATTGATATAAGAAAAAAACATCGGGGGAAATTACTCTCTCGATACGGAGCTGTTCAAAAAATAAAAGAAATGCATAATAATGGCGTTGTAGGTGTTTATGGTTTTGCTAGTGATCAGTCTCCTCGTCCAAAGTATAAAACCTATTGGAGACCCTTTTTGGGGGTTAAAGTCCCTGTTTTTGTTGGGGCAGAGTTGATTGCTAAAGAACTTGATTTCGGTGTTGTTTACGCCAAAATAAACCGTGTAAAAAGAGGTTATTACGAGGTTAGTTTTGAATTGATAAGTGAACAACCAAAAAAAACTAGATCAAATGAGATTACGGACACTTTTACCAAATTGTTAGAAAAAGATATTTATTGTGATCCTGTACAGTACTTGTGGACTCATAACCGATTTAAACATGCTGACAAGGCACCAAAAGACTAAACTATTTCTTTCAACTCTTTCAGAAAACGTTGCACTAAAGCTTCGGATTCTTTTTCGCTTCCCGCTTCGGCATATACCCTAACGATGGGTTCAGTATTGGACTTTCTAAGGTGAACCCATGACGACTCAAATTCTATTTTTACGCCATCAATAGTAACGGGTTTATGATCTGCGTACTTTTTCTCAATTTCCTCGAGAATTAGCTCAACATTAATACCCTCGGATAAGGATATTTTTGCCTTACTCATGGCGTAATTAGGATAATTTTTTCTTAGTTCAGATACCTTTAAAGAATTCTCAGTTAATAGACTTAAAAATAAGGCCACTCCAACAAGAGCATCCCTTCCATAGTGTAATTCAGGGTAAATAATTCCGCCATTTCCCTCTCCCCCAATTATTGCATTTACTTTTTTCATTTTCTCAACAACATTGACTTCTCCTACCCCACTTGAATGGTATTCCCCTCCTCTATTGAGTGTTATATCAGACAGCGCACGTGAGGAAGAAAGATTGGAAACGGTATTTCCTGGTGTTTTTGATAAAACATAATCCGAACATGCAACCAAAGTATATTCCTCTCCAAAAATACCTCCATTTTCATCCACAAAAGCTAATCGATCAACATCAGGATCAACAACGACTCCAAAATCCGCCTTTTCGATAACTACCTTGTCACGAAGGTCTGACAGGTGTTCTTTTAATGGCTCTGGGTTATGTGGAAAATGACCTGTCGGGTCACAATAAATAGGTATAGTGTTAACCCCCAAGGACTCAAGAAGCATTGGAATGGCTATCCCTCCCGTTGAATTGACTGCATCTACAACGATCTTATATTTTTTCTGCCTAATCGCCTCCACATTAACTAGAGGGAGGTCAATAATCATCTCTATATGATCTTTGATCGCTCCGTCAATGGTAATAAGCTTACCCAATTGGTCAACAGGCGAAAAATTAAAGTCCTGTTTGTCTGCAATTTCCAAAATCCTGGCTCCATCCTCTGCATTGAGAAACTCTCCTTTGTGATTTAATAATTTTAATGCATTCCACTGCTTTGGATTATGACTGGCGGTTATGATGATTCCTCCTTGAGCTTGGTGTTGGGTAACGGCAACCCCCACCGTAGGGGTAGTTGAAAGCCCTAAATCCAAAACCTGAATTCCATAACCAATAAGGGTTTGATTGACCAATCCTTGTATCATAGACCCAGAGATTCGTGCATCTCTTCCAACTAATACTTTGACTTGATCCGCAGTTACACATTCCTTTAACCAACTGGCATAAGCAGCAGCAAACAATACAGTATCTAAGGGGGTCAAGTTGTGAGAAGTTTTGCCTCCTATGGTACCTCTGATGCCTGAAATAGATTTAATTAAAGTCATACGCAAATATAATCATTGTACATTTGAAAGGGTAAGTTTTTATGGATTGATGATCTTGTATTTTAGTACATTATTAACATTAATTTATTTGACTTTATCAGGTATAATTTATTTAATGAACTACTTGGCTATGTTCATCTTTAGGGCTCCAACAACAATTTGATGATCAGAAATTTTATCGTAGATCAAATGAAAGGTAAAGCTTATATTAGTTATACAGAAGGCATATAGAGGGGGATTCTACAGCACCGTAAAATTGAAAATTCTACTGATAGTCAAGTTTTAGTTAAAAATAATATTTCTTTATTTTTTCTTCAATAAATTGATTATGGTAGGGTCACTGTCTATATGATTTTCGATCATTTCTTGGCAGCAAAATGGGAAAGTTTTCATTCAAAATTGCTTCAGAGTTTTAGCAGTAAGTTATTCCAAACCATAAGACAGTAACCAGATAGACTTCCAGAAAAAAAGTACTCTAGGTAATCTATCGAGATAATTAGTTTATTTTTAATAGAAATATTTAGGGATTGGAAAGTGGACTATTTCTAATATAAGAAAGCGATAAATTTACTTCTAAATTAGCTATGACAGTTAAAGAGCTTCAAAAATAATTATTCAAAAATCGAGAGTTATTTTTTATTATTTCCCCTGAGTTAAAAGATTTTGTTAGGAAAGAAAAAGAAAAACTCCATTTAAAAAAAGATACTTTTTTAATCATCTCTATTAAAAAGTCAAGAAGAAATTATAGACTAATTTTACTTTATAAATTATTATTTTTGCATGATTGACTATGAAAGAAAGTGAAAATTGTATTGTTATTAAAGGAGCAAGGGTACATAACCTTAAGAATATAAGCCTAAAGATACCTAGAGAAAAATTAGTAGTAATCACGGGTCTTTCTGGAAGTGGAAAATCATCATTGGCTTTTGACACCATTTATGCAGAAGGTCAGCGTCGATATATGGAAACCTTTTCTGCTTATGTAAGACAGTTTTTGGGCAACCTCGAAAGACCAGATGTCGATAAAATTGATGGCCTATCCCCTGTTATAGCTATTGAGCAAAAAACTACCTCCAAAAGTCCTCGCTCAACGGTTGGAACCATCACTGAACTTTATGATTACATCCGATTGCTATTTGCCAGAGTTGGAACAGCTTACAGTTATGTAACGCATGAAAGAATGGTAAATTACACTGATGATCAGATTTTAAAATTGATTTTAGATGAATACCTTGATAAAAGAATTATCATTCTATCGCCATTAATTAAAGCTCGAAAGGGGCACTACCGAGAATTATTTGATTCTTTTTCTCGACAAGGTTTCTTGAGGGTCAGAGTTGACGGTCAAATTTTGGATTTAACACCAGGTATGAAGGTGGATCGTTACAAAACCCATGACATTGAGTTGTTAGTAGATAGAATAAAAGTAAAAAAAGAGGAAAATAATCTAAAAAGATTAATAGATTCTATCAAAACAGCTATGCATTATGGAGAAGAATCAATTGTTGTAATTGATTCTGAGACCCAAAAAATCCGATATTTCAGCCGAAAACTAATGTGTCCAACCTCTGGGATATCCTACGCTATTCCAGAGCCTAACTCCTTTTCTTTTAACTCTCCAAAAGGGATGTGTTTGAATTGTAAAGGACTAGGTATCCAATACGATGTAAGTAGAAAAAAAATTATCCCTGACGATAACATCTCAATTGATAAGGGGGGAATT
>MDTB01049175.1_pt1 | contig 10731 bp, 8 predicted proteins | sample 811161 | NCBI WGS metagenome assembly MDTB01 (sample SAMN05326650, study PRJNA326480) | marine metagenome | isolation source: seawater | place: Mediterranean Sea | collected 2009 | reverse complement strand
CTTGACAACTCCAGGTGCATTTATAATTTTAAAATTATTTATAACTAACTTTGAAATAGATGAGTTGCCTTCGATTATTGACGAGAAAATTAATGTTCCTCCTGATAATCCTTTGAAAAAACTATATTCTGATAAAAGTGGTTGAGGAAGATCTGAATAAATCTCTAAATATTTTTTACCATTTTTACCTTCACTTTTTAAAGAAATATCCAAATATTTATCATCTCCAAAATCTCCTTTTGAGGTTATTTTCTTAAACTTACCATTTTTAATTGATCCAATTAGCCGAAAGTTTATCAATTTTTTCGAAAGTGGTGTTGAAATTTCTTCGAGTTCTATTTTAATATCTTTAGAAATCCTCTTAAGTGGATTGCCGCTAGAATTGCGATTGATTATCTTGTTTAAGTTATTAGCATCATATTTTTTTCCAGATATTTTTATTTCTTTTCCGAAACTAATTGTAAAATCATTTTTGAGAACATCTTTTTCAAAAGTTTTTACGTAAAATTTTTTTATAGAATTAAAGTCATTTTTAGACAACTTTAAATTTTCTATTAAAAAAGAATTATTAGACTCTGTGTAATTAATCTTATTAAAAGTCAAATTATCCAATTTTTTTGTAAAATCTAAATTTATATTCGCAATTTTACCAGTGTCTTTAATATAATTAATAAATTCAAAATTTAATTTTTGAATAAAATCAAAGCTTAATTTAGTATTATAAAAATTTTTTGAAAAAAAAGTCTCTAAGTTAAATTTATTATATTTCGTATCGTTATTTGACATGTAGGTACCTTTTGCCTTTAAAAAATTTTTTCCCTCTAAACTGTATCTTGCTGAAACTTCAGAATTTTTTAGACTGATGCTGTTAATTTGATCATCGAAAACTAAATTCTTAATTGGTTTATTAAGTCTATAAAAAAGTTGATTTATTTTACCATTATTTGAATATTCGTAATTAGTAATTTTAAAAGTATTATCAAAAACAATATTTAAATTATGATTTAATTTAGACTCTAAATAATTTTCTTCTTCTGCGTTTGAAATTTTTTTAAACAAAAATAAGTAATTTTTGATATTTTTTTTATTCAAATTGATATTTGTAATAAAATCCGATTTTATATTGATATTTTCTCCTTTTTGAATTTGAATATTTCCCTCTTTTAAAAATAATCCATCTGATTTTGCAATTATCTTTTTAATTAAAATATCTGAAGAGTCTGCAAAAAATTCGAAGCTTATATCTTTTAATTCCAATTTATCATTTATAATTGTATTAATTTGTCTAGCCTTTCCTCTGGCTATAAAATTATTTATTTCAAAATCATCATCAAGATATATTTCTAAATTTGTTTCTATCTTTCCTTTTTTAACTCTATTCATTACAAAACTATTTAAATTAGATGGCTTTGTTTTGATTAAAATCTTTTTTAATTTTTCAATTTCAATCTCTGTTGATATAACATCAACTCTTTTTATTTTAGGCTGGGATTGTATTAAAGTACTAAAATCTAAATATACTTTAATAGTTTTAATAGGTAGAGATTGATTGTGATAAATTAATTCAGGATCGTTTGTATTAAGAAACAAATTAAATTTTTTTATATCAAATTTAAATTTTATTTTTTCAATTTTTATAGTTAAGTTATCATTATCTTTGTTTATTTTTTCAGCTATAATTTTATTGAACTTATTTGTTTCATATCCTATTGTGGAAAAAATAGTAATTACCGATACTAAAAAAATTATTATAAAAGCCAAGATTGTATAAAGTATTTTTTTCATTATTTTGTTGTTATTCCTGCTTCTATAAATTGATCAATGTTGCCGTTTAATACATCCTCTGGATCAGTATTTTCAACTTTATTTCTTAAATCTTTAACTAGTTGGTAAGGCTGTAAAACATAAGATCTTATTTGATGACCCCAACCAATATCAGTTTTTGAGTTTAACTCTTTTTTGTTTTGACTTTCCCTTTTTTGGATTTCGTATTCGTAAAGTCTTGCTCTTAACATTTTAAAACAAGTTTCCTTGTTTTTATGCTGGGATCGTTCGTTTTGACATTGTACAACAATTTTAGTGGGCAAATGTGTTATCCTAACAGCACTATCAGTAGTATTTACGTGTTGGCCTCCTGCTCCACTTGACCTGTAGGTATCTACTCTCAAATCTTTTTCATCAATTTTAATGCTTACTTCATCTTCTATTGCTGGATACACCCAAATACTTGCAAAACTTGTATGTCTTCTTGCCCCACTATCAAATGGAGATATTCTTACAAGTCTATGAACTCCCGACTCTCTTCTCATTAAACCGTAGAGATAATCCCCACTAATTTTTAAAGTTGAAGACTTAATTCCAGCTTCTTCACCTTTATGTTCACTTATAATCTGATAATTGTAATTTTTTCTATCAAACCACTTTAGATACATTCTTCTTAGCATTTCAGCCCAGTCTTGACTTTCAGTTCCTCCCGCACCAGCGTGAATTTCCAAATAAATATCTAAATTGTCGTTTTCTCCAGATAAAAAACATTTGATCTCATTCTTTTTTACTTTTGCAATTAATAAATCAACTTTTTTTTCACATTCTATTATGATTTCCTCGTTTTTTTCTTCTATAGCTAAACTGTATAAGTCTTGTAGGTTTTTAACTTCTAAATCTGATTCTTTAAAAGAGTCTAAAATATCTTCATAACTTTTTTTTTCTTTTACTGTTTTTTTTGCTTTTAAAGTGTTTTTCCAAAAGTCTTTTTTGAGAAGAATTTTTTCGATTTCTTGGAGTCTTGTCTCGACACTATTAGTTTCAAAGATACCCCCTGATGTTATTGAGAGTTTTTGTTACTTTATTTAATTTATTATCAAAATTTTGCATTAGTAAAATTGTCTATATTTAATTAGTTTATCATAACTACCTATTGAAATTAATTGGTTATTATTTAAATTGTTAATATCTTTAGTTTTTAAAGCTTCTATAATAGTATTTTTATCATTTAAAGATGATTTGCTTCCAGTATCGTAATTAAGAGATGTTAAATAAATGCCTTCTGGAATTTTAAATTCTTTAAGATCTTCCTCGTACAAAGTATTTTTAACAAAGTCTTTAAAGATTGGTAACGCGACCTTAGACCCTGTCTCAAATTTACCTAGACTTTTTGGATTATCAAATCCAACATAAACACCTATTACTAAATTTGAGGAAAATCCTATAAACCAAGCATCATAGTTATTATTTGTAGTTCCAGTTTTTCCTGCTAATGGAACTTTTAAATCTCTTAACTTTTTTGCTGTCCCCCTTTTTACGACCCCCTCCAAAATTGAAGTCATCTGATAAGCGGTTTCCTCACTTAATATTCTTTCATTATCATAAAGAATACTGGGTAAGTTATTCGAAGTATTTAGAATTTTATTACACCCTATGCAATTTTTATTTAAAATTTTATATATTGTTTTACCTCTTCTATCTTGAATTCTTGAAATTAAATTAGGGTTAATTTTTTTACCTCCGTTAACAAAAGATGCATAAGCTGAAGTTAAATTTAATAAAGAGGTTTCCGCAGATCCTAAAGAAACAGATAGTAGTTCTGGTATGTCGTCGTAGATCTCCAGTTTATTAGACAATTCTAAAATTTTATCTAAACCTAATGATTTAGCAACTCTTACCGTCATTAAATTTCTAGAGTATTCTATTCCTTTTCTTAAAGTTGTTGGACCGTAAAATTTTTTTCCGTAATTTTCTGGTTTCCAATCCTTAAGACCTACACCTTGACTTTCAACAAAAGGCGCATCCAAAATTATAGAGTTTGGTGAGTAACCATTTTCTAATGCTGCGGCATACACTATTGGTTTAAAAGCAGAGCCTGGTTGCCTTTTAGCTTGTGTAACTCTATTAAATTCACTCGACTTGAAATTAAATCCTCCAACCAATGCTTTGACATCTCCATTATGAGGGTCAATTACAACAATTCCTCCATTAACTCTTGGATATTGTTTTAAATACCATCGGTTATTCTCTTGCTTTACAAATATAAAATCACCTACATTAAATTTATTAGATATAGTTTTTTTATTTGAAACTGCCCACTTAATATTTTCTTTAAATAATTTACCTTCTAAACCTTTTAAAGTTTTAAAGTTTATATTATTTTCATTTAAACTTATTATCTCGGCTACTTGCCAATTAAGGGTAGGATCAATTTTTAAATTATTTATCTTTTTTTTCCACTCTTTATTTTTAAATTTATTAGTTACGGCTCCTCTCCATCCATGCCTTCTATCGTATTCCTCGATCCCTTTTCTTAAAGATCTAATAGCTTGTGTTTGGTATTTAATATTAAGAGGAGTTCTAATAGATAAACCTTCTGAATAAAGTTTTTTAAAACCATACTCTTCTTTTATAGAACGTCTTATTTCTTCTGTGTATGAATTTGCTTCGTTAACAATTTCTATCTTTCTTCTTTTTAGTTTAATTGGATTATTTTTAAAATTTTCTAGTTCCTCTTTAGATATATATTTATTTTCTTCTAAATTTTGTAGTACCAAATTTCTTCTAAACTTAGCTACATCATAATATTTATAGGGATCATATTTACTGGGAGCTTTAGGTAATGCGGCTAACAATGCAGCCTCAGCATAACTTAGGTCTTTTACAGATTTATCGAAATATTCTAAACTGGCAGCAGCTATACCGTAAGTTCCTTGGCCTAAATAAATTTGATTTAAATATAACTCTAAAATTCTTTGTTTTGAGTAAGCACGTTCAATTCTAAATGCTAAAATAGCCTCCTTAATTTTTCTTTTCATTGAAACTTCATTTGTTAAGAGAAAATTCTTTGCAACTTGTTGAGTAATTGTAGATGCCCCTTCTAATCTTTTATTTCCAGAAATATTTTTTAAGTTTTTTATAGTTGCTCTTAAAACACCTTTTGCATCAATTCCAGGATGATTAAAAAAATTTTTATCTTCCGCAGATAAGAATGAATTAATGACTTTTTTAGGCACAGACTCAAAAGGGATAAATAGTCTTTTTTCTAATGCGTATTCAGCAATGAGCCTTCCATTCTTTGAATATACTCTGCTTGATATTGGTGGCTGATAATTCGAGAGTTTTTTATAATCTGGTAAACCAATTGAAAAATACCACAGAGTAGAGAATACGAAAGCTAAGCTCACGACAGCTATTATTATAATTAATTTAAAAGAAAAATTAATGTATTTTAACATATTGTGAGATTAAAGTTGTAAAATCTGGCTATCTTAGGGCATTAGAATTTTTATTATGAGTGCAATTAAAGTAAAAATTGTATACAATTAAAATTATGTCAAAAATTAAATTTACAAATTTCAACATTTTAAAAGGAATTCTATTACAATGGAAAAAAATCTTTACATTGATGCTTCGCATCCAAATGAAACACGTATCGTTCTTAAATCAAATTCTTCAATTGAAGAATATGAATTTGAAGACAAAAATAAGTTAAATTTTAAAAATAATATTTACCTAGGAACTGTCAGTAGAGTAGAACCATCTCTACAAGCTGCTTTCGTTGACTTTGGAAGAATCAGACATGGATTCCTCGCATTTAATGACATTCAGTCAGACTATTATCAGGTACCTTTAGAGGATAAAGAAAAAATTAGAAATGCTGAAGAAAAAATTAGAGAAAGTTTAAAAAATAAAATGCTAGACGATGCATCAAACAACAAAAACGAACAAAATAATCTTGAAAAAAATGATGAAAATTTAGAAGTTAAGAATGAGTCTAAAAACGAAGATCAGGTGAAAAAAGAGTATAGAGAAGAGTTAAAATCTTCATTTGGAATTAAGAGGTATAAGATACAAGAAGTTATTAAGCCCGGACAAGTTGTTTTAATTCAAGTGATAAAAGAAGAAAGAGGACAGAAGGGAGCTGCATTAACAACATTCTTATCGCTAGCAGGTAAATATATAGTTTTAATGCCTAATACTCCTAAGGGTGGTGGTATTTCAAGAAAAATTTTTAATTCATCTGACAGACAAAAAATAAGAACCATTCTAAATGAAATTAATATCCCTAAAAGCATGGGTGTAATTGTAAGAACTGCTGGGGCTAATAAAACAAAAAATGAAATAGAAAAAGATTTTCAAAATACTTTAAAAACTTGGGAAGAAATTAAAGATAACGCCCTCAATTCAAATGCACCTTCTTTAGTTTATGAAGAGGGAGATATCATTAAAAGAACTTTAAGAGATACTTATGATAATGAAACAAAAAATGTATATGTAGATGGTAATGAAGCTTATCAAAAAGCAAAAAAATTCATGAAAGAATTGATGCCAAAAAATGTAAAAAATATAAAAAAATATAGAGGCAAAATTCCTTTATTTCATGATGCTAATATTGAAAAGGAACTAAATAATATTTTTGAGCCAACTGTAAAATTAAAATCAGGTGGATACTTGGTTATAAATCCTACTGAAGCTTTAGTAGCCATAGATATAAACTCCGGACAATCAACAAAACAAATAAATATAGAAAAAACCGCTCTTAATACCAATTTGGAAGCGGCTGAAGAAATTTCGAGGCAAATTAAACTTAGAGATCTTTCGGGTCTTATTGTTATTGATTTTATAGACATGATGAATTTTTATAACAGAAGAACAGTTGAAAAAAAAATGAGAGAGAGTATTCGAAAAGATAGAGCTAGAATTCAAGTAGGTAGAATAAGTAATTTTGGATTATTAGAAATGACAAGACAAAGACTCAGGGAAGGATCAATAAAATGGGAGACAATTTTATCATTAGAGTCTTTTTCGCAAAAAATTATTAAAAAAATTGAACTTATGGCTTTTACTAATAAAGTGAAGATTATTAGATCATATGTTCCAGAAAAAGTAAAAATTTATCTAGATGAAAACCTAGTAAAAGAAATCGAGTATTTTCAAAAAAAATATTCTTTTAAGATAAATTTTATAGCAGATAAAAACCTTCTGATACCAGAATTTAAGATTGAATTATTAAATAAATCAAAAAAGCTGATCAAAGAACTTGAAAATATTAATAAAATAAAAAAAACAAATGTACTGCCGCTTAAGAAATCTAAAATACCAAAAGACAAAGAGGAAAATAAGTTAAATGCTAAAAAATTAAAAAAAACTAAAATTGATAAAAAGAAATCTGCTAAACCTAGAACTTTATGGGTTAGAAGAAAAAAAAGTGCTTAAATTAATCCATCAATTGGAGAACTAGGGGAAGCAAAATAATTTTTTTTCATTCTTTTTGCTAGATATGAATCTCTTCCAGAAATAACAGCATTTTTAAATGCTCTTGCCATTCTAATAGGGTCTTTTGCTTTGGCTATTGCGCTATTAATTAAAACACCATCACAGCCTAATTCCATTGCAATTGTTGCGTCTGAAGCAGTGCCTATTCCTGCATCTATGATTACTGGAACTTTAGATTGTTTAATGATTAGAGAAATATTAACTTTGTTTTGTATACCTAATCCAGAACCAATTGGAGAGGCTAATGGCATTATTGCAGATGCACCACAATCTTCGAGTTTTTTTGCTAAAAGAGGATCGTCTGTACAATAAACCATCACTTTAAAACCTTCTTTAACTAAAGTTTTAGTTGATCTAATTGTTTCTATCATGTTTGGATATAAAGTTTTTTTGTCTCCTAAAACTTCAAGCTTAACTAGTTTCCAACCTCCCATTTCTCTAGCCAATCTTAAAGTTCTTAATGCTTCATTTGAGGTAAAACATCCTGCTGTATTAGGTAAATAAATAATTTTTTTTGGATCTAAATAATCAGTAAGTATTGGTTTTTTTTTATTTGTAATATTAATTCTTCTAACTGCTACTGTGACCATATCAGCACAAGACTCTTTAATAGCACGAGCTGTTTCTTTAAAATTTTTATATTTACCAGTCCCTACAATTAGTCGAGATCTTAATCTTTTATTAGCAACTTTAAAATAGTCTGTTTTCAAACTAACCTCCTCCAATAAAATGAACTACTTCAAGTTTGTCATTATTCTTTAAAAGTTTCTTTTTTTGATTAGATTTAGGAATAATAATTCCATTATGTTCTATCGCTACTTTCTTGTCGTTAAGTTTTAATTGTTTTAACAAATCATAAATAGTAGCTTTGGGCTTAATTATGATTTTTTTTCCATTTAATTGTATTTTTGCCATAATTGAGTTAATTAAGTATTTTATAAATAATGATGGATAAAATTATAATTCTTAATGGGCCAAATCTCAACCTTTTAGGTGAACGAGAGAAAGAAAAATACGGTAACTTAACATTAAAAGATATTGAAACAGATTGTAAAGAGTTTGCAAAAAAAAGTAATATTGATCTTAGTTTCTTTCAATCTAATATAGAAGGTGAGTTAGTCGAAGAAATCCAAAAAGCTAGAAAAACCTACAATGGTTTAATAATTAATGCAGGAGGTTATACTCATACCTCAGTCGCAATACACGATGCTTTAAAGATACTAAAAATACCCATAATCGAATTGCATATAACTAACATTTACAATAGAGAAGATTTCAGGCATAAATCGCTTATAAGTAAAGTAGCATCAGGGGTTATTTGTGGTTTTGGAGCTGAGGGTTATTTAATGGCATTACGAGCAATAAAAACTTTTTGAAATAATGAAAATAGATAAAAAACTTATTAAAGAATTAGTAGATCATTTAAATGAATTTAATTTAACTGAGCTTGAATATCAAGACGGTCAAACTAAAGTTAAAGTCTCAAAAGCATCAAAAGGTATTGAACAAATAAAATCAGCATCATTAGTTTCCCCAAATAAAGCGGTACTTAGTGAAAAAGATGATAGTGATGGAATAAGAGTTAAATCTCCGATTATTGGAACAGCATATCTTTCACCCGAGCCGGGGGCAAAAAAATTTATTGAATTGGGAGATAAAATTAAAAAAGGTCAAACAGTAATGATTGTAGAGGCTATGAAAACAATGAATCATGTTCCTTCAACAAGCGATGGTGTAGTAAAAAAAATTTTAGTAAACGATGGTCAACCAGTTGAATTTGGTCAACCATTAATTGTTTTAAAATAAAAATGTTCAAGAAAGTATTGATAGCTAACCGAGGAGAAATAGCTGTTAGAATTATAAGAGCATGCAAAGAATGGGGAATACAAACAGTAGCTGTACACTCAGATGTTGATTCCGAAGCAATGCACGTTAGATTGGCTGATGAAAGTGTTTGTATAGGTTCTCACCAGCCTCAAAATAGTTACCTTAATATATCTTCAATAATGTCTGCGGTAGATTTAACAGGGGCTGAGGCTATTCATCCAGGGTATGGGTTTTTATCTGAGAATTCAAAGTTTGCTGAGATAGTAAATAAACATGGCATTAAATTTGTTGGTCCAAATGCTAACATAATTTCTAAAATGGGGGACAAAATTCAAGCTAAAAAAATAGCTAAGAAATATGGATTACCAATTATTGAAGGTTCAGAAGGAGGAGTAAAATCTTATTCTGAAGCAAAATCAATATGTAAAGAAATTGGTTACCCTGTACTAATAAAAGCTGCAGGTGGTGGCGGTGGTAAAGGAATGAAAATTGTTGAAGAAGAGAGCCAACTTGAAAATTTATTTTCTACAGCCAAAAATGAGGCAAAAAAGTATTTTGGAAACGATGAACTTTATATTGAAAAATATTTTAAAAATCCTCGACATATCGAAGTTCAAATTATGTCAGGGAAAAACAAAACGGTCCATTTAGGTGAAAGAGATTGCTCAGTTCAAAGGAGGCACCAAAAATTAATTGAAGAGACTCCAAGTCCTGTTCTAACAAATGAGCAAAGGAAAGATTTATTGGAAAAAACTGTAAAAATGGTTGAGCAAATTGGTTATGAAGGAGCGGGAACGGTTGAATTTATTTATGAAAATGGAAAATTTTATTTTCTTGAGATGAATACTAGAGTTCAGGTAGAGCATCCGGTAACTGAAGTTCAGACTGGAATAGATATTGTTAAAGAACAACTTTGGATAGCTTTTACTGGAGATACTGCTTTAAAACAAAGTGACATTGATCCAAGAGGTCACTCTATTGAATGTAGAATAAATGCAGAAAACCCAGCTTTAGATTTTCAACCAAGTCCTGGGATAATAAGCGTATGTCATCAACCTTCAGGATTTAGAACTCGAGTAGATGGATCTATTTTTCAGGGATGTAAGATAACCCCATACTATGACAGCTTAATTGCTAAAGTAATTTGTAAAGGTAGAAATAGAACAGAGGCTATTCAGAGAACATTAAGATCATTAGATGAATTTGTTTTAGAGGGTATTACGACTACAATAGATCTACATAAAAAAATTTTAGCTCATAAAAAATTCATATCATCTAACTTTGATACTAATTGGCTAAGCAAAGAAAAATTCTACTAAACATTCGAGCAATTAACTAGTTGAAGATCGTAAATAGCGTGATCAAATGGAGCAAGTGTTGGGTCAGATGAAAAAGTCCAGCCATTAAAAATAAAAACTTTTTCATTCTCGTTTTCTGTTAAATCTTTTACTTGCATATAAGCTACAGATCCACTTGATTTTTCATTATTGATTTTTCCACATTTTATTACTTTAATTTCTAATGGACCAAATCTAGTAGACTCTCCGAGTTTAACAATAATGTCTGTGGTTTTGGCGGTAATTTTATCTAACCCTATAAATCTTACTTTTGATATAGAGTCTTGAGATAATTTATTTTTTT
>MDTB01023884.1_pt1 | contig 10731 bp, 11 predicted proteins | sample 811161 | NCBI WGS metagenome assembly MDTB01 (sample SAMN05326650, study PRJNA326480) | marine metagenome | isolation source: seawater | place: Mediterranean Sea | collected 2009 | reverse complement strand
CCTTGGCATTTCAAAAAGTTTTTTCTAGAAAATAAATTATTCTCAGGCAAAAATTTAATTTTTGCTCTACCTAATATAGAAGTGATTAAAGTTGATTAAACCAAAAATTTTATCAGTGCTTCATGAAGATTTTTATCCCATTAATAAAGGTTATCGAAAAGTTGGTATTGACAGATTAAATTTACTTTCAAATTATTATGACTTGGATTTATTTGTTCCTCAAAAAAAAAGGTCAGATTTAATTTATTCAATTAATGAGAAAATAAATGTTTTTAAATATAATAAAAAATTATTTGGCTCTGTGGTTGGATTTTTAAGTAGTATTTTTAAAATCAATCCTATATCTGTTTCAATTTACACTGACCTATCTTATAGAAATTTTATTGAAGAAAAAACATTGAATACAAAATATGACTATATTTACTTAATTACACCTCGAGGAATTGAAAACCTTAACTTAAAAAAAATAAGCTATAAAAAACTTATTATTGATTTTGTTGACCCCCAATCAGCTACTTTTAATTACAGAGCAAAAAAAATTCATTACTTAAGTATTCTATACTATTTTGAATATAAACTATTTTTAAAATTTGAAAAAAAAATCTCAAGAATTGCAGATTCTATTCTACTTATTTCTGAAAAAGACAAGCAAATTTATAAAAAAAAATTTAAAAAAGTATACTGCATACCCCATATAAAGAAAATTAATAACTCTATAGTGAAATATAAAAATAGAAATAAGAATTCATTTTGCTTTAGCGGCAATCTATCATATGAAGAAAATATTAATTCGATAACATTTATCGTAAAAAAAATCTTACCAATTTTACGTAAATATTCCCAAAATTATAAGTTGCATATAATAGGATCAAATCCATCTAATAAACTACAAAGACTATTAAGAAAAAATGAAATTAAAGTTATTTTAAATCCAAAAAATATATTATATGAGATTAGTAAATATAAATTAGCAATCGCCCCAAAAACAATACCATTTGGAGTTATTTCAAAAATACCAGAATGCATTTCTGTTGGGACTCCAATACTTACAACAAAAGAAAATATAGCTAATTCTAATATAGAAAATTATAGTGAAAATTTACTTGCAGAGACCGCTGATGAATTTGCAATGAAAATACATCATATTTTATCGGGCGAAAATATTTTTCTTGAAAATTTAAAACTAATAAAAGAATATGCTTTTTTCTTCTCAGAGAGTAAAGTTAAAAACTTATTCTGTAATCATGTATTTTCTATTAAGCAAGATGAAAAAAAATAAAATCTTAGTCACAGGAGCAAGTGGGTTTATTGGAACTCATTTGATTGACGAATTAAGAAAAAAAAATATTAATTTTATTGGAACCAGTCACAGTAAATCTAAAGAATTTTATGAAATTAATTTATCGAAAGATACAAAGTGGGGCAATCTTTTAAATAATTGTGATACAATTATTCATCTTGCTGGATTAGCTCATAAAAAGTATTCGAAAGAAGATTTGATTAAAATTAATTTTGAAGGATCAGTTAAATTAATAAAAGAAGCCATAAAATCAAACGTAAAAAAATTTATCTTTGTAAGTTCAGTAGCTGTAATTCAAGATAAGTCATCACCGTATGGTAGAGTAAAATCAATGATAGAATATGAATTAGTAAAATATTCAAAGATTTCTGAAATGTCTTATGTAATTATTAGACCACCTTTAATTTATGGAAATAATGCGCCTGGAAATTTTAATTTATTAGTAAAAATAATCTCAATATTCCGCATTCTTCCGCTAGGTTCTCTAGACAATAAAATGAGTGTAATTGGTATTAGAAATTTTATTGAATTTATTCTTTTTGTAACTCACAATTCAAAGGCTAATAATAATATTTTTCTGGTATCTGACTTAGAAAATATAACTGTTACTAGTTTTATAAAAAAAATTGCCAGTGCAAAAGATAAATATATTATTTTAATTTCACTAAATAAATCAGTACTTAGTTTTTTCTCAAGTATCTTTGGGTTGAAAAAAAAATTTGAAAGAATAACAAATACTAAAAGCATCGACTCATCTGAAACTTATAAATATTTAAAATGGTACCCAAAATATTCGACTGAAGATGAACTTGATCAATTAAAATTTTCTATAAAAAAAAATTAGTTTTTATATGTTTGACAGAACCTTTGCTTTTTTAGTTTTATCTATAGTTTTTATCCCGTGTTTATTTATATCAATAGTAATAAAATTGAATTCAAAAGGACCGGTTATTCACTGGTCAAGAAGAATAGGTCAAAATGATTCATATTTTTTTATGCCAAAATTTAGAACAATGAGAACTAGCACACCTCAGTTAGCATCACATTTAATGACTGATCCCTCTCATCATATAACTTCAATTGGATATTTTCTTAGAAAATATAGTATTGACGAGATACCACAATTTTGGTCTGTTTTAATTGGTGATATGAAGGTTGTTGGTCCTCGTCCAGCTCTTTATAATCAAGAAGATTTAATTCAACTTAGAATTGAAAAAGGAATAAATCTATTTAAACCAGGGATAACTGGGTGGGCACAAATTAATGGAAGAGATTTTAATACCATTAAAGAAAAAATAGAATTGGAAACTTATTATATTAAAAATAAATCAACTTTTTTAGATTTCTATATTATATTAAAAACACTTATTAAAATTTTCAATTTCTCAGAAACGTCTCACTAAAAATGAAATTTCATAATTTACAAAAATTACCAATAAAAGTAAAAATTGCAATTGTAATATTTTGTGATTTATTAATTTCTATTTTCGCAACTTATTGTGCTTTTTTAATTAGGTTTGAAAGTATAATGTTGCCTAACTCTGATCAAATATTAGTATTTTTTTTAAGTATCTCTATATTTTTACCACTATTTTTTTTTTTAAAAGTCTACAAAACAGCTATTCAATATGATGATCTAATTATTTTTATCAATTACTTAAAATCTTTTTTTATATATGCATTATTATTTACATCAGTAGTTTATTTTTTTCTACCTATTGGTAGAACTGAAAACTTCTTAAATGTTTATAATGGAATTCCAATTTCTATACCATTAATTCAATCGATAATCTTTTTTTTAATTTTCTTTTTAATTAGAATCATAGCTAAAATACTTATCTATCAAAATGGTCCTAAGAATAAAAATTTTAATTATTTAATTTATGGAGTTGAAAAATCATCTGCAGAGTTGTTTAACTTACTTTTATCAAGACGATATAACGTTATAGGATTTCTAGAGAGTTATCCCACTTTAGTTGGAACTAAGTTTTATGGTAATTATGTTTATGATTTAAAAAATGTAAGAGAAATAATTAAAAAATATAATGTAACAGATATTATAATTGCAAAATCTTCTATTTCTAAAACTGAAAGAAACAAAATAGCAAAAGAATTGATAAAATATAAAGTCAAAGTTAGGGTTTTGCCTGATCTTTCAGATATTATCGTCGGAAATGTTAGTATTAATGAAACAAAAGAAATAAATCCAATACATTTGTTAGACCGAAAAGTTAGAAATTATAATAGTGAATTATTACAAAAAACAATTACACATAAAAATATACTTGTTACTGGTGGAGGTGGAAGTATTGGTAGTGAAATAGTGAGAAAAATTATAAATGAAAATCCATCTAAAGTCGTAATCGTAGATCATAGCGAAATTGCCTTATATAGAATTAAGAAAGAAATTGAGCTTATTTCCAAGAATAATAAATATACTTTTGATTTACAATGCCTACTTGGTGACATTAATGATTATCAGTTTATAGATTATGTGATAAACAATAATAATATAGATTCGATATATCACAGCGCGGCCTATAAACATGTACCGATTATCCAAGAAAATATTTATGCCGGGTTGAAGAATAATGTATTTGGTTCTTTGAATTTAGTTAAAGTAGCGCTGAATTCTTCTATAAAAAATTTTACTTTAATAAGTTCTGATAAAGCTGTCAAACCAACTAATATAATGGGTGCAACAAAAAGAATAGCTGAACAAATTGTTCAGTCAGCTTTTTTTAGCAATTTAAATAAAAACAATATAAAATTTTCTCTAGTGAGATTTGGAAATGTTTTGGATTCCAGCGGTTCAGTTATTCCATTATTTAGAGAGCAAATTAAAAATGGCGGGCCTATTACACTTACAGATTATGATGTAACAAGATATTTCATGACAATACCTGAAGCGGCAGAATTAGTTTTGCAGGCTTCTGGTTTATCAAAAGGTGGAGAAATTTTTGTATTAAATATGGGCCCTCCAATTAGAATATTGGATTTAGCAAAAAAATGTATCGAACAATCTGGATTGCAAGTCAAAGATCAAAATAATAGTAATGGTGATATCGAAATAAGAATAATTGGACTTAGGCCTGGAGAAAAATTGCATGAAGAACTCCTCATAGGAAAAAATCCAAAAGGGACTGAGCACCCAGACATTATTCATGCTTTTGAAGATTTTCTACCTTTTGATAACTTAATTTCTAAATTAAATGACTTAGAAGAATGCTTAAAAATGAACCAATATAATAAAATTAATTTGATTTTAGAAAATCTAGTTGAGGGCTATGAAGTAAAAGATAGTTTATTAAATTGAACAAAGAAATAATAAAAAAAAATTTTTTTTTATATTCATTATCTCTAGATAATATACTTTTTTTTTCTGCGTCTATATTACCAATCGCATTGATGGCAGGGGCGTTTTTCTCTAATCTTTTTGCAACTGTTGTGAGTATTATATTTTTACTAATTTCTATAAATAAAAAAATAATTTCTTACTACAAAAATATTTTTATATTAATTTTTTTTTCTTTTTGTATTTTTTTAGTTATCAGCTCAGTTGCTTCTGATTTTAAATTATTTTCATTAAAGTCTTCGCTTATATATTTTAGACATGGGATATTTGCTATTGCTATAGCATATTGCTTAATTAATTATAAGAATTTTAAAGTTTATTTTTTTTATTCATTACTATTTTCTTATATTTTAATTATTGTAACTGGATATTATGAATTCATATATAATGAAAATATTTTTGGAGTTAAATCAGATTTATATAGGTTATCAATGATAACAAATGAAAAATGGATAGTTGGTGGATATATATCGAGAACTCTTCCAATTGCTCTTGTTCTTTTTTTAGTGATAGGTAAGGATAAATTAATTAATAAATATTTACTTTTTCTATTCTTATTATTATTTATTTTGTCATTTTTATTAGTCATTTTATCGGGTGAGCGCTCCCCAATGGTAGTTATAATAATTACGATGATAATTTGTCTTTTTATATTTAATAAATTTAAAAAAATAAGATTATTTTTTTTATTTAGTTCAATTATATTATCAGTGTTAGTAGTTAATTATAATGAGGACTTAAAAACAAGAATAATTAAACATACATATTCGCAGCTTGGTTTTTATAGTGGACAGTTAAATTTGTTTAGTCCTGTTCATGAAGAATATTATAGCGAGTCGTTTGCTATGTTTAAGCAAAGTCCAATCATTGGAAAAGGTCCAAATACATTTCGTAAATATTGTGATCACGTTGACTATAATATTGGTGATTATTGCTCCACACATCCACACAATTACTACTTTCAGTTATTGGGCGAAACTGGCCTGATAGGTTTTTTATATTTATTTAGTTCCTTTATATTCATAAGTTGGATAATTTTTAAACAAACTATGTTCAAATTAAAAATTTTTAGTGAAGGCATAACTAATAATTTATTAATATTATATACCAGTATGTTTAGTTTATTATGGCCAATTATTCCGTCCTATAATTTTTTTAATAGTTGGAATTCTATTACATTATATTTGATAGCAGGTTTTTTATTGGCAGATTATTTTTCTAATGAAAATAATTAAGTATTATTTAAAGTAAAATCTAATTATTAAATATATATTATATAATATTTATGGTATAATTGTTTTAATAAATCATGACTGAAAATCAAATTATTTCTAACAATAATAATCAAAATGATTACGTAGATATTTTTAACATCGCTAATAATGTTGTAAGAAATTTTAAAACTTATTTAACTGTAAGCGTAATTTCAGTTATTTTATGCTATATATATTTAAGTAATTATAGCCAATCATATAAATCAAATATTTTAGCAACAGAAAATTCTACTATTAATACATTAGTTTCAACTTACGATTTAGATGTACTTAATGAAAATAATTTTAACTCTTACTATTTTCTATTAATGTTTGAAAGTGAGTCAAAAAATTTAAATTTGTTTTTAGAAGCTGGAAAAAAATTAAGATTAAGCAATGCTACGATAATGAATATTTATAATTCAGCAAAAGTGACGAGACAAGGCTTTAGTTCCGATTTTGATGCAAAAGGTATAAATGTTGAAATGATTTCAAATCAAAATCCAAAATTGTTAGAAGATTTTCATAAATCATTAATAAAATTAATTCAAGTTAGAATTTTGGAATTACTGGATATTGGTATGAAATCGAAGGTGGAGCAATTGGAAATAGATAATCAAAATATATTAAAAAATAATACAACACTTTTAAATCTTAAACAGAAACTGATACAATTAGAAATTGACAAAGGACGATTTTTCTTAGAAGAAAATAAAGATCTTTTAATTCAAAAATATAAAAATAATATTGAAATTGCTAGGTCAATTGGTTACATAAAGCCTCAAATCATATCAATTGAAAGATTTACTGCAAATGAAATTCATACCTTAGGTGAAGCAATGTTCAACGATGATACTCAAGACACTAAAATTAAGGTTATTGAGTTGGTAAATAAATCAGATTTTAGCGGAATGAACAGTTCTATACCTATTTATTTATATGGTGTTGAATTACTTACACTTGAACTACAAAAAATTGAAACTGTTGATTATAGTCTATATTTTCCACTTCAAAAATCAGAAATACTTAGACTAGAAAAAATGAAAGACCCAAGTTTACAAAAAGAAATAATTGAAAATAATTCTTTGATCAACAAATATAATATTGCAATAAAAAATATTCAGGAAATAAAAAAATCTGAGGTTTTCTTAGTAAACGCTAATTCTGCAGATATCATTATTACTAGAGTTTGGTCTTCAAATCCATTAATAACAACATTTTTTGTGTTGCTTTTATTAAATTTACTAACTTTTTTAATTTTAGCTTATCTAGATGAGAAGTCAAAACGTGAAAAAATAAATCCTTAAAAATAGTACTTATAAATAAATATAATAAAAATTAACATTAATTAATAGTCTTTGTAATAAATAAATTTCTTTTATTAAAATTAATTTTAGGAACAATATAAGTAAACTATAGATATAAATATGTGGAAAATTAAAAAATCAAAAGTGCATGGTATCGGAATAATTGCTACTAAAAATATACAAAAAAATACTAAAATTATCCAGTATATCGGGGATAAAATTTCAAAAAAGGAGGGTGATAAAAGATCAGCTGAAAGAATTAAAAAATACTTAAATAAAAAAAATGAAGGATCAGTTTATATTTTCGAGCTAAATAAAAAATTCGATATTGATGGATCACCTATGTATAATAAAGCAAGGTTTATAAATCATTCATGTGAACCAAATTGTGAAGTTGACATTATTAAAAATGAAATTTGGATAACCTCTATCAAAAATATAAAAAAAGATCAGGAACTGAATTATGATTATGGCTATCCTTTTGATAAAGATGATTATAAAGATCATATCTGCAAGTGTGGTTCAAAAAAATGTATTGGTTATATAATTTCACAAGACGATTGGCCTAAATATAAAAAATTTTTGAAAAAGGAAAAAAATATCATTGATTGATATCGGCAAAATAACAAAAAACAAATTACGCTCATGTAACATATTGTGCATTGGAGATATAATGCTTGATCACTATATATACGGTAAAGTAGGCAGATTATCTCCGGAGGCACCCATACCAATACTTTTGCCTAAAAGTGAAAATTTTTCACTAGGTGGGGTAGGCAATGTTGCTAAAAATTTAAGCGATGTTGGTGCAAAGTGTTCATTACTTACAATAGTTGGAAAAGATCAAGTTTCAAATAAAATTAGGAGTTTAGTGCTTAAAGAAAAAAATATTAGCTCAGAAATAATATCTTATAAAAACTATATTTCTCCACTTAAAATAAGATTTATAAAAAATTCGGAGCATTTATTACGAGTTGATAAAGAAAAAAAAAGTTTCAAAAAAAATAGTAAACTAAAAACAAAGATTATTAGCTGTTTACGTAAAAATATTAGGAATTGTAATTTAATTGTACTTTCTGATTATAATAAAGGTTTACTTGATAGGACCTTATTAAAAGAAATTATTAAATTAGGAAAAAAATATAATAAGACAATAATTGCGGATCCAAAAAAATATGATTTTAGTTTTTATTCTGGCGTTGATGTTCTAACTCCTAACCAAAAAGAAATCTCAGACTCAGCAAAAAAAAGTTTAAATTCTGATAAAGATATAATCACTCATGCACGAAAAATTATTAAAAACCATCAAATCAAAGAAATTTTAGTTACAAGATCTAATAAAGGAATGCTATTAATAGGGGCGAATCACATAAAAAAAATCCGAGCGACCACAAATAATGTTAAGGATGTTACAGGAGCAGGGGATACTGTTATAAGTATCTTTTCTCTGATGAAAGCAATTGGTATAAATTCAAATAAATCATCTCATATAGCTAATGCTGCCGCTGGAATTTCTATAGGAAAGTCAGGAACATCAACTTTAACTTACAAAGAGCTGATTTCGATAATATGAATAAAAAAAAAATATTAAGTATAAATAATTTAATTTTGTGTGTTAAAGAATTAAAAGAAAATAATTTGATTGTAGGTTTTACAAACGGATGCTTTGATCTTTTACATCAAGGTCATTTATTGCTTTTGTCACAGGCAAAACAAAGGTGTGATTTTTTAATTGTTGGATTGAATTCAGACTCATCTGTTAAAAATCTTAAAGGCTACAATAGACCTATTGATAATGAAATAATCAGAATTAATAATTTAGCAGCTATAGATAATGTTGATGCACTGATTCTTTTTGAAGAAGAAACACCTCTTAAAATTATTAATAAATTATTACCAAACATCTTATTTAAAGGGAGTGATTATAAAAACAAAGAAGTGATAGGTTCTGAAAGTGTTATTAAAAATGGTGGTAAAGTTGAATTTATTGAGATTTTAGAAGGCTTTAGTACCACAAATATAATTAAGAATTCTAGTATTTAGTTCTTAATGCATTTAATATCTAATATATGAAACTGATTAAAAAAACATTAACTGAAATTTCTAATAATTTTAATATTCTAGCAGAAACATCTATTCCACAGATTGAAGAAGCTGCAAAAATAATGATTAAAAGTCTGAAAAGTGGAGGAAAAGTAATGTTTTGTGGTAATGGTGGTTCCGCGTCAGATGCACAACACCTCTCAGCAGAATTAGTAGGAAGATACAAGAGAAAGAGGCAGCCACTTGCGTCAGTAGCACTAACAACAGATACATCAATAATTACAGCGATTAGTAATGACTTTTCATTTGATTATATATTTTCAAAACAAGTAGAATCTATTGGTAAAGAAGGCGATGTTCTTTATGCTATTTCAACTAGTAGCACTAGTAAAAATGTTATAAATGCTTTGAAAGTTGCAAATAAACTTAAAATCAAAACATTGGGAGTTACAGGTTATGATGATAGTGGGTTCAAAACAATATGTGATAATATAATAAGTGTACCAGCGTCACGGCCAGATCGAATTCAAGAAATGCATATTGCTGTAGGCCAAATTATTTGTGAGATATTAGAAGAAGAGCTATGTTAAAGCCAGCAGCATTTCTGGATAGAGATGGAGTTATTAATCGTGAAAAGGAGTTTGTTTATAAGATAAAAGATTTTGAGTGGATTGAAGGTTCTCAGGAAAGTATTAAATATTTGAATGAAAATAATTATCACGTTTTTATAGTTTCTAATCAATCAGGTATAGCCAGGGGTCTTTATACCGAAGAAGATGTATTATATCTTCATGAATATGTAAATGAAGAGCTTAGAAAAATTGATGCACATGTAGATGAGTTTTTTATTTCGCCATACCATCCAATGTTTCCTAATAAATTTAAAAACCTTGCACATTTGAGAAAGCCTAGAATAGGCATGCTTAAAATTGCTGAGTCAAAGTGGTTAATTGAAAAAAAAAATAGCTTTTTAATCGGTGATAAAGAAAGTGACATAGAATGTGCTATTAAATATGGAATTAGAGGCTACTTATTTAATAGTAAAAATTTACTTGAATTTATCAAAAAATCTATAAATATTTAAATATTTATTATCAAGAATAAATTTTCTTAAAAGAATGTTTCCTTTGTTCTTTTTCAGCTATGTCAATTTGTTTTTGTCTTACAAGTGATGAAATTATTTTTTTATCGCTTTTATTATCTATACAATACCTACATGATGCTCCTTTTACATAAGATTTAAGTTGTTTATCTTCATGGGTAATTGGATGTCGACAACCATAACATTGATCGTGAGAACCTTTGTCTAAATACTTATTGACTGAAACTCTATTATCAAAAACAAAACACTCACCTTTCCAAGTATTAGTTTTTTTATTTTTTTTATATTCTAAATAATTTAGAATTCCACCATCCAGTTGACAAACATCTTTAAAACCATTTTTAATTAAATATGATGAAGCTTTTTCACAT
>MDTB01166468.1_pt1 | contig 10732 bp, 16 predicted proteins | sample 811161 | NCBI WGS metagenome assembly MDTB01 (sample SAMN05326650, study PRJNA326480) | marine metagenome | isolation source: seawater | place: Mediterranean Sea | collected 2009 | reverse complement strand
CTATACATCTTGCATTAGGCACATGGTCAATCATACCTTTTATTTCAGAACCAAAAATAATGCCATCAGATATCTCGGCATAGAATAAGGGTTTTATACCTACATGATCTCTGCTCAAAGTTATCGTTTTGTTCTGTCTGTCATAATAAGCAAATCCGTGCATTGAATCAAGATGTTCGACACAGTCATGTCCTTTGGTATCAAGCAAGTGTGCTAGTAGTTCTGTGTCACATGTTGTCTTAGGTGTAAAATTAAATGTTGTAAGTAATTCTTGGTAATTGAATATTTCACCATTGTAGATCAATACATTGCCTTTTTCTGTAATCCAAGGTTGTTTACCTTCTGAAGGTTGCGATGTAATAGCCAATAAATTATGACCAAATGTCACGTGGTCATCTTGCCATATGTCACTGCCATCTGGACCTCTATATGCACAAACATCAATATAGCCTTGTATCAATTGATAGTCTTTTTTGGTGATACCGTATATGCCACACATTAAATATATGTATGGCTGGCACATATTACACCAACAAAGTATTGGATGCACCAATAATTAAAAGTCCATGGCAACATCAAATTATTGATGATTCATTACCATACGATGTGTTTGCAAGATTACAATCACAGTGTGAACAATTTTTAAATTTAGATACACAAGGAAATTTAAAGTTTATTTTTCCACATGAATTTAAAGACTATGGCATCGATCTTTATGACGATGTGCATTCAATAGGAACACAAATACTTGAAAAGGCTGAAAATCTTACTAGAGATTTATACGAAAATCCAAGATGGTATGGCGGACTTACTGTATATGCTCACATATCAATTACCCCTCCTTTGCCTTACAAATTTGATATTCATGAAGAGGGCATGGAAAAAATTTGGAGTTCGGTAACCTACGTTGCTCCTATTAGAAATGTTGGAACAAAAATGTACACTGCAAAAGATGAAAAAACATTTGTTAGTGAGGCAGAATGGAAACCTAATTCAACTTTTGTATTTTGTGGACAAAAAGGCGTCACATGGCATTCATATGAAAGCAGTGAATCCACTAATAGAATAACACTAAACTATTTCCTTATGTCAGATAGAAGAGGGAAAAGATTTATTTAGAAAAAATATAGTTGTGTTCGTCTGAGTTGCCACGTTTGTGTTTACTAATAAGATTAAATCCCATGTTTTTTATCTCTGAACTAATTTCATCTGCATACTGATTTTCTATTTCTATTAATATTGACTTACATTTGGCAATTGTTTTTTTAGCACCTTGGAAAAACTTGTATTCGTGGCCGTCAATATCAATCTTCATGTGATGTGGTTGTGCTATGCTGTTTACATCCAACAATGGATCAAGATCGTGTGTAATAACCCCATGGGACTGTTCGCCTATTTCACTAACAACATTGTCTGCTACTCCTGGATGATAATTTTTAATAGATATATTGTCAAAAGCGGATTTATCACTAAGTGCTAGACAGTAAGCAACACAGGGAAACGGATTTACTGATATATTTTGACATAGTATGTTGTAGTTGCCGGCATGTGGTTCGAAAGCGTATGTTTCGATGCCTTTGGCTCCGGCACACATGGTGTATATTCCAATGTTGGCTCCAATGTCAAATAGTGTGTCTAATTTTGATATGTTGTCGATCCAATCTATGGTTTCTGGTTCTTTGCTTTTTATCCTAAACACCCTGCTCTGAATGTATGTAGGCTGATTGGGCAAATTAACAAAGTTAATTGTTTTACCAAAAATATTTGTTTTAAAATTACTTTGAGGCTGTGTTCTTAGTTTTGGCACACGTTATCACCAACCGCCATCATCCTTTGCAATCTTGTCTTCAACAGAGTCTTGCAAAGTTGACTTGTAATCAGCATGTGCATCGCGCCATTCTTGGGCGTATGGAACATCTTGTAAATGCTCGAACCACGGACCACCTTCAGTGTAATGCAACATTTTAGGTGTGCCATCATCGGGGGCAGTGTACCAATCAGTGAGCCAGTTCCATTCATGAGATATTTGGCCTATTTCATGATCAGCTAACCAAACAAATCTATGATGCCATAGTCCATCGTTGCTGTTCATAGCATTTTGATCTAACAGCCTATTGGACGGATGTTCGCAGTTCCACAACATACAAGAAGACCAATTTTTTCTTGGATATTGAAGTTGTTGCTTGCCATCCATTTTGGTTCCTTCTTTTGGAGTGTAGTCATGTTTTGCAACCATAACTGCGTAGTTGTCATTTGCCTGTTTAAACAATTCATTGATATCAGTCATGCATAAAAAATCACAGTCGATGAATAATGCCCAACCTTTGTATCCTGTAAGCATAGGAACAAAAAATCTACTAAACGTAAATTCAGTAGACGCTTTTGCATCAACTCCTCTTGTGTAAATGCCTAGTTCTTGTAAAGTTGGCAATTTAAGTGGATATACTTTTACATTGGGATTGTGTTTTTTAATTGAATGTTTGGCAACTTGGAAGGTAATATCCTCCCTTGAATCCCAGCCAATGAATACTTTTAAGTCCATCATTTTGTGTTTATATAGTAATATATCTGTTGCCAGTTGTCAACCTTGATAATTTTGTTATCATCATATTGTGCGTTGTAGGGTTGACGCATTAAAAATGTTTGTATACCCATGTCTGCGCCTGCCTTAGCATTTATCCATTTATCTTCAACCCATATGCATTGTTTTCCACGGTATTGTTCAAGCCATTTTTCTTTGGTTGATCCTGTGTCCATTGAAGTGGTATCTAATCGACTAAAAATATTAGGAAAATATCTTTCTAAGTTTGTTTTCCTTGCGGCTATGGCATATGGATCAAATCCCATAGCTGTGCATCCATGTATTTCAAATCCCCGTTCCTTAAACTTTGTTAGTATATCAACTGCATCACGTAGTGGTTCGCACCACCCCATCCATGCTGATCTATTAAAGTCATGCATGATGTGGACAACGTCCTCGTAGTCCTTAGTGGGGTCGTCAAGTGTTACATCTGGATGATAGTATGCTAAAAATTTGTTGAATTGTTTGGTCCAATTCAAACACACTCCATCTATGTCTGTTAATACGTATTTCATTTTACTCCTTTACAAATAATATGTCTGATCTGTTTATTAATCCTTTATTTTTATACCCAAGTTGTATCATATGGACCATGATAGCTTCCTTTTTGTATCCAAATTTTCTAGTTAATTCTTTTTTACTGTGGCACTCTAAAATTATCACTGGTGAATACTTACGTATAGTTTGATCCGCGCCTTGCAATACCATAAGTTCAAATCCTTCTGTGTCTATCAACATTAGTCCAACATCACGTATTTTTAAACTGTCTAAAGTTTTAATGTGCTGATCTAATTTTTTTCCTTGCATGTCAACATGATTACCCAACGGTCCTCTTCTGCCTATTTTTGCAAACCAATCTTTTGTAGCAACCTTTCTGTTACTGTCTCCAAGTCCATATGGATGCGGAACAACATTACTGAGATTAAATTTTTGTGCATTTTTTAAAAAACATTCAAATACATCATTGTTAAAATCAAAGGCATGCACAGTATTAAAATGTCTACATAAAAGTTGTGTCATAAATCCATAATGGCATCCAATATCCAAAGCAGTACTCCTGTTTGTTACATGCTTGTTAATAATTTTAACTAACTTATCTTTGTCTGCATCTATGATGTTTGCATTTTCCTTTAGAAGGTTCCTATACATTATATCTTCCATGCTTACATGCCACCCATAGTAATCGTATGTTTCCAATTATAGTTGCTCCATATGAATATATAATCTATCGTTGTTGCTTACTTGTTGAACAAACTTATATCCTAATTGTTTGGTCAAAATATCTTCGCCTTCGTTTGCACTATTATGAAATTTACAAATTATTACTGGATTTGTTTTTTCAATAGTGTTAATAGATCCTTCAAGCACGGCATGTTCATGTCCCTCAGTATCTACAATTAAAAAGTCGATCGGATCAATATTATAATCATCTAGTTTTTTAACCAAAAAAGTTTTTTGAGAATCAGCAATGCTTTTATTCATGTAATGGCCTGTGTTTATATTTGTAATATATTTTTCGCTATTGGAAAGTCCATGTGCATTGAATACAACATTCTCACACTTAAATTTTGCCATATTTTTAACAAAACATTTAGCTACTTCGGTATCCAAGTCAAAGGCATATACTTTACTAAAATGTGTACTCAGTAATTTGGTTGTAAATCCATAGTATGAACCTATTTCTACAGCACAGTTTTTTTGTTTGCAATATCTATCCACTGGGCCTTGCACCATTATACTTCTGTTAACTTCTGCTAATCCATAACCATTGTCGCCATGGAGTATATGCCATCCATATTCATCTAATGTGTGCATTGTCCTATTATATTACGTTTGCATGTGCTGTCAACACATTACCACCTTCAACGTTTAGATAATTGTTGTCGTTCCATTGGGCATGTAGCACTTGATAAAATCCCCATTCTGCCCCCATCAAGTTTTTGTCCTTGAAAAGTGTTTCTACATTTTTTAATTTCCATCTTGGATGAAATACCAAATGGTCCCATAGATATGGTCCTGGACATCTTTTGCAATCTTTGTATGAATGTACTTTCAGTGGAGAATCAACATCTCTTCCTGGCACACTTCCTGCAATGCCAATCACTGTATCTTCTTCAACGCATTTTTTTAGCAGAGGCTTAAAATCAACTTTTTTTGATACTAAAGTATCATATCTTAATTTTATAATTGTTGTATATTTTTCAGGCAAGGTTTTCATAAGCCAATAATGTGCCAATGTTTGTTTGGAATTGTGTTTTGTTTTTTCTAAAAGTCCAGGCTTTCTAAAAATTTTTCCAGTGTTTGGTCTGGTATATCTTCTCCATATGTGGCAATCTGGTTTGTATTTTGTTTCTAGTAGATTGTGGTAATCATATATTGGTTCATCGAAGAATTGACAATTTGCAACTTCAGGTTGATCATATCCTTTCCACTGCATGTAAAAAAAATCATAAGGAAATACTTCTTGTGCAATTTGAATTGCTTTTTTATAACCTGATCTAGCTAATCCTGATACGCATACTGCGATCACTTAACCAAACCCCATTTTGCAATGGCTTGGTCGTATTCTGCACCTGGGGTTTTGTCTATGGCTTGTCTCATAGCTTTGGCTCCTGCAAGTGTGCCTCCTGGATGACCATGTATGGCTCCTCCTACATTTGCAATAAAATTGTTGCCGAATTGTCTTGCATTTGCTTGTACTAGTCCCGGATGCATTCCACAACTTAGTGCTGGCACAACATTATGATCATGCAACACTTTTATAGTGGTCTTCAAATCTTCTTCATCATCACTGAGATACCCACCCCACATGCCAGCATGTATACTATCAACGCCTTGCATTCCTGCTAGTTGGCAAATAACTGGCCAATCAATTCCAAATTGATGTCTACTGTCTGTGATAACTTTGTCGCCAGATTTTTGAAAATGTATAAACAAAGGTAGATCAAGTCTTCTTACTGCTCCATATACTCCAAATCCTGACCAAAAATTAATATGCACTGCATTGCCACCTAGTTCAGATACCTTTTTTGCTCTGTTTAATATTACATCATGGTCTCCGTTTATGCACACAGCATATACTACTTTGCGTGACTGTTTGGCCATCCAATTTGCAATAAGGTCAACTCTCTCTTCAATAGGACAAAATGTTGGATTGCTCATGATCTCATCTTCCTTGATAAAGTCACAACCTCCATCAACCAATTCTTTAACCATTTCTAGTAGTGTTGTTGCATCCATACCCGTTTTAGGCTTCACAATAGCTCCGCTAAATGGTTTGTCTTTTTGTCCAGTATATTCTCTCATGCCAGTGATTCCAAACTTAGGGCCTAAAAATTTGTCTTGGATATGTGTTGGAAACTGAATGTGTGTTAATCTACATGAGTCAAAAGTGTCAATGTCAACTTGGCCGCCCATAAGTTGGCATAATAGATGGCTTATGCCATCACCAGACCAATCAGTGTTTATTATAGGAAAGCCTATTTTTACATAACCTTGTGTCAAATGTTTAAGGGAATCTCTTTCATGCATTATGACACATGATGATTGTTCAAATAGTTCTTCAGTTTCCCAACGGTTCCTCACATTTGGATTACCAACACTTTGCCCTATTGCAAGATCCCAGGCTGTTTTCCTTAGGTCAGCATTCTTTGATTTCATCCAATATGTTGCTATAACATATTTTTGTGTGTCTATGTTTGGATTATAAAATTGCATTATTTTTTATAGTTTTGTAAAAAGTTGTCTAACTCTTCAGGTGTTCCCATGCCCCACATTTTATCAACCATACTTGTTATTATTTTTTTGCCATCGCCTATGGCTTCATTATACACAGGACATACATAAAATTCATTGTTAGTGCGGATATTTTTTTCTATCATTTGATCTGCATAGTAAACAAAATCACTGCCTTTTTTCCAAAAGTATACTCCAACTGTTGCATTTGTAGATATTGGTTTCTTTTCAGCAACTTCAGTAACATGTCCTTGGCCATCAATCTTTGCAAAACTGTGTTTTGGATGAACTGAACTAAATGTTAATATTCCTCCATCAACACCTTCATTCGAAAATTCGGAAATAGTTTCAAATGCATTCCATTCAATATACTGATCCGAATTAGCGATTACTAATGGTTCATCGTTATCAATATGATCTCTTGCTGTTAGGACTGTGCATGCCGCTCCTTCAGTCAACCCTTCTAGCTGAATTATTTCACATCCTGGCGAAATCATGTTTAATAAATTTTCTAAATTATATTTTTCATAATGTGCTTTTTGCACTAAAAAAATATATCTGCCTTGAATGTTTAAGTTATTAACAACTTTGTGTATCATTGGTTGCCCTTCAACTTCAATCAATGGTTTGGGGAAAGTATAGCCTGCACTTTCGAATCTCGATCCAGCGCCTGCCATTGGTATTACTATGTTCATTTTATATCCTCATAATCCTTAATATTATTTGCACATACACCATAAAAATTTTTTACATCTTGTACGTCTAACTCATGAGGATGCACACATACAGTATTTTTATCTCCTTTTTTTCCTGGATAAGCCCAAATGACTCCTTTGCTTGTCACGGTGTAGTCATCATGTTTATGGAAGAAGCAGTGGGCACCAATGTCTAGCAATGCTTGTAATGACGCATAATGTTTTGCATGGCACCACAATCCTGTATGTGTTACAAAATGTTTAGACACTTCTATTTTAGGGCCATCATGGCCCAAATAAAATTTGTTGTTGTCAAACCAAATATCCACTTCACAGTCATATGTTGCTAACGCTAGTTCAATGTAACCTGGCGTGTTTTCAAGTTTAGGATTGGATGCAGTGATGTTTCCTCTGTGTGATATCAACTTCATTATATGACTATTTAATGTAGGTAATTTAAACGTTGTGTTATTTGATCTTATCCAAGAAAGCATCACATCGCCAATGTATAAAATTGTTTGGAGCATGTTTTTTACCACCGGCAGCGTGTAAAAAATACCCAGTTTTGGTTGGAGTATTAAATTTAACATTAAATGTGATTGGCATCATATTCATCTTTACTTTGCTGGCTAAAATGGCCCAATTTAGAATCATGCCATCATCTACATTAAACATTTTGTATTTTGATATCCATCTCTTGGTAGCATTAACACTATGTTTGTTCAGGATAAACAAACCAGATTGGAATCTATATCTAAGTGTATCAGCAGGAATGTGCTTTAAAACATGATCTTTCACTTGTTTTTTAAGTAAGTCAGGTTGTATATGTCTAAACTTATACCAACACACATTAAAACTATCATTTCTACACCAATTGAATATATTAGGTGATTCTGGATCTATCATTATGTCATTGTCCATGTAAAGCACATATTCATATTTGTCAGTCCATTGTGGATTCAACCATAGATCAAATCTTTCGAACGTTGGATGCCTATGCCCTAAAATAGGTTTAGTAATTACATGATGATCTATGTTGTGTTTTTTACAATAATGTGCAACAAGTTTAGTGCATTTTTTCTCGAATGATCTTCTTAAACTAGTGTCATGCAAGTTATTGTAGCCTGGTTCAGCATAAAGTTGTGGATCTATGTTATATTGAACAATTGCACAGGACATATGAATAATTATCGGGGGGCGCCTAGTACACCCCCCAACTAGGATCAATGGTACGCCGAGTGAGACTCGAACTCACAAGCCGAAGCACTGGTTCCTAAGACCAGCGTGTCTACCATTCCACCATCGGCGCAAAATTATTGTAACATCATTAACGCAATTTTATAACTTGAAAATTTTGTGCACCAGGCCAACTTAGTTTAAAATATACAACATCTTTGTCTCTTGTCAAATACAACATGTTGTAAAAGCTTAGGCCAGATATGTCATTTTCAGTAAGCCATGTATCAAATTGGGCTTTTACTTTAAATGCCTTTGACATACCAGCAGGCCATCCTTTGCTAACAGGCACCAAAATTTTCCATTTATACTTGTTGTCTAAATCTTTTTCAGTTTGTGGAAGTTCCATTATGTGGCGGAGGGAGAGAGATTCGAACTCTCGATAGACTTGCGCCTATGCTGGTTTTCAAGACCAGTGCAATCAACCACTCTGCCATCCCTCCTATATTAAAAACAATTGATATAAAGCAATTGAGTTCATAATTGTAAACCATCCTGTCAAAACAGTAACCCAAGGAGTTTTCCTTAGGATGGCGGCATAAAGTCCTGTTGAACTGCCAACAAAATAAAATGGAACAAAAATATCAGGTCTTGGAGATAAAACTGTGTATGTCAATATAGATGATCCAATTATAACAGATATGGCTGATACCATTTCCATGTAAAATGCAAATGGATCTGATTCATAACCTTCTCTCCAGAAGTTACTAATCTTAGTAAGGAGCAATTGTAAAAGTCCAGCCTTCCATGTCTTCAATAAGATCCACTTGACAGGCAAGTCTTGATGTTGGCTTCAGTTCATGCGCCATATCATCTAACAATTGTTGTTCCATTTCTTCAGTTGGACTTAATTTGGAAAATTTGTCTTCTTCAATGTACACTTGGCAGGATGAACAACCACAAGCCCCACCACATATACCAAAGCTATCTTGTAGGCCTGCTTGTGAAATAGCACTTTCTAATGTCAGTGGCACATCAGCAGGGATTGTATGATATACACCTGATCTATCTATTACATTAATCTTCATCTAATGGAAAATATTTGTCTAACACTTCAAGCTGATCATGATATCTAGCAACTACTTCAAGTTCTTTTTCTATTGCTTCTAAAATGTCAGGATGTTCACCAATACCAGCCGCATTTTTCAGATACACTTCAACATTCATTGAATGTTTTGCAATGTGTCCCTCAGCATGATGGCGTATTGCTTGAATCATGTTGTTTCTATTAAACTTTGCCATTTTTCTTCTCCTTTTTGGTGGAGGATAGCAGGATCGAACTGCTGACCTCCTGAATGCAAATCAGGCGCTCTCCCAGCTGAGCTAATCCCCCGATGGTGCTGGTGACCGGATTCGAACTGGTGACCTGATGATTACAAATCAACTGCTCTACCAACTGAGCTACACCAGCATATTAATCACAATAACCATCATCTTCAATAATAATTATTGGTTTGTCTTTAGTATCTGTGCTATTAGTATTCATTATTGATATTATATAGCAGGAAAAATAAACTGTCAAGGTATTCTGTAATGCTTTACAGAATATTTTTATTTTGCACAGTGCATTTTACATACTAGAGATGCTGTGTTCCACTGTTTACTGTCTGTTACAAACTGGTGTTTGTCATCGTCTAATTGATAGTCTCCTTGCTGTATGTTTAAAGGATTTTTTCCAAACGAATTTTTAAATTTAAATCTGTGTGTTCCTGACCAACAGCAGGGATATATGTTACCATATGAATCTATATAAATGTCCTTATTTGTTAAGCATTTAGGAGTCATCTTCATGTCAATATTATTATTGACTGTTTGTTTTTGTTGATCATATTTTTCATCTACAAATTGATCATCTGGCATATAATCATGTGATGAATCGTCAATCCATCTATGAGACTTCATCATATTAAATTGGTCTATTCCTAATTTTTGACTCAGATCTTTGGCCTGTTGAATTTGTCCTTGATTGTGTTTGAAAACAATAAACTGCCATTCTGTTTGAACATTTGATTTTGTGCTAATATTAATAGCATCCATAATTTGTTTCCAATTACTATTTTTTCTATATAAATGGTTAGTGTCTTCCAACCCATCAATGGCAAAAATTATTGAATCATGCTCATCAAGTTGATTACACACTGCTTGCCAAAATGCTTTTGTTTTCGCAGAGCCGTTAGTGTGTAGACTTATTTTGTGTTTTTGTAATTTTAGTTTGGTTAGAAGATCAATGAACTGAGGATGATATATAGGATCACCGTTGTTGCCACACAGTCTTATTTTTGAATTTTCAAAATTGTTTTGTTTAAAAAAATTAACTAATGCATCAACATCTATGTCTTCTATAATTTGTTTTTTAAAAGTTTTGTTGTACCATGTCCTATCACACCCTGGACACTCTAGAGTGCATCTTGATGTTGGTTCAATGTGCCAAGATATTGGATTGTGCATGTGGAGTATTTAAGGGGGTGTCTAGCACCCCCAATAT
>MDTB01080152.1_pt1 | contig 10732 bp, 12 predicted proteins | sample 811161 | NCBI WGS metagenome assembly MDTB01 (sample SAMN05326650, study PRJNA326480) | marine metagenome | isolation source: seawater | place: Mediterranean Sea | collected 2009 | reverse complement strand
GCTTCCAATTATTTCATATAATTTTTTTTCAATATTTAAATGAATATCCTCAAATTTTTCTTTAAAAACAAATTTACCTTTTCTAATCTGTCCTTTAATTTTTTCTAACCCTTGAAGTATTTTTTTACCCTCTTTAGCAGGTATAATTTTATTCCTTATTAACATTTGGGTGTGAATTTTTGAGGCAAAAATATCTTGTTCGTAGAGTCTTTTATCTACGTTAATTGAAGCCCCAATTCTTTGGAATGATTTAGAAGTTGAACTCTTAAACCTTCCTGACCAAACTGTCTTATTTTTATTTGTCATAAACTATGTTAATTTCAATTTAAATTAATATGAAAATTAGTAAATCTTTAAAAATCTATACTCACATAATACTAGCTTTTTTCCTTATAAATTCTTTGCAAGCAAATACCAAATTATTAAACAACGTAGTAATACATGACAAACCAATAAAAATTAATCAATTAAGATTTAAAGACGTTAATCTCCAAGATGTTGATCTAACGGGAAAAAAAGGCAATATCATGATCTTAAATTTTTGGGCATCCTGGTGCTTACCATGCAAGAGAGAGATGCCATCTTTAGAGAAACTATCTCAAAACTATCCTGATTTAAAAATTTATCCAATAAATATGGAACCACCAAACAAGTTACGCGCTAGGGATTTTTTTAAAAGTGTGAATGTAATGAGTCTGGGTATTTATTTTGATCCAAAACTAGAGTTAGTTAAAAAGTTTAAAATGAAAGGTTTACCAACAAGCATTTTAATTGATAAAAATGGAAATGAGTTTGGCAGAGTGATAGGTGAAGTAGATTTTAACAGCAAAGAATTTATCAATCTTATTAAGAAATATATTTAATTTTTAAAAAAATAAGCCATAAGCACTAAAACTATTACTGCAATAAACTGTAATAGTACTCTTAATTGCATAAGTTTATTTGAATATTTTTTACTAGTATCTCCACCCTTAAATAAAGTATAAATACCCATGATTAAAACTACAGCTACCGCTCCTAACAAAAAGAAACCAATAAAATTAAACAAAAATCCTGACATAAATTATTTAATTAAGTAACATGAGCTACTCATTAAACACAACTATTTTAGAACCAATATCTAAAGAAAAACCAAAAAATGCTGTAATACTTTGTCACGGTTATGGCGGAGATGGTAAAGACATATCTTTGCTAGCAAGTTATTGGAAAAATTATTTGCCCAAAACTTTATTTATATGTCCTGATGCACCTGAAAGGTGTGATGTTAGTTCAAGTGGTTTTCAATGGTTTGATTTAAGAGATGAAAATGAAGATCAAATTCTAGCTAAGTCTTTAATTGCTGAAACAAAACTTAATAAACTAATTGATGAAGTTATGAAAAAAAATAATCTTAGTGATAATCAAATAGCTATAGGTGGCTTCAGTCAAGGTTGTATGATTTCTTTACAAACTGGTATTAAGAGAAAAAAAAAAATTAATTCAATTATAGGCTTTTCTGGAAAAATAATTGACACCAATCATTTAGAAAAAAACATAAATTCTAGGCCTAATATTATATTGATGCATGGAGACAATGATCAAGTAGTTCCAGTAAGTTATCTATTGGAGGCAAGAGAATTTTTCAACAAAAATGAGTATAAAATTGAGTCAGAGATTTTCAAGAATTGTGAACACCGTATACCAACAGAGGGATCAAGCACAGGATTAGCATTTTTAAAAAAAAATTTATATTAAATTAATTTAAATTTGACAATTTTATAACTTGAAATAAATTCTTTAATCAGTTAACTTTTTCTTATGATAATTTCTGCTAACGAAAAAGTCCCACTAGAAAAATGCCCAGCTTTGGTATTAAACGCTGACTTTAGACCTTTAAGTTATTATCCTCTATCACTATGGTGTTGGCAAGATGCAATTAAATCAGTTTTCTTAGATAGAGTTAGCATAGTATCAAATTATAAAAGAAAAATAAGAAGCCCATCATTTGAGATGCAGCTGCCAAGTGTTATTGCTCTTAAAAATTTTGTAAAGCCTTTTGATAATCCAAACTTTACAAGATTTAACGTCTTTTTAAGAGACAAATTTACTTGTCAGTATTGTGGAGACAAAAAAGACTTAACATTTGATCATCTTTTACCAAAATCAAAAGGAGGACTTACTAATTGGGAAAATGTTGTAACAGCCTGCTCTACATGCAATGTTAAGAAGGGTGGCAATCTTTATAAAGATTGTGACCTCAAACTATATAGCAAACCTTTTAAACCATCAGTAGACGATTTGCATAAAAACGGAAAGAATTTTCCTCCAAATTTTTTGCATGCAAGTTGGATGGACTATTTATATTGGGATATTGAATTAGAACCTTAATTAAATCTTTTCTGAAATAGTAATAGCAATTCTTGATGAAGTTTTTATAACTTTATCTAAGATACCAAATAATCCTTTTTTAGTTGCTCCATTATCGTAAGCTATATCTTTATGATCTAGTTCATCTTGTCTGAACTTAAATATCTTTTCTTTCAACTCTTTTTCATCCTTTCCTAGCTTGTAAGTTTGATCTTTATAATGACCATCAATCACTTCCTCAACTGAAGCAGTGCATAGCATAGCAGCTTTCTCGCCAAGCATTGCAGTACCAAACCCCAGAGTTACTCCCATTATATCCCATAATGGTAATAATTTTGTGGGTTTTATATTTCTTTTTTTGATTTCGTTGTCAAAATATTCATAGTGCTCTCTTTCATGCTCTTTCATTTCTTCAATCTTTCTTTTAAGAGAATCGTTTTGTTTAAAAGTCTTCAAAGCAAGTAATTGACCTTCATAAATTTTTATAGCACCACGCTCACCAGCATGATCCACTCTAATTATTTCTTCTAGTGTTTGTTTATTTGTTTTGTCCATAATTTTTAATTGCTTTAATCATAATACCACTTAATACAAGTGATATAATAGTATTTATTGTAGCAAGTGATAAACCAAGAATTCTAAAAGTTACGTTTTTACAGCTAATTTTTTCTGCTTTTAAAGATTTTAAAAGCTCCTCTTTTGATATGCTATTACTTTTAGTATTCAAGTCACAAACTAAAGATTCACTAAATAATCCTTGTTCAATACCAAAATGGTAAAAAGACAAAACAGCTCCTGATAGAAAAATAATTAACAAAAATACAAAAACATATTTTTTAAGATCTATAATAAACATATTTAACAAAATAACTATAATAGCTAAAAAGTAAGGTACTCTTTGAAAAATACATAGATTACATGCTTCATGCTTAAGAATATTCTGAATATAAAAAGCCGAACTCAAAATTAAAAGACTTAATAATAAGACAATATTTAAAATTTTTTTGTTACTAAATTTAAGCATTTTACTTCACCATAAGATAAATAAATATTGCAACAAAAGTAATTATAAGACCTAAAATTGTAAACCATTTTGTTCCTTTTTTTTGCATGAATGCTTCAAAAGCCCCACCAAATTTTGCCGTTAGAAAAGCAACTATGAAAAATCTTAAGCCTCTTGAAATTAAACAGATTATAAAGAATACTAAAACATTAAAGCTAATTATGCCACTAGTAATAGTAAAAACTTTGAAAGGTAGGGGAGTAAATCCTGCTAGAAATAAAGTTCCTAACCAAACGTATAAACCACTACCTTCTGACAAACTGACTTTTAGGTCTATAACTTTGTTTTCATATCCATAAAATTCTACAACTTTAATAGCAAGTTCGAAAAAAGCGAATCCTAAATAATATCCAAGTAGACCTCCCAGTGTAGAGAAAATTGTAGCTATCAGAAAGACTTTCATATAATCAGCTTTTTTTGCAATTACCATTGGTATAATCATAACGTCAGGCGGAATAGGAAAAAAAGAGCTCTCAATAAAAGATACAATAGCAAGAAAAAACTTTGAACTTTTATGAGCAGCAAGTTTTAAAGATTTTTCGTACAAATTTTTGAACATTTTTTTATTTATAAAGGTTTCAAATTTGATTACTATTAAAAATAAACGAAAAATGTTCAACAATTTAAGGGCGAATGGTGGAACTGGTAGACGCGCCGGACTCAAAATCCGGTGGTAGCAATACTGTGAGAGTTCGAGTCTCTCTTCGCCCACCAAAAATATGAATGTTAAAGAAATAAATAGTTTGGTTGAGCTTTATTTTATAAAATTTAATAAAGTTAATATAAAAAAACCTTTTTTAAAGTGGCTAAATCCTAAACAGAATCATCAATATAGTTGGGAAGAAGTAACAGAAAAAATATATAAACTCTCATTTAAAATCAAAAAGTTAATCAGATCAGGGGATAGAGTTCTTCTTTTATCAGAGAACAGACCAGAATGGTTAATTGCAGATTTAGCAATAATGAATGCTGGAGGAATTACTGTTCCCATTTTTACTACATATGCTGATAGAGATTATGAATATATTTTAAAAGATTGCTCTCCATCTTTAATAATTGTTTCAAATGACTTACAATTTAAAAAAATTGATCGTTATACAAAAAATCAAAAAATTATTTCATTCGAAAAACTAGAAAAAAACTCAATTACTTTTGAAAGCATATTTGAAGAAAGTTTCGAAAAAGAAGTAAATACAAAATTAAATCGAAGATTACCTGCATGCATTATTTATACATCCGGAACATCAGGAAACCCAAAAGGAGTAGTTTTGAGTCATGGAGGTATTTTATCTAATTGTGAGGGTGCCGTTGAATTACTTGAGCCTCTCACAGATAAAAAAAATCCTGTATTCTTAACTTGGCTTCCTCTATCACACTCTTACGAACATACTGTTCAATTTATTCAAATTATTATTGGTGCTAAAGTTTTTTACGCTGAAAGTTTAGATAAGTTAATCGCCAATATGGCAATTGCCAAACCAACAATCATGACAGCTGTTCCAAGATTTTATCAAAATCTTTATGTAAAAATAAATATGAACTTTGAAAAACAAACTGGTTTAAAAAGAAGACTAATAGATCAAACTTTAAATCTGGGAAAAAAAATATTAAAAAAAGATAAAACAAGCTTCGTTGAAAAAATAATAAATTTTTTATGTGAAAAATTAGTAAGAAGAAAAATTAGAAATCAATTTGGTGGGAGTCTCCAAGCCTTCATTTCTGGAGGAGGAGCTTTAGATCAAAATATTGGAGAATTTTTGAATTCTGTAGGCCTGCCCACTCTGCAAGGATATGGGCTCACAGAAGCTTCTCCAGTAGTTAGTTGTAATTTACCAAATTTAATAAAAGTTGACTCAGTTGGTCCCCCTTTCAGAACTAATAAAGTCAAAATAGCTGAAGATGGTGAAATCCTGATTAAAGGTGAAAATGTGATGTTGGGATATTGGAATTTAAAAGAAGAGACCAATAGAGCAATTAAAGACGGTTGGTTGCACACTGGAGATATAGGGGAGTTAGATGAAAATAATTATTTAAAAATTACTGACAGAAAAAAAGATATTATTGTTAATCTTGGGGGAGATAATATTTCACCGAGTAAAATTGAAAATATTTTATGTTTAAATGAAAATATTAAACAATCATTTGTGTATGGTGATAAAAAAAATTATTTAGTTGCATTAATTGTTTGTGAGAAAGAAATTAAAAAAGAAAAAATTAAACTTATAATTGAAAATTTAAATAAAGATTTAAATTCAATAGAAAAGGTAAAGAAATTTATTTTAATTCATGAAGAATTTACGATTAATAATGGAATGCTTACACCAACATTAAAGATTAAAAGAAAAGAAATAATTAAAAATTATAAACAGCAATTAGAAAATCTTTATTAAAACTTTAATTTAGTCTTATTTAAATTGCTTAAAAAAACATTGATATTACTAACTTTTTTTTAATATTTATTTAAAGCAAAAAGATAATTAAAAAATTTAATTTTGATTCAATTTTGTAAATTAATTTATGTTTGACATGAATTATAAATTAACTAAAGTTAATTTAAGTAAACGAATCATTAAGATTTGTTTAAACAATGGGAGATAAAGATGGCTAAACGAAGAAAAAAAGCAGCTAAAAAGAAAACTAAGAAGAAAGCTAAGAAAAGAAGAAGAAAAAGAAGAAGATAGTTTTTTTTTTAACCAAACGCCCTTTTGATTGATTAATTAAAAGGGCGTTTTTTTATTGGGAATCAGCAATATTTTGATTTCTTCCGAGAGCTTTGTCCATTTTTTTTTGAACTTCTTCAGGACCTGTCTTTAAAACTGCTTCAAATTCTGACTTTAATCTTTCGTACGCTTTTTCAAAAAGCTGTCTCTCACTGTATGATTGATCAGCTATTATGTCCGTATTTTTGTTTAAATCTTTTACTACTTCAGCTAGCTCATAAATTTTTCCAGAATTAATTTTCTGATCATATTCTTGTGCTCGTCTACTCCACATTGTTCTTTTTATCTTCGGTTTAGTTTTTAAAATAGAGACACATTTATTAATTTGATTAATACTTGATATTGGTCTTAATTTTGACTGTTGATTAATTGGAACTGTAAGAGTTAGTTTTTCTTTATCTATATAAATTTTATAAAACTGAAGTTCAATTTCACCAATTTTTGCTTTTTCCACAGAGGTAATTTTTCCAACTCCATGTTTGGGGTATACAACAAAATCTTTCAAATCGTATTGTCTCTTTTCTGTTGCTTGTTTTTTTATTTTTTTTATCTCAACCTTTTCTTCTGGGACGTAAGTATTCTTAGACGAAGATTTTTCAATATTTTGGTTTTTAAATTTTATAGGTTTTATAGGTTTTATAGGTTTTAATAACTTAATATTTTTTTTTCCTTTTTTACCAGCCAATTTTATTTTAGTTTTTATTTTTATTTTTTTTCTTTTTTTAGGCATTTTTATATTTTTATATTTTTATTTAGCCGGTTTTTCTGAAAAGTGTTCGTCAAACTTATTTTTAATTTCTCTGAATTTTTCATGCTCAGACATAGCTTCTTTCTTTTTTGTAATATTAGGCCATATTGCAGAAAACTTTTTATTAATCAACAACCATTTCTCCTTATCTTCCCCATTATAATCCACATCTGCAACTATAGCATCTAATGGACATTCTGGTTCACATACTCCACAGTCTATACACTCATCAGGATTAATGGCTAAAAAATTTTCTCCTTCATAAAAACAATCAACAGGACACACTTCAACACAGTCAGTTAATTTACATTTAATACATTCATCTTTAACTATATATGTCATTTTAATGTTTTAATAATATTGTTTTTTATTTGACCATTTAAATTATCTGGAAAATAGATCAACCCACATATTCGTCTCATCAGATTAGATTCATAATCATCAGATTTATTGTCTGATAAAATGATTTTCCAAAGTTCTTTTACTACTTTTGTTTTAAATTCTAAAGAATTTTTCTTTATATTTTTTGTAAAATTTAACAGTTGATTAGAGTTTTCTTCATAAGATTTAGCTTCAATTAATATTTCGGCAGTTTTAGACTCATTACCAGTAAATTTGTTAATAAATTGATTTATTATTTTTTCCTCTTTAGAAGTGTAGGCCTCATCTATTTTTGCCGCATGAATCAATAATGCCGCTAAGGAAACAAGTGATTTATCGTCTATTTTTTCTTCCATTTTTTATTTTATATTAAGAGTTAATAATTTTTTAAATGGATTATTTAAAGGTTTTTTATTAATTAATCTCTTTTTGTTTTTTATGTTTTCTCCAATAAAAAAGTATGTATCTGGTTCTTTTGTTTTTTTATAATTCATTAGTTCCATTAGTTTATAAAAGTTTTCTTTAGTACAACCAAGAAGATTAATCATTTCAGGATTGATTTTAAACTTTTTATTTACTGTTTTTTCAATAATTATAATGAATAATTTTTCTAATATATCAACTCTCACAAAAAAATTTTTAAATTTTTCAAAACCACAAATTAATAAAAATTTAGTATCAAAATTTTCATTTAAAAGAAAATTTAGTCCAGATTTAGGGACCTGAGTGGCAAGCGGCATATCATTATGCAAGCGCCATAAACTTGTTCTTAATACAACAGCTTTAGGTTTAAGCATCTTTGGTAAATAAATGTGATATCTACCAATTTTAATTCCCATGTTCCAAAGTTTTTTTCTTTCTTCTTTTGAAATAAGCTTAATTATAGGATCAATATTCTTTCTTTTAATTATTCCATTATTTTCATATAGCTGAAAAGATAAGGCTCTTAAGTATTGATTATCAATTTTTAATTTAGTTAAATTAATTAAATCTTGCAGTACTTCGTTAATGTAAGAAGCTAACCATTTTTTAAGAAATGTATCCAAATTTATTTTTATATCTTCCGGGAGAGCATCGTCTGTAATAATTTCTAAATCTGGACTTAAATAATTTTCACCCTTTTTTATTTTTGCTATAGGAGCATTTTTCCAAATAATTTTATTTTCAGAGTCTAAAGATAATTCTTTTTCTGAAGTGATTAAACTTACCCTTTTTACAAGCTCATTTTCTATTCCTTTTCGCGCTGCTTTTTTAATTGATTTTAAGTCAGCATCTAAATTGTTTGATGTAAAATCAATATTAAATTTTAAGCCTTTAAGCTCTCCAATATACTGACCATCTATCAGCACTTTGTTTTCCTTGTCTATTTCAGTATTTAAAACCATATCTTGTTTTAGTCCTCTAGATAATATACTTATTTTTTTATCAATAAAGCTTCTAGTTAACTCTTCGTGAAGTCTATCAGACAAATTATCTTCAATACTTTTCGTTAATTGTATCCAATAGTCTGAATTTTCCACCCAATTCTTTTTATTTGCTACGTATGACCATGTTCTCACATTAGAAATTCTATTAGCCAACACGTCGATATTACCATGGTTTTTTTCCAGACCTTTTATTTGTTCTTTCATGTACTCATTTGGAATTTTCTTTTTTCGTAATGACAAAAATTTAAAAACTGAATCTACAACATTGAGATGTTGACCATAGGCTTTTTTTTCAAAATCTGGAATTTGGCAGCATTCCCAAAGTAATTTTAAATTTTTACTATAAATAATATTTTGATTATTTTTTTTTAACAAAAATCTTAGCACAGCTTCATCAACAGACTCATTACTTCTTATCAAATTATTACTTTTTGGTTTTTGTTCCAAAGAGGCAATTAATTTTTGAGGATTGCTAAAATCTAAATCTGAATTTCTCCAATAAATTAATTTAGTTTCTGGTAAATCATGATTTTCTATTCTTTCTATTTCATCAGAGTTTAAACTTTCACAATCTCCAGTTGTTCCAAAGCTTCCGTTATTTTTGTATCTTCCAGCTCTTCCAGCAATTTGAGATAGTTCAATTAAATTTAGTCTTCGAGTTTTTTTTCCATCAAATTTTTTTAAATTAGAAAAATATATTTGTTCAATATCCATATTTAATCCCATACCAATTGCGTCTGTAGCAACCAAGTAGTCAACATCTCCTGATTGATAAAGTTCAACTTGGGAATTTCTTGTTTTAGGACTAAGAGAGCCCATAATTACCGCTGCACCACCTTTTTGTCTTCTTACAAGTTCTGTGATGGCATAAACTTCTTCTATAGAGAATGCAATTATTGCAACTTTTCTATCAAGTCTAGAAATTTTCTTGTAACCAGAATAGGACAATCTAGAAAATCTTTCTTTTTTAACAAATTCAACGTTTTCCAGTAGATTATTTATTATTTTTTTCATTACTTGAGAGCCTAAAAGCATGGTTAATTCTTTTCCTCTGGCATTTAAAAGTCTTTCAGTAAAAATATGTCCTCTTTCTTTATCAGCACACATTTGAATTTCATCAATTGCAATAAAATCTACAATCTTGTCTTTAGGCATCGATTCTACAGTGCAGATGAAAAATTTTGCTGAGCTCGGGATTATTTTTTCCTCACCAGTTATTAGAGCCACTATCTCAGAACCAACTTTACTAACACATTTTTCATAAACCTCTCTTGCCAGTAATCTTAAAGGGAGACCAAAAATACCAGTATCAAATTCCAACATTTTTTCGATTGCTTCGTGGGTTTTTCCGGTATTTGTTGGCCCAAGAAGTGCAACAATCTTTTTTGAATTTCTAAGCATTTTTTTTGTGGTAGATAAATTTTTTTATACTATATGTAGATTTCAAAGAGAACAAAATATGATTAAAACATGACCGAATCATTTTGTCAAATGTTCTAAATTTTGAAGATTTGAATTGACTTAAAACCCTTAGTCCCCGTATAGAAAGAAATAGCTTTTATTTAAAAGTTATTATGAAAAATTTAACCAAGAAGAGTATTTTAAAGCTTCAACAATCTTCAACGTTAATTATAAACGAAAAGTGTAAGAAGCTTATAAATCAGGGAAAAAAAGTTTATCAGTTTGGGTTTGGGCAATCACCATTTCCTGTTCCAGAAAGCATCGTAACTGAGTTAAAAAATAATGCTCATAGAAAAGAATATTTACCTATTCAAGGTCTTTTAAAATTAAGAGAGGCAATATCAAAAAGCTTAGAAAAAAAGATAGGAGTTAATTATCCAAAAGAAAATATTATAATTACACCAGGCTCAAAAGAAGCGATGCTTTTGTTGCATGTCGCTTTTAATGGTGAGATTATTTTATCAGCTCCAAGCTGGGTTTCATATGAACCCCAAGCAATTATTGGTAGAAACAAAGTTCATTGGATACAAACTTCAAGAGAAAATAATTGGTTTCCTACTGCGAAGCAACTTGAAAAAAAAAAATT
>MDTB01120879.1_pt1 | contig 10733 bp, 6 predicted proteins | sample 811161 | NCBI WGS metagenome assembly MDTB01 (sample SAMN05326650, study PRJNA326480) | marine metagenome | isolation source: seawater | place: Mediterranean Sea | collected 2009 | reverse complement strand
TCACCCCAATCCCTGAGTTTACTTTTCCAAGTTTTGTATTCAGGGAATTCAGCAAATTTGTAAAATGAAGCTATGGTCTTGGGCGTTTCCTTGATCACGATAGACTATATTTTACACCAAAAAATCTTTACCACTTTCTTAGTCTGCTACCTGTATGACAGCCTTGAGGGCACCACTGGAAGGTTGGGTAACCTCTTCAAATCTTTGTTCCACATCATCAAATTCGATATGATGGGTAATCCATGGGTCAGTGTTGATAGTGCCCTTTTCAATCAATTCAATAATTCGCGGGAAATCTACTGGCAATGCATTACGCGAAGCAAGTAGAGTTATTTCTGGGCGATGCAGTAACGGATGAGCGAAGGAAATATTTTCAGTAGTTATTCCAACATAAACTAATCTTCCAGTGTGAGCGACATAATTGAGAGCATTCCCCATAGAGTGAGGATTGCCGGTCGCATCGGTAACTAAATCGAAAAGATTCCCATCTGTGGCATCGAGAATTTTTTGTTTTTCGGATCCATCCCCCTTGAACTGAATAAGGGATTGTATTCCATAATTTTGCCGGCAAAAATCCAGTCTTTCTTCGGACATATCCATCACTGAAATTTTGGCATTATTCAGCCGATTAAATTCGAGAGTTGCCAAGCCGATAGGACCTGCACCAATGACTAAAAGATGTTCGTTATTTTGGGGATTGCCACGGTCAGAAGCATGGCACCCAATGGCAAGAGTTTCAACTAGAGCAAGCTGTTCCGCGTTTAGCTTTTTCGACGGATGTAGTTTGTCTGCCCTGATCAAAGAGCGCTCGCATAATCCTCCATCCATCATCACTCCAAAAACTTTAAGGTTTTCACAGCAATTTCCTTGTCCTTTTCCGCAAGCATAACAGGAACCGCAATTAAGATAGGGTTCAACTGAGCAAAGATCTCCAGGTTGAACATTTTCTACTCCCTCTCCCACTTCAAGAACTTCGACTCCAAGTTCATGACCAGGAATCCTCGGGTAATCAAAAAAAGGGAATTTCCCTAGAAAGCAACTGATGTCTGTTCCACAAATTCCCATTCGAAGAGTTCTAAAAAGAACTTCTCCCGCCTTTGGCATTGTAGGCTCATCTTTTTGGATAGCAGTGAATTTTTTGGGTGCGGTCAGTTGCCAGGCATTCATTTGGAAAAGCAAAGATTAATTTAATTTCCAAGGACTGTTTGTATCCAAAAGTGAGCCATGAGTGATGCTCCGTGAGAACTTGGGTGGACGCCATCTCCTGCCCAGTGCTTGGGTTCGGCATACTTGACCGCCTCATCAAACATTGATTGGAATGGTACAAATAAAGCTTTATTTTCGAGGGCGATTTTCTTGGAAGTTGCTCTGTATTTATCAAATTCTGGAAACCATTGGTCAGATACCGCACCACATTTTAGAACAAAAGGCTCACAAATGACTAATTTGATTTCTGGAAGTTGCTTCTTTGTCTTCGCGATTAATTTTCTGTAATCGTTTTCATAGGTATCAACTGTTCCCTCATATTTTCCATTCAGACCGTGCCAAATATCATTTACGCCTATCAAAATGCTCAAAATATTTGGTTTTATATTGATGCAGTCTTTGTTCCATCTTGCATCCAATTGATGAACCTTGTTTCCTGAAATCCCCCTGTTGTGAATCGATAAATTGAATTTGGGTTTAGAAACTAACAATTGTGAGGCCGCCATCCAGGCATAGCCTTTACCAAATCCCTTTTGTTTGTTGGCAATTTCATTTTTCTTATCCCTACCTGCATCAGTAATGGAGTCTCCCTGGAACAAAATAACATCTTCAGGGGAAATGAGGGATTCTTTTTTCAAGTGTCCATGGCTTGAGCCCCGAGCATGAGGTGCGAATGCCGCTAATGTCCCTGCGACAGCACTTGATGCAAATAGTTTACGACGGGAAAGATGTTTGGATGAGGTCATCTAACCTTTGCAAAGTAAATGTTCAAGTTGAGCAATACTGAAATATTGAATATTCCTTTAGGAGCTTGAAAGGATAAGATAAGAGTTTATCTTGTGGGGTTTATGACACCCATGGAAAAGCTTGCCCGGTTTGATATAAAATTACCTCCTGTTTCTGGTCCAGCTGGACTTTATAAACCAGCCCTAATTGATGGGGAATGTCTTTATTTTTCTGGCCATTTACCCACTCAAATGGATGGTTCAATTATTACCGGAAAACTTGGTCATAATACTACGATTGAAGAGGGAAAAAAAGCTGCAATGCAAGTTGGACTCAACATTCTTTCTACTGTCTGTGATTTGGTTGGTAGCTTGAATAGGGTAGCGTGTGTATTGAAGTTAACGGGATATGTTAATGCAACGGATGATTTTATCGATCATCCTCAAGTAATTAATGGATGCAGTGAACTTTTCGAAAAAATTTGGGGCAAAGATTTTGGGGTGGGTGTAAGAAGTGCATTTGGCGCAACCGGATTACCGGCAGGTGCTGCCGTTGAAATCGATGGGATTTTTAAACTTCATTCAATTTAGTTTTTAGACTTTATTGTGAACGATATAAGGGGCACGGTAAGCCCGTGTCAGCAGGTCGTTTGCTTCAGTATCCCCTTTAATTGACTCATTTTTGCCGTCGAATTGAAGTGTTCGGCCCACAATGTATTCCGTTTCTTCAAGTTTGAGACCGTTTTCCTTAAGGTGTTCCTGCATTCGTTCAAAATATTCGTAGGCTTTTTTATTATTACCAAAAGATTGGTTCTTCTTGTTGAAGGAGGATTTTTCCCCGAGTCGATACGAGACATTTGCAAGGTGACAGAGTCCACTTGAAACATGACCTTCAAAAACATGTGCGTCCAAATGCTCTTCTTTACGGTTGCGCACTGACTGAATGAAATTCTCAAAAATATCTACTTCACCGCGATCTGCAAGTGGATCTTTAATTCCCTTAATTCCATGACTCTTAGTGTTTTTCTGTTTTGCGTTCTGATCGAAATAAACATGATTGGACACCCCCATATTCGATTTGCCTGATAGGCCTCTAACATCAAAAACGAGGAGAGATTCACCATAATCAAAAATAGCAAGCTGGGTATTTGCAGTCTCCGCTTGATCCTTGTAGCCAAATCTTCCTCCGATACAGAATACGCTTTTGGGCCAAACTGCTCCCGGAATCATCCAACGGGCAATGTCCATTTGATGAACTCCCTGATTGCCGATATCCCCGTTTCCAAAATTCCAAAACCAATGCCAGTTATAATGAACTAGATTATCGTGGAAATCTTCTTTTGGGGCAGGTCCGGTCCAAACATCAAAATCCAATTCATTAGGAGGAGATTTTGTATCCTTGAAACCAATGGATCCTCTTCTTTTGTGACAGGTACCTAACGCGATTTCGAGCTTTCCTTTTTCGCCTGAGGCAATCTCATTTGCCAACTTAGACCACTTGCTTAGGGAACGGTTTTGAGTTCCGTGCTGCACGATCCTCTTATACTTTTTGGCCGCTTTTACCAACATGCGTCCCTCAAAGAGATTGTGACTCAAGGGCTTCTCAACATATACATCCTTACCTGCCTGGCATGCCCAGATTGACATCAAGCTATGCCAGTGATTAGGAGTGGCAATGGAAATTACATCTACTTCCTTATTATCAAGTACATCTCTTACATCTTGAACGCATTTCGGAGTATTCTTGAACTTACTTTGAACAAATTTCTCGCGGCCTGAGAATAAGCGGGAGTCTGGGTCCACTAAATGTGAGATATTTACATTTTTTTGCCTGCCGTGTCCTCCAATATGAGAAGCCCCGCGTCCCTTAATCCCGCAAACCGCTACATTCACACGGTCATTGGCTCCCATAATTTTTCCAGAAGATTTAGTTCCACTTATTGCAAATGTGGCAAAGGCGGTTGATTGAGCGATGAATTTTCTACGTGTTTCGATCATAACTTAATGGGCTGTTTAATGTTAAAGAGAGAATGGTGATTCTTGATAAAATCAAATTCTAGCTGTTTCCTTATGTAAAGAGAAATACCCTCCGGAAATTCTATTTCCCAATAGAGGTGTGCTTTCTTTCTCTTAAAATCAGTGCCCGCTTGCTTTACCTGCTCCTTTGGGAATACGAATATTTTCCACCATTTCCTGAACCTCGGATGGGGGAGGTGGGGTTCGAGAGCTTACAATATAGGCGATTATGAAGTTGATGAACATGCCAACAAACCCAATACCTTCTGGGGAAATCCCAAGCCAGTAGTTCTTTGAATCAGTAATAAATTGAAAATATATGATGTAAGACAGGGTAAACCCGATGCCACTTATCATCCCGGCAATCGCACCTTCCTTGTTAATTCTCTTGGAAAAAATCCCCATAATCAATGTTGGGAAAAAAGAAGATGCTGCCAGACCAAAGGCAAACGCAACGGTTTTGGCAACGAAGCTGGATGGGGGGTTGATTCCAAAATAAGCCGCCGCTGCCAAGGCTCCAAACGAGGCAATTCGGGCATAACGGATTTCCTGTTGATCGGAAATATCTGGATTGATGATTTTTTTCATCAGATCATGAGAAATGGCTGTTGAAAGAACGAGTAATAGACCGGCCGCGGTGGAAAGGGCCGCGGCAACGCAACCAGCCATGACAAGAGCAATAACCCATTGCGGAAGTCCTGCCATTTCAGGGTTGGCGAGTACAATGATATCCTTGTCATAGTAAACCTCATTTTCGGTTTTCAAAATTTCGTTGGTCACGATGCGGGGAGAATCAACTTTTCTGGAAGAATCATCAAAAGATGGTTTACCAGAGAAAACATCACCAGAACGGTACTGCATGAAACCGTCTTCGTTTTTATCGACCCAAGCGATCATACCCTGGTTTTCCCAGTTTTTGAACCATTCAGGAGCTTCCTGATATTTTTTTCCATTGATCTCTTCGATAAAGTTGGTGCGGGCAAACATTCCCAGAGCAGGCGCAGTCAGGTAAATAATCGCAATGAAACTAAGGGTCCAATAGGCGGATTTCCTAACGGCTTTAACATTTTTTACCGTAAAAAAACGGACAATTACATGAGGCAAGCCAGCTGTACCTACCATAAGAGCTGCGGTTATACAAAATAGATCGAGCTTGCTACTGGTGCTCTCGGTGTATTTTGGAAATCCCAAGTCTGTTGAAATCTGATTTATTTTCTCGATGAGAGGAACTGAGTTCTCCACCCCTTCTTTCACATAATTTCCGATCAGTCCAAGTTGAGGGATTGCATCGCCGGTAATGATCAGCGAAATGAAGAAGACCGGAATAGTGTAAGCAAAAACCATAACACAATACTGGGCAACCTGAGTGTATGTTATTCCTTTCATGCCTCCAAGTCCGGCATAGAAAAATACAATACCAGCCCCAATTATTACCCCCATCCAGATTTCAATTTCGAAAAGTCTTGAAAAAACGATCCCGACTCCTCTCATTTGTCCCATAATGTAGGTCATGCAGATAAAAATTGCACAAATTACTGCCACAACTCTGGCTGCATTTGAGTAATATCTGTCCCCGATAAAGTCCGGAATGGTTGCCTTACCAAATTTTCGCAGGTAGGGAACCATCAGCATAGTCAAAAGCACGAATCCACCAGTCCACCCCATCAGAAATTTGGACGCCCCATAGCCTGCTGCTGCAATTCCCCCCGCCATCGATATAAAAGTGGCAGCAGACATCCAATCTGCTGCGGTAGCCATTCCATTTGCAATGGGAGATACACTACCGCTTGCGGTGTAATATTCCTTAGTTGATGCAGCCCGTGACCAGATTGCGATGGTAATGTACACCCCAAAGGTTATTCCGATAAAAATGAAATTCCAGGTAGTCTGGTCCATTATTCACCCGTCTCCTCATATCCATGTTCTTTATCGAGCTTATTCATTAGGAAAGAGTAAAGAATCAGCAGAATTACAAAAGAAATGATGGATCCTTGTTGAGCCATCCAAAAGCCAAGCGGGGCTCCGCCAATTGAGAATTGATCAAGTTGTTCTTTGAATAGTATTCCGCATCCAAAGGATACTGAAAACCAGATCATGAGCAATATGCCAACCAGGGTTAAATTTGTACTCCAGTATTTGGAGGCATTTAATTCAGTAGATTTTTTCATGGGCTATTTTTCATTAATTTCCCTGATGGGAGAGTTGTACAAGAAAATAATTTTAATTGGCAGATGTCTGGTCTGTTAAAATCTTTAAGGTGGAGGCTACAAATGGTTTGCAAAATAAAGCTAACAATAGCATGTTTTTTGTTAAAGAAATCCTTAACTGTTCCGACTATAGGAGTTCAAATAGTTTCATTCCATTGAATTTAATACTTATTAACACCAAGTCCATCCTCTGCAGGGGATCTTGATTCTATGTTCTTAAAAAAGAGCATTTTATCACTGTTTGCTGTTTTATTTTCAGCAACCTTTTCATATGGGCAGACTCAATACCCTACCTCTAACTACACGGTAGCCGAAAGATATCCTCTTAATGAAACACAGGTATCCATTGATTTAAATACGTCATCTCTAGGAGACAATCGTCTCCTTACAGGTCACTCGATTTATACTCAACCCCAGTATGGAACATTAAATACCTCAAGCGGAACATCTTACATCTACATTCCCAATAACTACAACGAGCAGAGTGACGAATTTGTTTGGGAAGCGTTGGAAGACAATGGAACGGCATTTAATCCAATTCAATACAAAGTTGTCATTGATGTCACTCCGGTTAATAATCCACCGATTTTTTCTGGTACTGTTCTAAACACTTACAGTGTTGATGAAAATCAAAATCAAGTTGTTACCGTTACTGTAATCGATTATGATTCAGATGCTTCGGCCGGTAATCTTTCCCTTGCGATTTCAGAGAATTCAAATGCCGCTTATTCATCCGATGATAATTTGTTTGATGTTTCATTTTCATCGAAATCAGGCTCTGCAAGTTACATATTTAATCTAATTTTCAAAAGTGGCATCATTCCAAATTTTGAATCACCGCCACTAGCAAAAACTACATTTACTTTCGATCTTAATGCCACGGATGACGGAGGTTCTTCTGTACTTTTCACTCCAATTGCTGTCACCCTTCAAAATGTCAATGAACCGCCGGTTATCTTGTCATCCACTACCTTCAACAGAACAATTAGCGAAGGTGAAAACACTGAAACGAAAGAAGATTTTTCTCCGATTCAAATCAATGCAGGTGATCCTGAAGGGAATAATGTTTATTGGACCTACACCATAAGTAATTCCAATATCGGAGGAACTGTGAAGTTAAACAGTTCTGCCCTTACTGAGGGTCAAATGACTGCAAGTTCATTCAACTCAAACACGAACATAAATTTTGATTATATTCCTGATCCAGATGATTATGGAACACAAGTGATCTCTTTTACTGCCTATGACGCAGGGACGGGAGGGATTGCTTCAGCAGACACAATTGATATTACTTTTACGATTGACCGGGTGGATGATGATCCCATTTCGCTTAATGAGAATTCCGCAATTTCAGTAAACTGGGTGGAAAATGTCATAGGAACCCTGCATGATTTTAATCCCACAGACCCGGATTCCACAGCGAATGGTAATAATTTAATAGATAACAACACTTCTTCCTTTGAAGGTGCTAAAATTTATTATGATATTTCGGGGGAAGACGAAGAATTTTTTACGATTTCCAGCACCGGTGAACTTACTTTTCTTTCTGCTCCAGATTTTGAGAATCCTGTTGATCAAACCGGCGGTAATCAAAATCAACTGGAAGGAAACAATATATATGACATTACAGTAACGGTCCGAGACCGGTCCGATGCGGCATCAAATCTTACCAATTCAGATTCGATTCCAGTCACCGTTACTGTTACGAATGTAAATGAATTGCCCACCTTAAACTCTGGGACTTACAGTTACAATATATCCATTACCGAGGATAATGTCTGGACATGGTCAAATTCAATGTTCTCCCTCCTTGCCAGTGATGTGGATGCCGGTCATCAAGCGGCACTCGATTGGGGAGTGAAATTCGGCAATGATGGAAATTTTGGAACCGCGGTGGCTTCCGGTACTGGAACAGAACCCTCTTCATTAACATACACGCCAAATTTTGATTATGATGGAACATCCGGAAATGATATTTTTATTGTTGAAATTTCCGATGGTGTGGGAACGGTCGAGTTGGATTTCAATGTATCTTTTGTTGCTGTCAGTGACCCTCCAAGACTGGATTATATTTCGCCTGCCCCGAATGAGCCGATAAGCATTGCCCAAGAGTTCTACACTATTCCACTTTTCGAAAATAATCCGTCTTTAGTAAGAGTAGACTATACCGAGGTTGATGGTGATTCGATTTCTTCCATTGAATTTGAAGGAGGAGAACAAATACTGGACAATGAAGACTTCAACATGACGGTGTATCTTGCTCAAAAATATGCTGAAATTTCATTTAAACCTGATCGTTTACCAGATTACGAAGCACCCGGAGATGATAACGGTGATAATAATTACTCGGTAAAATTGGCAGCTACTGAGAGCACTGGAAAAACCCTAAGTATTCGACTGGATTTCATTATCCAAAATGTTGATGATGCACCTGAATTTTCGCCAGTTACAAATTACATCCCTTCTGCAGCAGAAAATCAAACAAGCGTGGCCACTCTTACCGGCGCAGACCCTGAGGGAGCCTCAACCTTTTACTGGAGTGTGGACCCTCTAAATGACTATGTATGGTTTGAATTTGAGTATGATCAAAACACACCGGTAGGAAGTAACAGTTTGAGGTTTGTAACACCTCCCGACTTTGAAAATCCATTGGATGGTACGGCGTCGGGTGATAAAAACAACACCTATACAGTAAATGTAAGGATTTCAGATCAGGCAGTGGGTGGAATATCTTCAACTGCTGCTTTTACGGTCAGAGTAACTGATGTAAATGATGCTCCCGTTATTACACCCATCCCACTCAATATTGATGAACCACTCAAACAGAACGCTTCGATGCAGCTTAGTCATTATGTTACAGATGAAGATAATCAAAGTGGAGCCGGTCCTGATACCATTACCTGGCTTGAAGTTGGTGGAGATACGGATGCGTTTGCATTGGATTTAAATGGAAGTTTAAAATTCAATTTACCATCAGACTATGAGTCGGTTACATCCTACCAAATTCTGGTGCGTGCAAGTGACGGGAGGGGAGGATATCACGACGCAAACTTTACCATCGATGTCAATGAACAACCCGAAGCTCCCGAGTTTTTTGCCGGGCCAGCATCCAATGTTAAGATCAGTTTTTTGCAGTATACTCTTGATGAGGATACGAGTGTTTCCGCAAACTTGTCAGATCACGCCAGAGACCCAGACAATAACAGTTCTCTCGGGCTCACTTTCACCAGTAATTTTATCAACTACGATGGTAGTAATGATTCGAATGGAACACTTGAGCTCAATGAATTGAGTGGTGCTTTGAAGTTTACCCCGAAAGCGAATTATGAAGGATTGACCTACATTGACATCTCGGTGACGGATGGATCAAATCCCAGTATTTTTCCACTTGTTTTTGATGTGGTTGATGTACCCGACGCTCCGGTAATTCGCGAGGGTAACGGCACTTCTTTACTTTCTTCTGAAATCACCAGGATTATTTTGGAAAATAATTCGACCTGGAGTATGGAACTGAATGCCTCTGATCCATATGATATTCCACCATCTTCAGTTTTCATATGGAGTTTAAGTGGCCCAGATGCCCCCAAGTTCAGGGTTATGCCAAGTTCGGGATACCTAACCACTCTGACACTCAGAAATCCCCCTAATTACGAGTCACCAGACGATAATAACACCGACAATGTATATGACCTTAATATTACGGTGACAGATGTTGAAAATACCTCTCATAGTTTTAATCTTTTACTTTCTACCATCAATGATGATGAACCTGCATACTTTGAGTATTCAGATGATAATGCCTCTCCAGTTATTCAGAAAGATGCAGGCACTTTTTCCGAGCATACCATTAGTACTTCCCTCAGTAATGTTACTGTATTTAACACGATTGCCAAGGATTACGAAGGTAATCCTTTAACCTATGGTTTGACTCCGCACAATCCAGGGGACAACAGTGGAAATTTAGGTCCTTCCAATAATCATTACAACGACAACAATACCAGCCTTTTCGAGATTAATCCCACTACCGGAAGAATAACATTTAAGGATCCAGCAAAGATTGATTTCGAACGAGGACTTGGTTCTGTTTTGGATAATAATAATTCTTATGTATTGGAAGTTAATGCAACAGATGACACGGCCAATCCAGATCAAGTCCGTCACCTCATTTACCTGACCATTCAAAATGTTGTGGAAGATCCGGAAATAAGGGACGGGAGTGGAAACTCAGTCGCTTCACTATCCACAACTGTCAGTGAAAATCTGGTGGCAGATCCAAATTTTTCAATCGAAACATTTTCGGAAGATGATAATCTTACCGTTGTTGTTGTTCTTTCTGGAGGGGATGATCAGGATAAATTTACTCTCAATGTTGCTACAGGACAGCTTGAGTTCTTGGCTGCACAGGACTTCGAAAATCCCACCGATAGTAATGGAGATGGAATCTATCATGTGCAACTGGGTATAAGTGGCACGCCAACCATTCAGGATAGATACTATTCAATAACTAACGCAAATGACGATCCAGTCATTACCAACGCCGCACTTACTCAAGTAGTTGTGCCTGAAAATACTGGCTATG
>MDTB01083144.1_pt1 | contig 10733 bp, 11 predicted proteins | sample 811161 | NCBI WGS metagenome assembly MDTB01 (sample SAMN05326650, study PRJNA326480) | marine metagenome | isolation source: seawater | place: Mediterranean Sea | collected 2009 | reverse complement strand
TCAAACAGAATTCTTTGCTCTTGAAGGAATAACTCAGTTGGTAAAAACAATTGATAGAATTAAAGAAAACCTTAACCCAACGCTTTCTATTAGGGGTATACTTTTAACAATGTTTGATAAAAGAAATAAACTCTCTTCGGAGGTCGATCGAGAAGCAAGGAATTATTTTAAAGAAAAAGTATATCAAACTGTTATTCAAAGAAATGTAAGATTATCAGAGGCTCCATCGCATGGAATGCCTTGTGTAATTTATGATAAAAATTGTGTGGGTAGTAAATCGTATTTTAAACTAGCAGAGGAATTTACAAAAAAAAATAACATAGAAAGCGCTGCATGAGCACAATTAAGAAAAAAGGTTTGGGAAGGGGTTTATCTGCATTATTTGGTGATACTGAGCCGCAAACAACTGTAAAAAATACTGAAACTAAAAGAGTTTCTATAAGCGATCTTACTAGAAATCCTTATCAGCCGAGAGAAACTTTTAATGAATTTAAATTAGATGAATTAGCTAACTCAATAAAGAAGAACGGTATTATTCAACCAATTGCAGTGAGACCTAAAAAATCGGAAGCAGGAAAATACGAGATAGTTGCAGGCGAAAGAAGGTGGTTAGCCGCTCAAAAAGCTGGATTGCACGATATTCCAGTAAATGTTTTAGATTTAACCGACGTAGAATCCCTAGAGGTTGCAATTATCGAAAATATACAAAGAGATGATTTAAACCCAATAGAAGAAGCCAAGGGATATAAAAGGTTGTCGGAGGAATTTAGTTATGACCATGAGAATATCTCTAAATTAATGGCAAAAAGCAGAAGTCACGTTAGCAATACTCTAAGACTTTTAACTTTACCAAAAGATATAATAGGCATGCTTGAAGAAGGCACTTTAACATCCGGTCAAGCAAGGCCTTTAATAGGACTTGCTAACGCTTCACAAATAGCTGAAGAGGTAGTTGCAAAAAACTATAGTGCTAGAAAAGTTGAGTATTTAGTAAAATCAAAAAAACAAACTAAAGCCGAAGATAAATATCAAGATACAAATATTCTTAAGGCACAGGAGAAAATTGAAAAAATCCTAGGCCTAAAGGTGAACATTTTAAACAAAAAAAATAATTCGGGAAAAATCGTAATAGAATACAAAAATTTAGATCAGTTTGAACTTGTTTCAGATTTGCTTACTAAGTATTAGCTATTAAGCAAATATCTAAAAGTAATTTCTTGACAAGTATTTTTTTGTCTACAACTACATCAGACTTAACTTTTAATTCCATCTCATAGGTTTTACTAAGTGCATACCTAATCTTACTACCATCCCACTTCTCCGCTTGTTTTAAAAAATTTGGTTTGTCTTTCCAAAAAACTGGAGGTTTCAGATTGTTCATGGCTTCTGATAGGTTAGAGTCTTTAGCATAGATAGCTAATTCTCTTAATTTATATAATCTTTGATTAATAGAGGATAAATACAACGGGATTTGTTCCACTTCTAATATCGTATTACTTAATAAGCTATTAGTTTCTTCATTATTACCTTTGAGTGCGAAGTCCTTAATTGAATTAAAATCCCCATCACTCTTGTTATTTAACAATTCATTTACTTGTTCAAACTTTAATTTTTTATCATTAAAGAAAATTTTAATTTTATCTAGTTCATTATTTAATTTTATTCTATCTAGACCACAATTATCCATCAAAGTATTTTGTATTTGCGTCGTTAACCCTGAATAACCAATTAGTTTTTTTTGTATCAATTTTTTTATAGTGATTTCACTGTCTTTATAGCATGGGACGACGTCATAATATTTAGATTTTTCAAAATGTGCTCTAAGTTTTGATTTTTTTTCTAAGATATTTCCAAATAAATAAATTTTATCTTCCGTTACTTTACTTTCTATTTCTTCTAATATTTTTAAGATTTTATCTGTAACTTCATAAACATAAATAATTTTTGTTTCATTAAAAAGAGAGCTATTATAAACTTCTTCAAAAATAAGATTTTCATTTTGGAGTAAATTATCTTGAGTAAACTTTATGATCTTTTTATCTTTGTTAAGTGTTTCTATTTTTCCTTTAAATTCACTAATTAAGCCTAAATTTTCTCCATAGATTAAAATGATATTTTTCTTTAGAAGATTTAGATTTTCCTCAACTAAATAGCTCTTAAGAATCATTAATTTTTTTACTAATTTTATTCAATATTTCATCAACTATCACCGTCGTCAATGTATCGATCAATTTTTTTTCATTATTTAACGTGGCTGAGTGTCTCTCTGCAACTTTATACTCACCACTTTTTTTAATAGAAAATAAGACCGGTCTCTCAAGATCATCAGCAGTAAAAGATATATTAGATATGATTGTTAATGAGTATTTAGTTATTTCATTTTTAATATTTCTCTCTTTAGTCTGTTTTAATTTTTTAGTATCAATTTCAATTAATAATAATTTTTCTTTATCATTTGTGTTAATTGATAGCCCATTTTTAATTTTGTAATTTATTCTAGTTTCTCCTGATGTCTTTATCTCTAAATTGTAGTCGTTCATCAAACTATTTAATTTGACAACTTTAAAACCGCAGCCATAAAATAAAAATATTATTAAAATAATTTTAGTTAATATATTTTTCATTTGTTTAAAATTATGTAATTTATTATCTTATTTCGTATAAATATTGTTTTATTTATTTTTTTATTAATCAAATATTTATTTGCTTTTGACTTTTTCAGTATATGCTTAGTTAACTGTTTTTCGTCTAAATTATTTTCTACAGTTGTTACATCTCTAGTTTTTCCGTTGATTTGTACAGCAATATTTAAGAATATCTGACTATTTTTAACTTTAATTTCAGGCCATTCGGTAATATTTTCACATTTTAATAGTTCTAAACATTCATTAGCAATGTGAGGCACAAAGGGTATCAAAAGTTTTGTAATTTTTGTCAAATTAACTTTCATAGTTTCATTGTTAACTTTAGAATCAAAATATTTTGATAATAATTTGTAGACTTCATAAAAAAGAGCTATCGATACATTAAATTTGAAATTTTTTATAGATTCATCAATTCTATTCACATAAGTATTTATTTCATTATTAAATTCTTTTTCAATTTTTTTATCACTTACGTTTGATACTCTTTCTTGAACTAATACGTTTAAATTCCATATCTTTTGAAGAAATTTTTTAGCCGAAGCAACACCTTGGTCAGACCATTTGATATCTTTTTCTGGCGGACTGTCAGATAAAATAAACCACCTAACTGCATCAGCACCATATTCAGAAATTATCTTTTCAGGATCAATTGTATTTTTTTTTGATTTGGACATAGATTCTGCTGGACCGATCGATACTTCGCTTTTATCGTCTTTTTTTCGATATTTTGTGTCACTAATTTTTTCAACTTCCTCAGGATATAACCAGTTTCCATTTTTATCTTTAAAAGACTCATGACAAACCATACCTTGGGTGAACAAATTTTTAAAAGGTTCTAAAATTTTAAAATCCTTTTTATATTTGCTTATACCTCTTGTGAAAAAACGTGAATATAATAAGTGCAGTATTGCGTGCTCTACACCACCTATGTACTGATCTACGGGCATCCAGTAATTAACTTTATTAATGTTAAATGGCTCAGTTTTGTGATCGGGAGAACAAAATCTTAAAAAGTACCAAGACGAGTCTACAAAAGTGTCTAACGTATCAGTTTCCCTAACAGCTTTTTTACCTGTGCTCATTTGAGATGTATTTTTCCAAGTTGGATGCTCGGCTAAAGGATTTCCTTTAGAATTAAGATCTATCTTCTCTGGTAATAAAATAGGTAGCTCACTTTTATCCACGGGTACTACAGAACCATCTTCTAAATATATCATTGGTATTGGACAACCCCAGTAACGTTGTCTAGATATGCCCCAGTCTTTCAGACGAAATAAAGTTTTCTTCTTTCCAATTTTTCGTTTTTCAATTTCTTTTATTACAGTTTTTTTTGCCTCATCGATTGGTAAACCATCTAAGAAAGAGGAATTAATTATATTTCCGTTTCCAGTATAGGCTTCTTCAAGTTTTTCTTCAGATTCATTTTGAACTACTTTTATTATTTCTAAATTATATTTATTTGCAAAATCAAAATCTCGCTGATCATGTGCTGGACAACCAAATATCGCACCTGTTCCATAATCCATTAAAACGAAATTGGCAAAAAAAACTGGAATTTTTTTACCTTTGATAAAAGGGTGGTCAGCCCTTAAGTCTGTGTCGAAACCTAATTTTTCTGCATTCGCCAATGCTTCCTCAGTGGTACCAGTTTTATTGCATTCTTCCTTAAACTTAACAAAATTTTTGTTTTTTATAAATTTTAGAGATAATGGGTGGTCATTAGACAAAGCAATGAAACTGGCTCCAAAAATCGTGTCCGGTCTTGTGGTAAAAACTTTAATTTTTTCTTCACCCCCCGAAATATTAAAATCTAATTCGCATCCAAAGGATTTTCCAATCCAGTTTTTTTGCATAATTTTAACTTTATCAGGCCATCCACTAAGCAAGTCTAAACCATTTAGCAAGTCATCAGAAAAATTAGTAATATTAAAAAACCATTGAGATAATTTCTTTCTCTCAACAATGGCTCCTGATCTCCATCCCTTGCCATCAATAACTTGTTCATTAGCTAGAACAGATTTTTCTATCGGATCCCAATTGACGTACGTTTCCTTTTTTGAGACTAAGCCAGCATTATAAAAATCAATAAACAACTCTTGTTGATGTTTATAGTATTTCTCATCACATGTTGAAATTTCAGATTCCCAGTCAATAGACAAACCGAGCAATTTTAATTGCTCTTTCATAGTATTGATATTTTTTTTAGTCCAAGTTTTTGGATGAAGATTATTTAATTTTGAAGCATTTTCTGCAGGCAAACCAAAAGCATCCCAACCCATTGGATGTAACACATTAAAATTATTCAAATATTTATATCTAGCAACAACATCCCCAATTGTATAATTTCTGACATGCCCCATATGTATTTTTCCAGATGGATAAGGAAACATCTCTAAACAATAAAATTTTTTTTTAGAGTTGGGTCTTAGAATACAATTAGCGGATTTTTTTTTTTGCCATTTTTTTTCTACGGCTGAAAAGTTATAACGATGCATGATTTAAATTATTTTTTTTTATTCTTTTCTTTAGAGGCTTTTTCTAACAAAGATGCTTTTCGTAGAATTACCGATCGTAACTCAGAATTTAATGTAGAGCCATTAGGTAGTAAATTAATACCACAATCAGCTGAAACTCTACAATTTTTCTTATGAATTATTATTTTTAAACTCTCTGATCTTATTTCATTAGATAAAAATCTTACAGTAATCTTAAGTGCCTCACTGCTATTAGAATTATCAGAGTACCAGTCAGTAATAATCATTCCGCCAGAGTAATCAACTGTACTCAATGGTATAAAATCTAAAGTTTCTAGAGAAGCTCTCCACATCGGATTAGATGTGCTAAACTCATATGTAGTTTTTTTATTTCCTCCAAGATTTCCTAAAGAAATTCCTCTACCTTCTTCTATGTTTCTTCTAGCTCTTTCATCTGGGTCTAAAGGCGAATTTCTTAAGTCCACAGGTTTAGAAATATCTTTTATTTTTTCACCCACTCCACAAGAAGCGAGCAAAAGAGAAAAAGATAAACAAACCAATAATTTAGAAATTTTTACTCTAATATTCATTAACATTTTAAGGTTATCATAAAGTATTAAATTTTAATTGGCTAAAAACATCATAATTTGTCACCTTTTGATGTTGTAAATTTACAACACTATTACTTAAAATATAAGTATTCCAGCAATAATCAGGTAACAAGGCATTTTATAAGCTAAAAAGCTTCTAAATATATAAATTATATATTCTATATAAACAATAGGAGATAAAATGAGACAACTAAAAACAATCGTAGCTGTAGTAGCTGGATTATTTGCATTCACGTCTGTTAACGCAGGTGAATTGTCAGTAACTGGTTCTATGCAAGCTACATACCAATCAGAAGGAACTAAAGTTTCTGGTAACCCATTAGGTATGGACACAGACCTTACGTTTTCAGGATCTACAGACACTGATTTTGGTACAGTGACATTGTCAATGGCAACAGATGGAACTTTCTTAAGTGAGTCAGGTGCTGATCATACAATGAAAATTGCAACAGGTTTAGGTACAATTGGAATAGGTAATTCTGGTGATGCTGCAAACGCTGTTGACGATATTACACCTTCAGCTTTTGAAGAAGCTAACGGTTCAGGATCAGGTACATACAGTACGGACTTCGGTTCAGGTATGGATGGATCAATGAGCTTAAGCTATGGTAATGGTGATATTTATGGAACAGGTATTTCTGTAGCATATAACTACTACCCTAAGTTAGACGGTACAACAAACAATGAAAAAGCTGCATCAGGAGATGCTGCTGGAAGTGCAAAATCAGCACAATCAGTTAACATTGGAATACCTCTTTCAGGTTTACCAGTAATTGGTGATACACCAGCAGGTGGAGCTAAAATTACTCTAGGTTACGAAGAATCAGGAACAACAGTTACTGAAGCAAACGGTAAAGAAGGTGGTACTGTAGCAATAGTAGCGCCTGTTGGACCAGTGAAAGTTGGTTACCAGAAGAAAGCATACCGTGCTGTAGCAACAGCTGCTACTGAAGCTGGTGAAACGTTCTTCAAAGATGATATCTTAGGTATCGCTTATGCAGTAAACGACGATTTTGCTATTTCTTACAACATTATTGAGTCTACTAAGCACATAGGTACTGGTGGAACTAATATTGAGCAAGAAACTAAAGCAATTAACGTTGCTTACACAGTTGGTGGTTTAACTCTTGGTTTCCAAGATGCTAAAACAAAAAACGCTGGATACGTATTAAGTACAGATGACGATACAAGAACAGTAAGTGTTAAAACTGCGTTTTAATTAACTTACTATTTTATTTAAAAAAGCCGGCTAATTATAGCCGGCTTTTTTTTTATCTCTGTCATAACGGCAAATCCACAAGATTTAATATTTTTAAGACTGTTTAAATTCGAAGAATTTATGCCGCCCAATGGAAAAATATTCTTGTTTATATTAAGAAAAAATTTATTAAATTTACTTATACCTAAATATGTCATCTTTGTTTTATAAGATACCTGAAATAATCTTGAAAATAAGATATCTTTACATCCTTGATTTTTTTTTAAATTTAACTCTTTAATGTTATGCGCTGCTCCGAGAATTTCGAAGTTAGCTCTTTTTAAATTAAGTGCATTAAAATTAGTATTTTTGGCTGAAAGGTATATTCCACTTGCACTTAGTTTAACAGTTAACCACAAGTCGTTTGCTACAAAAAATTTTACGCCTTTTAACCTACATTTTTTTCTAAAGTCTATTAACTCAGTTATTTTCTCATTTTTTTTAGAATTTCGATAAATTATTATAAATTTGTTATGTTTTTTGATGTTTCTTAGTTCAATATCTTTGATACTTTCAATTATAAGAAAATATTTTTTTTTAAGGGCAAACATATGAGCATAATAGTTGAAAGACTCAATAAAATAAAATTGAATATTGAGTCAGCAAAACCAGTAAAACCAGTAAATATAATTGCTGTAAGTAAAACTTTTCCAATAGAGCATGTAAGTCCTCTAATAGATTACGGCCATACTCATTTTGGGGAAAACAAAGTGCAAGAGGCATTTGCTAAATGGTCCAAACAAAAAGAAATTAATCAAAATTTAAAATTACATATGATCGGAAAACTTCAAAGTAATAAAGCTAAAGATGCCGTAAAAATATTTGATTACATCCATTCGCTTGATAATAAAAAACTAGCTGATAACTTAGCTAAACATCAATTCAACTTAAATAAAAATCTTAAATATTTTATTCAGGTTAATATTGGTAATGAAATTCAAAAATCTGGAATACCAGCTGAAGAATTAGATGCTTTTTACAATTACTGCATAAAAGAAATTAAATTAAAAATTATAGGTTTAATGGTTATCCCTCCTAATGATAATAACTCAGATAAATATTTTAAATCTTTATATCTGCTTAATAAATCACTCGCACTTGAAAATTTAAGCATGGGTATGTCAGCAGATTATATAAGTGCAATTAAAAATGGATCAAATTTTGTTAGAATAGGAAGCGCTATATTTGGTTCACGATCTTAACTTTAGTATTTTTTTTAATTTTTTCAAGAATTTCTAAAAGTTTTTTTTTTTTAATAGCTATGCAACCTTTTGTTTTATTCAAACTTTTTCTTGCAACATGAATGAATATAGCACTACCTTTATTTTTTCTAATAGGGTTCATATTATAATCTAGTACCATAACAACATCGTATATATTTTCTTTTTTGAAAAGCTTTTCGTAGTTATAATTAAAAGGTAAATTAATTAATCTATTATATTTTTTTGAACTTGGATCATCACACCAACCCATACCTTTTTTTATTGTAATCTTTTTAAATCTTGATTTGAGTTTTTTGATTCTATCTTTCCTGTAAAGAATATACTTAATCTTATATTGACCAATAGGAGTTATTAAATCTCCTTCTTTTCTTTTACGGCCAATTCCCCTTTTACCTATAGCGCATTTTACTTTATATTTGTTATAAGTAAGATATTTTTTATTTATTATAATATGCATCAATTAAATGTTCTAGTTTTAGGCCCTCCCTCATTTATTTCTACAATAGATGAACTGAAACCTTTTTTAAAGTTTAATCCTTTATTTGATTATTTAAATAATGAGCATGATATAATTTTATTTCACAAAGATATATTAAAAGACAAAACTCAAAAACTCTTTATTGATAATTCTAACTTAATAAAAATATGTGTTTCTGAACAAAAAGAATTACTAAATAATTACCAAGCCCATTTAGAACTTCCTGCTTATTTAAAAGAAATAAATATCACTGTCGAAAATATAGCTGCGAAATCCAAATTTAGTAAAAATTCTTCAATCCAAATTAAAAATTATATATTAAATAAAAATGAAAAAAAATTGTCGAAACTAAATGATTCTGTAATTCTGACAGAAAAAGAAATTCAACTTCTCGAGCTATTTTTGACGAAAAAAAAGCCGATCTCAAAAGAAAAAATTTTGTTAACAGTATGGAATTACTCGGCAGACGCAGATACGCACACTGTTGAAACACATATTTATAGATTAAGAAAAAAAATAAACGATAAATTTATGGATGAAAAATTTATTCTAAATAATAAAGAAGGCTATTATCTTTGAAAAAAAGAAATAAGATCGCCAAAGATCTTTTTACAAACAAGTATAGAAAAAGGGTTGTAAGGCCAAAAAAAGGTAAAGGGAGTTTTAAAAGAAAGAAAAATTAATTGAGCCTAGCTCCAATAATCTGAATTATCTTGGAAGACATTTCTGTTCCAATTTCTAAACTTTCTTTAATAGATTTATTATTAATTAATCCGTGTAAAAAACCGCCAGCAAATAAATCACCTGCACCAGTAAGGTCTTTAATTTTTAGATTATTTTTAGCAGAGCACTCTACAACTTCATTTTTGTCAACTGCTAAAGCCCCCTTATTACCAAGGGTTATAACGATTAATTTACTAATACCTTTTGCAAAATTAATTACATCCTCAAAGTTCTTTGCACTTATTAAAGATGTTATTTCTTGTTCGTTTGCAAATGTAATATCTAGTTTATTTTTAACCAATTCAAGAAAATGAGGCTTATGTCTTTCTACGCAAAATGAATCTGATAATGACATCGCAACTTTATTAGATTTTCTTATAGCTTTTTCAAAAGCTTTCTTTGGCTCACCCTCATCCCAAAGGTAGCCTTCTAAAAATAATATTTCACTATTCTCTACTGCTTTAGCATCAATATCATTTTCATTTATTTTTCCTGCAGTACCAAGAAACGTTACCATGGTTCTTTCAGAGTCAGGCGTAATTAATATTAAACAAGTTCCAGTTGGTATTACTTCTTTTTTTTTTGAATAGAAAAACTGTACATTTTCTTTTCTTAAACCTTCCTCATACTTATTGCCTAAATTGTCGTCGCTTATTTTACCTATAAAGCCTACTTTATTTCCAAGTTGTGAGAGACCTACTATTGAGTTTGCAACTGATCCGCCAGAAACAGTTTCCTCTATTTTAAGAGTAGATAATAGTTTTTTAAATTCAGCTTCATCTACAAGTTTCATTGTACCCTTTGTTAAATTGTTTTGAGTAATAAATTTATCTTCAACTTTACAAATTACATCAACGATAGCGTTGCCAATTCCTAGAATTTTCATTTATTTATGCTTTTTTTACCTTTACTGGTTTTTTTCTATTTGGATAACAGCTTTTGCAAATTTTACAAGTTATTCCATAACAATCTCTAGCCTTACAAAATTCTCTCCCATACCAAATTATTTGTAAATGAAGCTGGTTCCAGTTTTTTTTAGGAAAAACTTCTTTTAAATCCTTTTCAGTTTGAACAACGTTTTTTCCGTTAGTTAAACCCCATCTCTGAGCTAATCTGTGAATATGTGTATCTACTGGGAAAGCAGGAAAACCAAAACCTTGAGACATCACAACACTCGCAGTTTTGTGGCCGACACCAGGCAATTGTTCTAATTCCTTATATGTATTTGGTACTTTGCTTTTATATTTTTCAACTAAAGTCTTCGATAAATAAAAGATACTTTTTGCTTTGATTCTAAATATTCCAATTCTTTTAATTAATC
>MDTB01065478.1_pt1 | contig 10733 bp, 12 predicted proteins | sample 811161 | NCBI WGS metagenome assembly MDTB01 (sample SAMN05326650, study PRJNA326480) | marine metagenome | isolation source: seawater | place: Mediterranean Sea | collected 2009 | reverse complement strand
TCATCATTTTATTTTGATATCAGGAAAGATGTTTTATATTGTGATCCTAAAGACTCTGAAAAAAGAAAATCTACATTGATACTATTAAACATAATTTTAAATTCATTATTAAAATGGTTTGCTCCAATTCTATCTTTTACGACTGAAGAGATTTATCAATTAGTTTCTAAAAAAAATAAAAGTATTCATTTAGAAAAGTTTTTAAATTTTCCAAAAAAATTTGAAAATGCAAAAATTGAGAAAAAATGGGATGAGTTAATTAAGATAAGAGATATCTGTAATATTAGTATTGAAGAAAAAAGAGCAAGTAAAGAAATAGGCTCAAGTTTGGAAGCATCGCTTCATGTAAAACTAAATAATAGGTTTAAACAAGTTGTAAGCGATATAGACTTATCTGAGTTGTGCATAACTTCTAAAACTGAAATTAATTTTGATGACCAAATCGATATAAAAGTTGTTACACAAAAGGCATTAGGCAATAAATGTCCAGTTTGTTGGAAAATAAGTCCAGATCCATGCGAGAGACATCCTTAGATGTTAAACCATCTAAATAAAAATTTTTTAGTAGGTTTACTAACTATATTTATTATTTTTTCTTTAGATAGAATTTCAAAATATTATGTGATCTCTCAAAGTGAAAAAAATTTATCTAATGACTTACTTCAGTCAAAGTTTCTAAATATAAATCTAATCTGGAATGAGGGTATAGCATTTGGATTTTTGTCTTTTGGTAATGAGACTTTTTACAATATTATTTCAATTTTAATTTCAATTATAATAATTATTTTACTTATTTTAATTTTTAAAGCAGAAAAATTTAAGAAATATTCTTATATTATTATTTGTGGGGGCGCTTTAGGAAACTTATTTGATAGAATAATTTATAAATCAGTACCAGATTTTATTGATTTTCATTACAACGGATTTCATTGGTTTATATTTAATATTGCGGATATATTTATCTCATTAGGTGTTTTATGCCTTATTTATGATGAAATTTTTTTAGAAAAGAAAAGATATGGGAAATAAATTAAAAAAGCTGATTTTTATGATCTTTGTTTTTAACATCCTGACTGGTTGTCAGTCTTTAAAGGATGGACTTGAAGGTAACAAAAAAACAAAAAGTGCTGAGGAATTTTTAATTCAAAAAAAAAATCCTTTAGTTCTTCCTCCTGATTATTCAAAATTACCTTTACCCAAAACCAGTTTAAAAAAAAAATCTGACCAAGTTTTTGATTTAAAAAAAGCCTTAGAAAAAGACTCAAAATCAAATAGTCAAAATAAACAGCCTCAAACTAATAGCACTTTCCAAAAATCAATTATCGAAAAAATTAGAAAAAATTAATGTTGACTAATAATATTTCATTAAAAGGTTTTTTAAGAAAAAATGGAGAACATAAAATACAAAAAAAACTTAAACAAATCATTAATGAAAAAAATGAATTATTTAATTCAATGTCTAAAAGTTATGTGGATAAGTATAATTCAAAAAAAATTAAGAAAATAGCAAGCAAAAGAAATATTAGATTAATTGGAATGGGAGGTTCTATTTTAGGTTCTCAAGCAATTTACAATTTTTTAAAAGATAAGATTAGTAAAAAATTTTATTTTATAAACAATTTATTTCCTTTTAAAAAAACGATAAATAATGAAAATATTACAAATTTGATAATTTCAAAATCTGGAAATACTTTAGAAACAATTTCAAATACAAATTTATATATTAAAAAAAAAGATCAAAATATTTTTATTACAGAAAACAAAAAGAGCTATCTTTTTGAGCTAGCCCAAAAACTAAGAGCCGAAATTATTCATCATAATAATTTTATTGGGGGTAGGTATTCTGTCTTATCTGAAGTAGGGATGTTACCAGCTGAATTAATGGGCCTAGATCCAAATAAATTTAGACAATTTAATAACTTAATAAAAAATGAAAAATTTTTAAAGTTTTTAGTGCAAAATACAAATTCAATCTTATATTTTTCAAAAAAAAAAAAATTTAATTCAATCATTTTAAATTATGATAATAAATCTCATTATTTGTTTGAATGGTATCAACAATTAGTTGCTGAAAGTCTGGGAAAAAAAGGAAAAGGAATTCTGCCTATCATTTCATCTTTACCTAAAGACAACCATTCAGTAATGCAATTATACCTTGATGGTTTTAAAAATAATTTTTTTACATTTTTTTATTGCAGGGAGAAAAAATCAAATAAATTGGAAAAAAGCAAATTATTGAATAGTCAGAAGTTTTTAGGATCAAGAACTATTGACGAAATTATTTTTAAACAAAAGATTGCAACTGAAAATGTTTTGAAATTGAAAAAAATACCTTTTAGAAGTTTTGAGCTAAAAAAAAGAGACGAAAAAAGTCTTGGTGAACTATTTTGTTATTTTATGTTAGAAACAATATTATTAGGAAAAGCTCTCAATTTAAATCCGTTTAATCAACCCTCAGTGGAGTTGATTAAGAAAGAGACAAAAAAACTTTTTATTCGTTAAAATTGCAAAACAGTATTTGTGAAATACCATAAGTTTTTTTTTCCAAAATATTAAGTTGGTAAGGAAAAATATCGTTACTTTTACTATTTCTATGAATTATCATAATACCATTAGATTTTAAAATTCCCGATTTAACTATTTTAAGTATAAGTGTATTTATTTTTTGCTCTTTGAAAGGAGGATCTAAAAAAATTAAATCATAATTCTGTTTTAAAATTGTAAAATCTATATTTTCAATATCTTTTTCAATTATTTTGCACTGATTATCCAAATTTAAATTGTTAATATTTTTTTTTAAAATTTTTATTACATTTGAGTAATTTTCAATGAAAGTTACAAATTCGGCATCTCTTGAGAGAGCTTCCAATCCAAAAGATCCAACTCCTGAAAATAGATCTAAAATATTTGAGTTTTCAATACTAAAAGATAACTTGTTAGAGTGTCCAATAACATTAAAAATAGACTCTTTTATCAAATCTCTCAGAGGTCTAGTGTTTTTATCTTTTGGTTTTAAGATTTTTTTTCCTTTAAATTGACCTGAAATTATTCTCATTCATTAATTACTTTATAGCCAATATCTTTGCGGTAAAAACCGTCTTTCCAATCTAAAATATTTATATTTTCAATTATACTTTGCCTGGCTGTTAAAAAATTGTCAGCTATTGAGACAAAATTTAAAACCCTTCCTCCTATAGAAAAAATCTTACTATCTTCTAATATTGTTCCAGCATGGAAACATAAATTATTTTCATCAGTTTTAATATTTTTAATATTATTTATGACTAATCTTTTTTTATATTCTTCAGGATAGCCCTTAGCACATAGAACAATACTTAAACTTTTTTTTTCGTTCCACTCTATAATAATTTCATTTAGTTTTTTATCACAACATGCTAACAAAATCTCAAAAAGATCAGTCTTTAATTTTGGAAGTATGGTTTGACATTCGGGATCTCCCATCCTAACGTTATACTCTATAAGATAAGGCTCATCATTTTTTATCATTAAGCCAGCATATAAAAAACCTTTATACTCAATTCCCAAATCTTTAAGACCTTGAAGCGTAGGATTTATTACTTTATTAATTATTTTGTTTTCTAGATCTTTGTTTATTAATCTTGAAGGAGAATAAGCACCCATGCCACCAGTATTCTTTCCTTTATCCCCTTCATATACTCGTTTGTGATCCTGTGCAGTTTCAAATGCTTTTATTGAATTTCCATCTGTTACTATAAAATAACTCATTTCTTCACCAACTAAAAATTCTTCAATCAATATATTTTTTGCTTTACCAAATTTACCATTAAAAATTTCATCTATTGCTTTATATGCATCATGTTTATTTTCTGAAATATAAACTCCTTTTCCTGATGCTAATACATCTGCCTTAATGACAATTGGAAAACTCGATTGATCTATAAATTTTTTTGAGTCAAGTGAATCTATAAAAACTCCAAATTTTGCAGTTGGAATACCATATTTTTGACAAAGATTTTTTGTGAAAATTTTTGATCCCTCTAGTTGAGAAGCAGCCTTATTTGGGCCAAATACTCTAACATTGGTATCTTTTAAAAAATCTACTAATCCATCAACTAATGGTTTTTCTGGTCCAACAACTAACAAATCAATCTTGTTTTTTTTTACCACGTTTTTTACCTCTTCAAAATTATTGATATCAATATTCAAGTTTTTTGAGAGATTCGCAGTTCCAGCATTACCAGGCATACAAAAAATTTTATCTATTTGTTTTGATTTACTTAAACTAAAACAGATAGAGTTTTCTCGTCCACCGCTTCCTATTATTCCAACATTCATGTATTAATATATATAAACTAAAAATGTATAAAAAATTAGCTAAAATAAAATATTTACCTAATAATTTTCAGATCATAGAAAAAGGAGATCATGTTATTTGTGCTGTTTCTGGGAAGCCTATAAAATTAGATGATTTACAATATTGGAACGTTGAACTTCAAGAGCCTTATTATTCATATATTGAAGCGGCAAAAAAAAGGGAGATGGATTAATCTACTTCCATCTGTCGTGAGACCAAATCCATTTTATTGAGTTATTTTTTATTGTTTTTTCAAGCCAAAAATTTAAATCCTGGGTAATTTTTTCTAGGCTATCATTTGCTCCAAACTCTAAAGGTTGGACAATGGTTAATTTAAAATTAACTTCTTTTTTTCTCTCAATATAGACTGGAACAACTTTACAATTAAATTTTTTTACAAACTGAGCAGGTATTGTAGTTGTGTAAGCTTTTTTTCCAAAAAAATCTGACTTTAAACCTTCACTAACTCTTTGGTCAATCATTAACGCTATTGATGTACCATTTTTAAACAAAGTTAATAAATCACGTATACTTTGTCTTCCTTTTTTAATTTGATTTTTACAAATATACTTCTTTCTTAGATATTCCATTATTCTGTTAACTAAATAATTATTCAAAGGCCTATAAATTGTAGCAAGTTTAATTCCACTTTTTTCCAGTGACATAGCCATTAATTCAAAATTGTCAAAATGACCTGAAATGAAGATTACTTTTTCATTCTTAATTTTATTTAAAACATTTTGACCAACAATTTCAATTTTATTATCAAAATTTTTATTTCTTAAATGATTTAAAAAAGGATATTCAGCAAAAATTTTTCCATAATATATCCACATATCATCTGTTTTCTTTTTAATCTCATCATTCGAAATATTTGGAAAAACTTTTATTAAATTTTTGGAAATAATTTTTTTTGATCGGAATAATGGCCCAAAAAATGAGAATATTTTTCCTGAAATAAGAGTAGAATTGCTTACTCCTAAAATTTTAAAAATTCCAAAGAAAATTATAATTATTAAAAACTCGATAAGATATCTGAAAAATTTAATTATTTTCATTTAAATTATTTCAATTAGTTCTTTTTTTAATTTATCCAGTTGATCTATTTTGAGTTCAACTTTTATATAATTTATTTTTAGTTGTAAGTTTTTACTTAACCTAAGATAATCCTTTTGTGTTGTCAAAATTTGAGCATTTTCTCTAAATGCTAATTTAGTTATTCTTTTTATATCATGTGGTTTATAATTATAATGATCTGAAAATTCAAAATCTTTTAAAATTTTAAAATTATTTTTCTTAAGCATATCAACAAAAGTATGATGATTTCCTATACCTGAAAAAACAATATATTTTGCTTTTAAATTAAATTTAATTAAATCCAAAGGTTCATATCTAGATTTATAAAAGTTTAAGTTTGAATAATTTTGGTTAAATACATCTTCTAAACTTTTTACATCTTCATCATTTCCATTTAAAAAAATATTTTTATATTTTTCCACATTTCTCAGTGGTTCTCTTAATGGACCTGCAGGAATTATTCTTCCATTTCCAATAAAATTTTTTTTATTAAAACATACAAAAGATAAATCATAAGATATGCTTTTATCTTGAAGACCATCATCAAAAATTGCTACTTTAAAATTCTCTGAAAGGGCATCTTTTAAAGCTTGAAGACGTGATTTATTGACAAATGTTTTACCAAATTTTTCTAACAATTTTTGTTCATCTATTTGATTTGGGTGGTTTTTTTTTATAAAACAGCTTTTTACATTTTGCTCATCTAGTATTCTTTTTAACTTTATTGCCAAAGATGTTTTGCCAGTTCCACCTAAATATATATTTCCAATACAAATTGATTTAATTTCCTTAAACTTTACTTTTTTTTTTGAAAAAAATATGATTTAAATTCAACAAGTTTTGATAAAGGAAACAGTAAATTTGAGATAAAGTTTGGTGTTTTATAATCCCAAAATTTAGGTTTTTTTAAGTTCATTATTAAATTTTTTATTAATTTCGTTTTTACTTTTTTTAAGAATTATATTTCCCATTTTTCTCAAATTAAGTTTTTGAATTTTTTTTGACTGTAAAAGTTTATCAGATATGCTTGTCAACTCTCTAAGATTAGTAAATTTATAGGCAATATTAGATTTATTAAAAAGGTGGTAAATATCTCTAAAATTTTGAATATTTGGTCCATGCAATATTTTTAAACCAAATCTTGCTGGCTCAATTGGATTTTGACCCCCATGATTTATTACGGACCCACCAATAAAAGTTATTTTTGATATTTTGAAAAATTTCTTAGTTTCACCATAAGTATCCACTAAATAAATATCCGTAGTAGGATCTATATTTTTTTTAGACGTTCTAATTATAGTTTTAAGATTTGATGATTTCAAATTATTATAAATTTCTTCGACTTTTTCGATATGTCTAGGTATGATAAATGTTAATAAATTCTTATATTTTTTTTTTAAGGCTATATGGTTTTTTATAATTACGAACTCTTCTCCAGGATGAATGCTTGAGGCACAGAATATCAATCTATTTTTAATTGAAAATAAAAAGGATTTTTGTAAATTAAATTTTTTTATTTTATTTGTCTCACAAAATTTAAGATTCCCAATCTTATTGATTTTTTTCACTTTTAATCTTTTTAAAAATTTTTCTGTCTCTAAATTTTGTGGATAAGCTGTATCTATATTGTGAAAAATATTTTTTGAAAATTTATTGAAAAAATTCCATCTAGCAAAAGATTTTGGTGTTATTCTTGCATTCATTAAAAGTAACGGTATAGAATTTATTTTGAGCTCTTTGAAGATGCTTGGCCAAATTTCTGAGTCAATAAAAATTGCGACTTTAGGTTTCCAATATTTAATAAACTTTGAGGTAAAATAAAAGAAATCAATAGGCAAAAATTGATGGATTACTTTCTTGTACTTAAAATTTTCAAATATCTTTGAAGAACTAAGTGTAGACGTGGTAACTAAAATATTTTTTATCTTTTTATTTTTTTCAATTTCATAAATTAAAGGTATGACACTCATTAATTCTCCAACACTTGCAGCATGGATCCAGATCAGATTTCCTTTTTTCCTTTTTTTTGAAAAAAAACAAAATTTTTCAACAAATCTTTTTTTATGTTCTTTATTTTTAATTAATCTTACAATAATGATAATTGGTGATAGTAAAATAATAATTAGTATTACAATTTGATAAAAAAAAAACATTACCCTTTTCTAATTTGCTTTTCATAAAAGTTTTTATATTGATTAGAGATTTTAAGAAGCTCATCATGTTTCCCGTGAGCTAAAATTTTCCCTTTTTCTACAACAAATATTTTATCTGAATTTAGTATTGTTGATAATCTATGAGCGATTACTAAAGTAGTTTTATTCTTTGTTAAAATATTTATGGCATTTTGTATTTTTTCTTCGGTTTCAGAGTCTAAAGATGAAGTTGCTTCATCAAGTAAAATGATAGGAGTTTTTTTGAGCATAGCTCTTGCTATTGATATTCTTTGCTTTTCTCCACCTGATAGTCTTACCCCATTTTCTCCAATAATTGTCTCATATTTATTGGGAAGCTCTTTAATAAATTCCTCGCAATACGACAGTCTTGCAGCCTCTTTAATATCATCTTCACTTGCATCCATATTTGCATAAGCAATATTATTTCTTATAGTATCATCAAACAAAGTTGTGTCTTGACTAACTAATGAAATTTGTCTTCTAAGAGAATCTATTTTTAGTTTATAAATCGATTGATCATCGATTTTAATATCACCTGATTTAACATTATAAAATCTAGGAATTAAATTTAGTATAGTAGATTTCCCCGATCCACTATGGCCTACCAAAGCTGACATTTTTCCACCTTTTATACTTAGATTTATATTTTTTAATACGACATCATTGTTTTCATCATAATTAAAAGAAACATCTTCGAATAAAATATTTGAGTCTTTTACAATTAATTCTGTAGCATTTTCATTATCTTTAACTTCATTTATATTATCTATTATAGGTAAAATTCTTCTAGCTGCAGACAAACCTTGGTTAACAGCCATGTTAATAGTAGCCAATGATCTTACAGGTTGATAAGCAAGCATCATTGCAGCCAAGAATGAAAAAAAATTGTTGATATCAATTTCATTATCTATGATTAACTTTCCAGAATAAAAAATTAGTATTGCAATCATTATACCCGTAAAAGTCTCCATTATAGGTGATACCCTCACGTAAACAGTTCTAATTTTAGCGTTTTTATCTTTTAAGATTTCCAAATGTTTATCTGAGCGATTAATTTCATAATATTCTTTTTGAAAAATTTTTATTAATTTATGATTTTTAAATAACTCAATTAAATAAGAATTTAAAAAACCAGATCTTTCTTGAGCTTCAGTTGCAACTTTACTTATTCTTTTACCTAAAGTTTTAGCAGCGATACTTGCTAAAGGTATCATCACTATTGAAATAAGAGACAATTTCCAATTTTGGTAAAACATTACAATTAAAAGACCAATTAATGTTAAACTATCTTTAAACAGAGCCAGTATAGCGTCGCTAAGCATATTTGTAATATGTGTAACATCAAAAGTGAGATTGGATATAAATTTTCCAGAATGCTTACCATCAATAAGTTTAGTATCTGCTTTTATCAGGGATGAAACCATATCAAATTGAAGAATTTTCTTTATTTCTTCGCCAACTCTAATCATAGTTGATTTTGCAAGGTATAAAGAAACTCCTTTAGTGGCAAATGCAACAACTATAAAAGCAGGTATTAGAAATATTAATGTTTCATCTTTATCTATAAATATTTTTTTAATTGCAGGATCTAATAACCAAGCAATTCCAGAAGTACTTCCAGCAACCAATATTGAAAAAAAACCAGCAAATAATATTTTTTTTAAAAATTTTTTGGAATAGTCTTTATATAATCTTTTTATTATCGAGGCAGAATTCATATATTTAATTTTCCTAAAAAAATAGAAAGTAAAACAATAAAACCAAATAAATTATTACTTTTAAAAATTTTAAAACACTGTTTAACATTTTTAGAATTAAAGGTTTTTAGTTGATAAAGAAATAGTTGAGCAACCATTAATAATGCACCAATATAAAAAAGATAATTAAAATTCATAAATTGACTTAAGCTCAAGTAGGATATGATTGTTGTTAAATAGCATATGAAAAGAAATTTTTTTGGATTATCTTTAAATTTAATTGATGTAGATTTTACTCCTATTATTTCATCATCAGTAATATCTTGATACCCATATATTGTATCGTAACCAAGTGTCCAAAATATGGCTCCAATATATAGAATGATTGGTATTATATTGATCTCATTTTGAATTGACGTCCAACCTAAAATTAAACCATAATTAAAAGTTATTCCTAAAAAAAGTTGTGGCCAATAGGTAAATCTTTTCATCAGTGGATAACTAAAAGCAAGTGGCATAGAGCAAAAGGCCAAAATAATTGTTATTTTGTTAAAATTTATTAAAACTAAAAGAGCACATAAACATAAAATAATTACATAGATTAAACCCTGCATTATAGAAATTTCTCCTGAAGCAATTGGTCTATTTTTTGTTCTGTAAACTTTTTTATCGAACTCCTTATCTACTATATCATTTACAATACAACCCGCAGATCTCATAAAGATTGATCCCAAAAAAAATAAAGTAATATAAAAAAAATACAAATTATAATTATTTGTGAAATCATAGGCCAAAGTAAGTCCCCATGAACATGGCCAAAATAGCAACATGTACCCTATAGGTCTTTTGAGTCTGGTAAGTTCTAAAAAAAGATTTAATTGCTTCATAAAAATTTACTTGTAAATAACAAAGGCAAGATTGATAATCAAACTGATTCGCATGAATATAGATTACACTGTAACAGCATTAATGTTTCCAGCAATCCCTCTATTGATGGGAGTTTATAGTAATCGATTTCATTCACTAAGTATCTTAATTAGGCAGCTCCATGATGAACACGTTTATGAAAAACATATTCCAGCAGAATGGAAAAAACAATTTATTAATTTAAGTACAAGAATCACTCTTTTAAGATGGACTATCTTATTTGCAGCTTTTGGCTTTTTGTTCAATATGCTTACAGTGTTTGCACTCTACATGAACGAGGTTTTTATGGCACGAGTAATTTTTGGCTCTTGTTGTTTGTCTATGATTATTTCGATACTTTTTTTCATTCGAGAAATCCATATTTCCACAAATGCCTTAAAATTACATATGTCAGATATGGATGTAAATGTTGATTAAGGAATTATTACTGCAGGTCCTGTCAACAATCTAGCTTCTAGATCTTTATGAGCTTGTGCAGCATCTTTAAGAGAATATTTTTTTGAAATTTCAACAGTAAATTTT
>MDTB01179479.1_pt1 | contig 10734 bp, 8 predicted proteins | sample 811161 | NCBI WGS metagenome assembly MDTB01 (sample SAMN05326650, study PRJNA326480) | marine metagenome | isolation source: seawater | place: Mediterranean Sea | collected 2009 | reverse complement strand
GTTTTTGGAGCCCCAGGAGGGATTCGAACCCCCGGCCGTCTGATTACAAATCAGATGCTCTACCGAGCTGAGCTACTGAGGCATGGTTCGGGCCAGACAACTAATCACTTGAACCCTTCACATCTCTTTAGCAATTCCAATGCTATCGATAACCCATACGACTGTTAGTGTTACTCCATATCGGCTCACATGAGCGGGGGGAAATCCGATCCGAGCTACAAGCTAAACCTGATTATTTCTGGTTGGCTATGCATTCTGATAGGAACCGGCGCAATTCTGTCAGACGGATCTGCTTTGGTCATTTCAGTGGCAGCTCCCGTTTCCCTGGCGGGCTTGGGGCTCCTTATCACGGGGCTATCGATGAGTGGGGGGCTCAGGACCGAGGAGGTCTCCTCATGGGTTCCGGATGCCACTCTAATGCCCGATGCGGGTAGGCCCATGTTCAGGGTGGACACCACCTTGCAGGACCCCATAAAAACATCCATCCTTTGCGGCAGATGCGCGAATCTTGAAGTTATTGAAGGGGGTAAGCCCAGGTCATATTCATGCCCTTCTTGCGGCCAGGAGTTGTGGTCTACGGAAGAAGAGTGACATGCTCCATCCCAGTTAGCAACCGTCAAGTGTGAGAGGGCTTTCCAAAGCATGGGAGCACTCATGCAGCTGAACAACAACGATCGCCGCATGCTGAAGACTATGTTGAGTGACCCCGGGAGGACTTGGAACCTAGAGCAGCTCCTTTCGGAGACTGGATGGCAGGATCAAGTCCACATCGCTGGGTCGGGCAAGTCTCTCGAGTCAGAGGGATTGGTGGAGTTGGAAGAGACTCGAACCAGAACCGTGACCCTCGGCCCAGAAGGATCCAGGGCCGTCGAGGATGGACTTTTGGAGTCTAGGATTTGGAATTGGGTCCTGGGTCAGGAGGACTCAGGACGGACGATCAAGGACCTCAATTCAGCAGGCTTCAAGAAGAGCGAGACAGGGCCCGGGATCGGTCTCCTGAAGGGCCTTGGAGTCGATATCGACTCAGGCAAGCTCGTTTTCAGCGACGAGGCGAGTATATCTGACGAGATTTCTAGGAGGTCGGACTTCCTGTCATCCCTATCAAGCCAACCAGCAGACGTATCCTCGTTGGATGAAAAAATGGTCAAGCACTTCTCATCCAGAGGGGGATTGCTGGAGTTCGAGGATTCGGTTACAAGGACATGGAGGCTGACCAAGGAGGCAACCTCAATCGATGACTCTAGCCTTTCGGAGATTCAGATGATTGGCGAGATAACCCCTGAGATGCTTCAGACCGAGTCATGGAAGGATGGTCAGTTCAAGCCCTTCGATGTGAAGGCCCCGGCCCCCACTCCATTCGGAGGGAGGAGGCACCCCATGCAGGCTCTGATCGAGCGGATCCGCTCGGTATTCCTAGAGATGGGTTTCTCCGAGATAGAGGGGGACTTCGTGCAGTCCGCAGGGTGGAACATGGATGCGCTGTACATACCGCAGTCGCACCCCGCGAGGACCATGCAGGATACTTTCTACCTAGATGAGCCAAGCAAGTTGGACCTAGATCAGCACTATCTGGATCTCTGGTCCAAGGTCCATGTGAGCGGTCATGACACCGGTAGCCGTGGCTGGGGAGGTTCCTTCGACAAGGAGGAGTCAAGGAAGGCACTGCTTCGCACTCACACTACTGTCAACACCGTTAAGCACATCGCTGAGAATAGCGATACCCCTTGTCGGGTCTTCGGGATAGGCAGGGTCTTCCGCCAGGAAACCATAGACAGGACCCATATGCCCGAGTTCCATCAGATAGAGGGGATTATTCACGAGCCAGATGCCAGCCTTCCAATGTTGATATCCACTCTCAAGACGTTCTACTCGAAGATGGGGTATCCAGATGTTAGGGTCCGTCCAGCTTACTTCCCATACACGGAGCCAAGCGCAGAGGTCGATATAATGTGGAAGGGGGAGTGGCTCGAGTTGGGCGGTTCCGGTATTTTCAGGCCCGAGGTCACTGAGCCTCTAGGTACGGATTGGCCGGTGTGCGCTTGGGGCATGGGCCTAGAGAGGCTAGCAATGCTGATTCTGGGGCTGGATGACATCAGGCAACTCTACCAGCCGGACCTCGAGAGGCTGAGAAAGATGCCCTTGCTGTGATGGATGAAATTTCCACTTTCTCACTCGTCCGCTAGTGTCCTGACGTCCTCCAGGAAGTCGTCGACATCCCACATAATCCCCGAGTATGAAACCCTCTTCCTCTGCTCTTTGTCGATGATGAAGGTGACAGTGGAGTGACCTACCTCGTACTCTCCCAGGGTCTCATCATGGGGGTTCAATCCTCCTTCGTCAGATGCGGACCCTTCCGAAACGCACGAAAGCCAGTCGTCACCGGGCCTCTCCCAACCATCGTCGCACATGCAGTGCGCATTCTGCCCGCTGCCCATTACCCAACCTTGACCATTGCAGTCCACTCCCGGTGGGAGGTTGCTGATGTTTGCATTGCTTGCAACCCAAGAAAGCGGGCCATCAACGTCATATATTTCCGCGAGGCTGTACGGGGATTGGTACCAGGTCTCGTTTTCGCCCCCCCACGTGTAAAGGGTCCACTCCCAGGTCTCGTTCGCGCTCCAGTTCCCTATGGTCCCGTTTTCGATGTCGTAGATGACTCCTGCGTTTTCCCTGAGCACTAGCTCCGCATACTCGTCCCCGCTTCCCTCGAAGCAATTACCGTACGGGCACTCGTTGTCAGTCACCAGTGTGGAGTTGTCAGGGTACAGGACTGCGAAGCGCATCGATCCATTTTCCGGGCGCAGCGAGTTTTCAATGTGCTCCGAGTCAACGACTACCTTCCAATCGTCCCAAACTTGTTCCATTTCTGATGACACGTCGCTGGTCAGGTGGTTCCATGAATAGCCACGGGCCTCGGTCCATTCACTCAGATGGGAGATGGTGTCACGAGCAGGATCAATGGTGATCGAGATTATTTCCACCTCCTCTGAGTATCCTCCCAGATTCTTGTCGACATAGTCCAGATTGGAGGAGATGATGAGGCAGATATCGGGGCATGTGGTGTAGATGAAAGCAACCACTACTACCTTCCCGTCGAAGTCTGTAATTGAGACCAACTCGCCATGCTGGTTGGTCAGGTTGAAGTCGGGAGCATCGGGTGGATCCCTGTATTCCGTCCCTATGAGGGCTGTGCCTCCTGAATCCAAGCATCCAGCTGATGCTATCAGCGCAGCGACAACCAGAGACAGTGTTACTCTCACGAGCTGACGTGCTGACCGGGGCATTTCACTCTTCTTCAATCAAGTGCAGTATGTCCTCAATAACTAGCTCGGGATTCCAGTCCGTGTCCGCCCACCAGACCCTCTGACTCATCTCCTTATCCACAATGATCGTCCCTGTTGTGTGGTCGACCCAGTAGTCGAGGGGGTGATGATTGGTCACAACGTCCCCCTCTGGTTGCTGGGTCTCCACTCCGCAGCCGTAGTTATCGACTTCTTCTCCCTCGGGGGTTTCGGGGCAATTGTCGAAGCCATCCGCGACTCCGTCGTTGTCAGTATCCGTGTCGTAGGTGGCCAGCCCGACATCGAAGTTCTCCCATACCGGCTCCAGGTCATCAACGCTGCCAGTGAGGTGGGGCCATGATAGCTGCCTCACCGAGGAATAGTTGTCCAGGACACTAGAGTTGTCGGTCCATGGGTCTACTGTGATGGTCAGGATCTCGACCTCGGAACCGTATAATTCGCCCAGCTCCTGAGCTACGAACGCGAGATTGGCACTGACTACAGGACAGATGTCAGGACATCTCGTGAACAGGAAAGTGACGACCACTACCTTTCCCTCGAATTCGGACATGGCGAAGTTCTCGCCATTCTCATCGATCAGCACAAACTGGTCCACTGCCCTAGGGGGGTCGATGTCATCGCCGTAGAAGACATCTGCAGTACCACTGGCGAGGCATCCTGAGAGTGAGAACATCGCTATGACAAGAGAGATCCCGACTCTTCCTCTCATTCAATGCCTCCTCGCTAGCCATAGCGCTCCAGAAGACAGGAAAATAACTATCGCAATGTTCCCCAGTCCCACGCTCGAAACTCGTCTCTCTTCATCTCCATTGTCCGGAGATTCGTTTTCTGTGTTGAAGCTGTAACCCTCCGGCGGTCCGGCTTCTTCGTGTACGTCATTGACCACTGTGAGGTTCAGAGTTTTCCACAGGGTGCCATTGGAGAAAACATCGAGGAAGTACACTCCGGCAGACCACTTGCTGGCATCAATGATGAAAGAGCACTCGTCCTTGATCGAGGAAGAGTTGTACGGCTCAGTCTCGCACCTCTGGTCGTATACCCCATCCGAGTCCAAATCAACTCTGATGGTCCTATTCTCGTCAGCCACGTTGTAGAAAGTCAGGGAGTCATTCTGCAGAACCTCCGCCTCACCAGGCTGCATACTCGATCCCCGTAGAATTATCGCGAAGTCGTTAGCTCCATGTCCCGCAGCCATCGGTGCTACTATTGACAGAAGCAGTATCGGAAGCACCAATCTTGACATCATATCCATCATCAGTCATCGCTGGCCTCTATGGACCACAGTGGGGGATAATCGTATCTGGGGTCGTAGTCCTCGTCGAACTGTACCGCGTAGACGCCGCTAACCATCTCCGATATCCACACGAAGCCTCTTGGATCGTATTGGAGGCCCCAGTCGAACGGTATCATGCATGATGCCCAGCAGTCAGCCATGTCATAGCCAAGGGTTCCTACTGGGTCTTCGATCCAATAAGGGCCAGAGGGGAGGTAGTAACCGATGGTATGCGTCGGGGCCAGCTCATCGATCGCCTGGAAGCCTCTGTCTGGCTCTGGGACCCCATTCTCCCAGACAATCTCCTCCCATATCTGGCCGTGATCGGTGACCCAGTTTCCTGCGTGGTAGTGTGTCCAGTAGACGTGCCCGTTCGTCCCCGTGTCCCCATTATGCGGGCTGTATATGTATCCGCTCGGGATGTAGTGCTGTGGGTGCTTGCTGCCATTCGCTAATGTCCCCTCTCCAGGAAGCCTCCACTTCGAGACGAGGAATGGCTTGGTCGGATCCGTGGTGTCTATCGTCCATAGGAAACCTGTGTGGCCGGGATTACTCCCATATTCGGGTGCGATAATGGTGTAGTGCCTCCAATTCGCCCCATAGGTAGCGTCATCAGGGCCGGATCCGCACTCGGAAGGCCACTCAACAGGGGGGACATACTCGCTAATGCCGTTGCAGATCAGGTGGTCGTATGGTACTGCGTAGTGTATGTTGTCATTGCCCTGCTCGGCATCCAACCACTCCTCTGGGGTCATGTTTGCATGACCTCCACCGTCCGGACCATACCAACCTTCGTCAGCAGTTGGACAGCCCATCCATCTACCTACCTCTGGAGGCCACGAGACTCCGAATGGATCTGCGACCACAGGGGGGTCGCTGACATCTACTATTCTCAATCCAGCACCCCAGTATGACGCAACTAGCAGCCTCTGTTGCGTTATCGGATGAACGAAGTAGACGTGATCGTGATTGAAAATCGAACCACCGCAAGTAGTATCTGGCTCGGGCGTGTAACCCCCCCACCTGATGATCTCTCTGCTGGAGTTCTGCTGCTCATCATTTTGGTTAGGAAGCCAGGACTCGAATCCACGTGGTACGTAGAACACCTGCGTCCCCTTGTAGAATGTACCGGAACCACCCTCGATCATCTCGGGGTAAGGATCTGCCCCGAAGAGGAATAGGCTGCACTCCTCCCTGAAGTCCAGCGCACCATCCCAGTCACAGTACACTGCAAGATCCTGATTGTGGAATCCCGCTGGGGGGTTGTTCCACTCTGCAACCTTGACCGGGCTGGTCTTGTCTCCGACGTAGATAACATCAAGCCTGTTAGTCCCGCTATTGGCATCGTCATCGTTCGGGATTGGATCTAGCTCGCTGTTCGTCAACTCATGATTAACCAGCACCCAGTTGTTATCTGCCGTAACTTTGATGTCAATCATCCTAGCAATCTCTGCGTAGTAGGTCGAGAGGAGTCTGATATTGTTGGGTTCGCTGATGTCAAGGATTTCGAACTGATTGTAGCTGGAAACGTAGGCATAGCAACCCCCCGAGCCATCAGCATAGATCTCGCAGTCATCATCGAAGTTCCCCTCTATCGCGATCTCGGAGTTGTCCCCGGGGGTCGGTCCGACATTCTTCCAATCGTCATAGCATGGCCTACCGGCTGTGTTATCCAACTCAGGCGGGGGGTAGACCTCTCCATCGCAGTTCAGGTTGTGATAGTCGATGAGCTTGGCATTTGAGGTCGAAAGCCTGTGGGCTAGAAGATCGTTGTGCGAATGGTTCGAGTCTTCTATTTCCGTCACTGGATCAATCCACGCGCCATCTTCCTGACTATCTCCTCCATCTCCAGAAGACATGCAACCTGAGAACGGTGCAATCGCCATTATAGAGACTATGAGCCATGCCCAAGTACGCGCCATATAATGTTCCGACGATATCTCAGATATCAAATTGCACCTATCCAGTTTTGTAAAATATCATACATCGAGTGGCTTACCGTAAGGAGCATCAATATCGAGTTGAACTATGTACAGGCCCGTAGTAATGCATGAGAGGTATGTATATCCCTTGTGATACTCAGCCGTCCAGAGGAAGGGGACGAATCCAAAGTCGTAGTACGAGCTGTCTAGAGGAGCTCCATCTGCAGCATGCGGGAGGTGGTAGCCCACTGTGGAATCTATGTGGGCCATTGACTTATTTCCCTGCTCCAGGCCTGCTACCATCAGAGATTCAATATCGATAATCCAAAGACCCGAGTGATAATTGCCCATGTATATCCGACCATCCCAAGCTCCTCCGTGACTATTATCAGGGAAACCAGGAAGGCCGGTCTGGAATATTTCGTGATCTGCATTGTGCGGGCTAAATAGCAACCACTCATCACCTCCTGGGATGTAGTGATGCTCCGCGAACGGAGTCTCCCATCCGTGAATAAGGCTCGGCAAGAATCTGACATTCCCATTCACCATCTCATAAGGAGTGGTATCTAGCAGGTACGCCATTCCAGTTCCTACTGTAGTCTCGAGAACTTCGGTAGCAACAAAGGTCATGTGGATCTTCCCCTCTGGATAACCCAGGTGGGTGGCATCGACCATCTGGTCAATGGGCTCGGCATAGTGTATGTATGACGCCCTTCCACCATTCTCATTCCCAGTTGTCCCGCTATCTGGCTGTCCGTCATTGTCGAAGTCCTCGAATTCCATCCAAAGACCAACTTCCGGGGCTCTCCAATTGCAGCCTAGCTGCGTCCCGAAGGAGCCTCTGCAGGCTGCAGCCACTGCTAGATACTCCACCAAGTCGTTTCCAGGGTGAGGGACGTCAGAGACGTCGAAGATTCGCAATCCTGCCTCCCAGTATGCTCCATAGACATATGTCCTGCCATTCCTAGGGTCATTTGGATCATCTCCCGGCCAAGTTTGGACGGTCATGTCGTGGATGTAAATCCAACCCCCTCTTGTAGTCTCCCAGCTTACCTCAGCCTCGCCAACTTTTACGATACGAGGTAGATCCCCATATCCGGCAAAGTTCAGATGCGCTATTGTAATCCCGCCACAGGCATCCCCCTGTCCTATGTCGCAACTCTCGTAATCTGGATTCGCAACGAAGACGTACCACTCGTTATCGATCATGTGGGTGTACAGGTTATGGGGGCCACTGGGGTGGTCGGCATCGTACCAAGCATCTACAAAGGTTGGCTCATACTTGTTTGTGACATCGATAAGAGTCGCAGTAACTTGAGCGGGATCACCCCATTCTCCAACATTGGGATCCGCGTTCCCCGGATCGACTAACTGGTTCTGTACCAAGACATATTCTCGGCTGTTGTATTGCAGGTACTTTACATCCAGTACTTGGGTATTCGGGTCTACATAGACTGCCGTGACAACTGTTTCTGCAGGATTTGTTACATCCACTATGTGCATCTCGCTCCAGCCAGCAATGTAAGCATAGGTCCTGCCATCTGGAGAATCAGCGACTTGGACTTCCGCATTTCCGGGGCCAGTCAGTGAATTGAATGACACAGTCTGCATGTTGTCAGTGTAGAATATGTGCTGGCTAGCGTTCCTGTGATCATGACCCTCCTCCTGAATCATCGGATCAATTAGCTCTGAAGAACCAGATACAACTTCCCCATCACCTCCATTCAGTAGCATGAATGTCGATGTTCCAGCGACAACAATGCATATGGCCAGAGCAACAGAGAGAACGACTCTCTGACCACTCATATCTGGCCCCAGAAGGGGGGGCATGTTCAAGCCATCGCCTTCCTTCGCAGAATCATGAGATATGTGGCAATGCATGTATCCGTATTTTTACTGCTCTCTAGCTTTGCAGCCCCCGTATTGGCCCATGAACCGAAGGAGTTCATTGTCCTCCTCAAGGAAGGTTCGACAGATCCTCAAAATATCCCATCCGGGATACTTGTAGAGACTGACTCGCTATTCTTCATCAATGTGGACGAAAGCCCAGATGTCAGTCACAGGATCCAATTCGACTCCGATGGGGATGGCAAATTCGGTGGGGAAGACGATCTCCAAACATCCTGGCTGAACGAATCCTGTGAAATCGATGACCAAGGGGCCAGAGTAGACGCGTCTTGCAGGGTAAATGAAGCCGTTCTTCTCGGACCCCAGAATGGTCTACTGCCTGGAAATTTATCTCTAAGGCAACAAATTAAATCCAATTCAATAATCGAAGAAGTGGATTTCTACGTTGTTTTCGACCAGGATTCACACGAGGAGAAGGAATTAGAAATAACCCAACCATCATTCGAAACGGAATCATCAAACTCAGATAACGAAACTCTACTTGTGGTAGTTTTATTCTTATCTTTGATGGGAATCCTGGCTATTTTTCCAACGGTTTATTCAGATGATAAATGAACCATCTAATGACGGTTCCACTCAATAACGATGGTCTCTTCCGGAACCTCGTGGGCGCTTAGCTCAGCTGGAAGAGCGTCTGGTTTGCAACCAGAAGGCCGGGGGTTCAAATCCCCCAGCGTCCACCAAATATCAAGACGCCCCCAGTTACTTTGATTTGTTTTCATTTATGCCCTTAACCACGTTGCCTTTGTTTTGCGTATATTAACGACTAACTAAGGGAAGAAACAAATCATATTGTGGCCCGAGAGGAGTCTCCCCCTCCCGGGCTTTATGTTCATGACTTCCTAGAAGTCGTCGAATTCGTCGAATTCTCCGCTCTCTTCCTCAAAATCTTGTTTATTCTTCGACTTCTTGCTATTCTTAGAAGGATTTGACTCCGGGATGGCGGAGCTAGCTCCGAACATGAACTTCCCTATCGCCAATGCAGCTAGGAATGAAACTCCTGCTGCTCCCGCTATCCTGATGTTTGGCTCGTTTGCCGACCCGTAAGTCTCCGAGATGATGTCGTCAGAATTGTCTCCCTTGCCATCTCCGTCCTGATCCGCCCATTCTGTCTGATCGTTGGGGAATGCGTCCACTGAATCGCCGTACCCGTCATCGTCGGTGTCTCTGAGCAGTGGGTCGGTCTCGGTCTCGTCAACATCGGGTATGCCATCCCCATCGTCATCGGCATCCAGGTAATTGCAGGTTCCATCAGCATCGGTATCGATCGGTGCCGATGAGCTAGAGAGGGAATCGCTATTGCAATCGGCCTCATTAGCATCTAACCAACCATCGTTGTCGTCATCGTAGTCTGCGTTATCGCCGACCCCATCTCCGTCATTGTCCGACCATTCTCCCCCATCCAGTGGGAAAGCATCCTCCGAGTCGGGAGTGCCGTCGTTGTCATCGTCAGGGTCCTGTTCGTCTCCCGCACCGTCATTGTCCGCATCTGCATACTCGGTTGCATCGTACGGGAACTCATCGAGCGAGTCCGGTATGCCATCCCCATCGTCATCCAGATCGGTATTGTCCCCAATACCGTCGCCATCGGAGTCCGATGACTCGCCGGAGTTGTCGGGAAACTGGTCCTCGGAGTCTACAATGCCATCCCCATCGTCGTCATCGTCGGCATTGTCACCAATGCCGTCGCCATCTAGGTCGGAGTCCTCTTCCGCATCGTTGGGGAATTCGTCCTCTTCGTCCGGGGTCCCATCCCCGTCAGAATCCGAGGATGCATCCGGATTGGTCGGGAAATCATCGAGTCCGTTGGGTATCCCGTCTCCATCATCATCTAACTCACATGGTCCCTCTGGAAGCCACTCTCGTGAGTCCAACATGTTCCCATCTTCATCCGATAGCGTGACGTTGTAGGCAATCTGACAGTCGTAGGTATCTACTTCGTATACCATGGAGTCGTATATCACTCCGAACATATCATATTCATCGAGATCCCATGGTGGCATGAAGATACTCATTTCGTCATACAGGACACCATTCACGGTAATCGTCTGATTCAGGTAGTAGTACTCTTCTGATGACAGATTCAACGCCAAGGCTCCGATTTCGATGAAGCCCTCATCCAGGGATAGGTTGTCTCCAGTCTCCGAGAAGTTGTAGGTCGTCATATTCCAAGCGTCTGCTTGGTCTTCTGTGAATAGTATCCCCATATCGAGAATTCCAGGCACCGGGGCGGGCTCGCACGGGGCGTCCAGGTCAGCAGAGTCCGAGGCCACGATGTCGCCGGCCTCGTCCTCGATCTCGTAGGAGATGCTGACCACGCAGTCGTACG
>MDTB01226480.1_pt1 | contig 10735 bp, 18 predicted proteins | sample 811161 | NCBI WGS metagenome assembly MDTB01 (sample SAMN05326650, study PRJNA326480) | marine metagenome | isolation source: seawater | place: Mediterranean Sea | collected 2009 | reverse complement strand
TAACCTACAAGGTAAAATCAAAGGTGGTAGAGAATATAGACCTATGGATTACGGTGTTAATCCTAAGTATATGAATAGATGGTGTGTAGATAAGAAAGTCTTTAAACAAAGACAACGTACTTATGGTGGTACAATTCTTATTGATGCATCTGGTTCTATGCAATTTTCAGGTGATGATATATTAGAAATAATGCAAATGTTACCTGCTGTAAAAATTGCAATGTACAATTCTACTAACAATCGTGAAGGTTGGAACCATAATGTAGGTTCATTACGTATTGTTGGCAATAAAGGTAAAAGAGTTAATCAATTTTACTTAGATAAATATAGTGGTGGTGGCAACTTAGTTGATGGCCCAGCATTACGTTGGCTAAGTAAACAAGCACCAAGCAGAATCTGGGTATCAGATATGTATGTATTCGGTGCTGATAATACAAGTAGTGCTAACTTATTGAAAGAGTGTAACCAGATAATAAAACAATCTGGGATAACTAGGTTAGCTAATATAGATGATGTGAAACGTTTCGCATTACAAATTAATCAACTATAATACAGGGTTAGGATGGCGTCAACACGCAAGTGTGCCTGGTCCTCCTTTCCCAGGTTAAGCGTCATCCTTTCTCTTATATACCTTTACATTCATTTATATTTGATTATACTTGCTTGTATGACAGATATAAATAAACTGTTATCTGAAGCTGAGTATGGCCTTAAAGGTAATTTTGTAGAAAATAAAATTACTGAAGAGGCTGCTGAGTTTTGGTCAGCAGTAAAAAATAGGGTTATCAATGATAAAGTAAAACTAAAACCATACACATTGTGTAGAATTTTAGAAGAAAATTACAGTATAAAAATATCAGAAACAGCTATGAATAATTACTTAAGAAAGTTAAGTTAATGGCTAAAAAAGATATAAACATAGACGAAATATTAGCTGAAGCTGAGTCTAAACAAATACAAGACCTTAAAAAAGATAATTTAAGACTCTTAAAACAATTAGATAAAGCTAAAAATAAAAAAGCTGATATGGTTGATGCAGTTTATCAAGCAGTAGATACTAACTTAAAGTTATGGGATAAACCTAAAATTCCAAAACCTATATTATCTAAACGTACTAAGAAAGAAGAAATTGCAATAGCAGTTTTATCTGATATTCAATTAGCTAAAGTAACACCTGAATATAATTCAGAAATTGCTGAAATAAGAGTAATTGAATACGCTAAAAAGATAGTTGAGTTAACAAATCTACAACGTAAATCACACCCAATTAATAAATGTGCAGTGTTTGCAGTAGGAGATATTATTGAAGGTGAATTAATATTTCCAGGGCAATCACATTTAATTGATAGTTCATTATACAAACAAGTGACAATAGATGGTCCACGTATAATGAGTGCATTTTTTGACATACTATTAGCAAACTTTGCAGAAGTAGATGTTCATTGGGTTATTGGTAATCACGGACACCTTGGAGGAAGGTCAAGAAAAGATTATCATCCAGACAGTAACGCAGACAGAATGCTTGGCAGCATAATGTCAATGGTATATAGGGACGAAAAACGAATTAAATGGACTATACCTGATAGTTCAGGCGATAACCATTGGTTCGATATAGCAGATTTAGGAGAAAACTGTAAGTTTTTATTATGGCATGGCGATAATGTCAGAGGATTTAGTGGGTTTCCATGGTATGGCTTTGGTAAAAAGCTACAAGGATGGAAGACACTAGCAGCAAACGGTATGATGGAACCATTTGATATGGCAGTAGCTGGTCATTTTCATACACCAACCACTATGTATCTTAATGGTATTAGGTTGTGGGTTAACGGAAGTACCGAAAGTTATAACACATATGCGTTAGAACAGTTAGCAAGTATGGGTAGACCATGTCAATGGTTGTTATTTTGCAAAGATGGTGCAGGAGTAACAGCTGAATACCTTGTTAATTTAGATGATGTATAGTACAATTGGATAGGATATGTCTAATAACAATGTCAATTCGACTGTTAGAAGAGTAGCAATTGAGTACGGTGGATTAGGTAGTATACCTTATTTTATCATCGAAGAAGATGGTCAAATGAAATTTATACCTATTGAAAGAGGAGTAACTCAATTGAACGTACTAACACAAGAATAAGAGAACGGCCTTATTCCCCTGCTGGGTTGATTAAGGCCTACAAGAAAATGAAAAGGAGTAAAAATGGTAAAAAATACCAACGGATTACTATCCCCTTTTCCAGCTAATTTAGTGCGTAAAGCACCTGCTGGTAAGTTCGGGGATTATGTACCACACGCACACTATGTTGAGCGTTTAAGGGACAGTGGAGTTAAATACAGTTGGTTCTGCGAACCAGTATATAGTACACACAATGGAGAAAAAAGAATTGTAGGTGCTAAAGGTATTATTACTATACACGATGGTGAACATATGGGAACATATGAAGGCTTTGGTGATATAGATACATTTAAAATGAACAATGATAAGTTCAATGATGGTACTAACCTTAAAGATGCAGAGTCTGATGCATTCAAACGTGCATGTATGCGATTTGGCTTAGGTGTAGAACTATGGTCTGGTTCTAAGCAGTCAGAAGAAGAGGCTACATCAGTAGCACCTGATGGTTACACACAAGAAATGGCTGATGCAGATGCTAAAGTAGAAGTTACTAAAGTTGATATGCGTAGAAAAGAGAATAAACCAACTAAAGAAGACAAGCAACGTATGAATGATATTATGGATGATATATTAAATGCTGAAGCTGACTTAGATGAACCTAATGAAGCACCATTCTAATGGCACAAGATATACAATTTATAGCACAAACAGTTGCTGCAATGACAGAACATATATCTGATAAAGATATTAGACGTAATGTTATTGGTAAAGCTAACGATTATGCACGTATTAAAAAGTTTCCAAACAACAAAGAAACATGGTCTGATAAAGAATTAGATAAGTATCTTAGTATGTTGGAAAAATTATCTGGTACACTAGAAGCTAAGATACCTAATGATTTTGACCAAATGTCATTAGATGATAAAGTAAAAACACTAGAAGAAGCAGATGTTGTTACAGTATCTGATATGTCTAATGTAGTACAGGAAGTCGTACATAAATTGGAAGATAAAAAGAAATATCGTGACGATTTAAAATGCCCATATTGTGGGCAAATGGTCTATGATAATAGAAATAATAAAAAGTCAGACAAAAGCCCTGACTTTGTTTGTTCAAGCAATGACCCAGCTATATGTGGTGGACACACTGGCAAATGGCGTAAGTCTTGGTGGATGGATAATAGTGATTTACCAAAAGAATGGGGACTCACTAACACAATATAAGGAAGGTGGAATATGATTGCAAAATCATTTAGAGGAAATAAAGTACCTAATACTATTAAAAGTAAAAGTGAACTTATAAGATATGTATTAGAAACTGAAAGAAACAATGAACCAATTAGTAATGGAGAATTTGTATTTGACTTAAAATGTACACGATTTGGTGGTGTGTTACATGATTTAAGACAAGAAGGATACGATATAGTAACGTTACCTGCAAAACAAAGAGGACATTTTCTATATTATTTAGTATCTGCACCATCTGATGGCGATACAATGCGTAGAAAAGGTGAACGTAAACATCGTAAATTACAAAAACAATACAAATAAATTATGATTGGATTACTACTCAGTTGTAGTTTAACAGTGGCACTACCAACGGTAGATGACTTCACTGAGTATATCCAATGTCGAGAAGACCAGCATAAGATTGAACATACAATACAATGGCTACCTTTAATTGACAAATACTTCGACCGAATGATAAAAACTCAAGTACAAGCATTAAAGGTTATCTATTGTGAAAGTAATGGTAAATCAAATGCAGTTGGTATTAATAAAGACGGTACTAAAGACATTGGATTATGGCAATTTAACGATAATACATGGGCATGGTTAACGCCTAAATTAAACATTCAAAAAGAAAGGACAGACCCAGAGACTGCAACTGCAGTAGCTGCCTGGCTTATAAAACACGATGGTTGGCATCATTGGAACAGTAGTAAACACTGCTGGGGAGGATAAATGTCCGAAGAAGAAAACATATTTAGTAGCCCAATGCAATTACGCAAGTGGGCTGTGGAATTAATAGATAATTTAGGAAGTCCAGTAACACAAACTGGACCTAATACAGATAAAGTTGACAATTTATTATCAAAATTTGTAACTGATTATAATATACAATTCCAAATGCAAACAAAAAGAGAGGAAGAATGATATAATAAATGAATAATATCAATACACAATTTGCACCACGATATGCAAATGACATAAAAGCAGACACAATATTCGAAAAATCTAATATGAAATCACGTAAAAATCGTAAAAGATTTAATAAAGCTAAAGGTTTAACTAGCTTTGGCGGAAAGAGATTTCTTGGCTTGACGCCAAAGGGTAATCGTGTGTTTGTAAGTTATGTTATAAATAACGACTTGACATTAACAATGACATTTACCCACAAATTAAATGTGCTTCTAAAAGAAGGAGCTAAGTTTGCAGGTAACAGATATGCATATCCTTTAAATGCTAAAGTTACACAAAGTAATGCAGAATTAATTAGACAAACTAAAACAAAATCAGGAGAAGTAACAATAAAAACATTATATTGGTTACAAAGATTAAAGAATTTAGTTGATGGTAAATATTCAAAAGCATTTTATAAAGATAAAGTAACAAAATCATTCTTTACTAAAATAGCTAGTGCAATATATACAGGTACTAATCAAGAAGATGATGTAAATCAATGGGATATACGTAAAGCATGGAACTTTCCAGAACATAATCCATACTTTAATATAGAACAAACCTATAAATATCCTGATGAGTTATAAACCATTACCAAATACAGTTACTATAAAGAGGTCTAAAGTCGATGGACTAGGCCTCTTTGCTAGTAAACCTATACCAAAAAATACAATCTTAGGTGTAAGTCATATAAAAAATAAAGCATTTGAACACGGCCTTATCAGAACACCATTAGGTGGATTTGTAAATCATAGTGAATATCCTAATTGCCAATTAAATAAATTTAAAAATGGCTACGTATTAGAAACACTATACGAAATAATTATAGGCGAAGAACTTACTCTTAAATATCAGTTATATAATATAGAAGAAGAGTAATTATTTCTTAGGTCTTCTACCAGTTTTGTAAGATTTTTTCTTACCTTTTTTGCCTATTGGCATTTTAATATCCTTGTACTAATTTATTTATTTGCTTTTGCAAATCTTGTGCTTTTTTAACATTTAAAGCTTTAGTAATTTTTAAAGCAGTATTTGTTTTTTTAACATATCTGTTATGTGCAGATATAGATTTACCAGCTTGGTCTTGTAATTTATAAATACCACCACCCTTAACAAAAGGAGATTGTGGATTATTTTTATACCAAGTACGAAAACTATCACTTAAAAAAGCTTCAGGAACTTTATTTTCACGTGCAGTTTTTGCAGCTTTATAAGCCATTTCTCTATGTGACTTTATACGTGAACGCATTTCACGTTCAGTCATACCAGCTGTTGTATAATCTTTATCTTGACCAGGCATTAATGTTACTTACTTATTTGTTTCTTAGCGTATGTTTTAATGACTGCTAATGCAGCACCACCACCAGCTAACGCAGCTAACTGAAGTGTTTCAGCTTCTACACCAACTAATGGAGCAACTGTTAACGCACCTATGAACGCTTCAATGAAGGTCCAAGCACTACGCTCAATCATATCTTTAAGTTCTTCACTCATTTTATACTCCCATGATTCTTTCCAAGGGGTCCACGCAACATCTTTTTTAAATGTCCCATCAGTATTTCTTGCTCTTTTATTTTTTTCAAATAAATCACTCATATTAAGCCTCTGGCTTCTTAGGATTTAGTATATCATCAAAAACCTTCTTAGGCAACATTGATAAACCAGCTAATGCTGGATTAGATTTATTTAAAATACTTGTTAAATTTTTAACTAATTTTAAAGAACCAGACGCAGCTACTGCTTTTTTAAGATTTTTTTGTATTGCTCTATCTGATTCATTTAAAGCTATACCTGGAGTAGATAAAATCTTTTGCGCTCTTTGTTGTGTAGATAATTCACGTTTCTTTTGACCAGCTGCACGTCTAGATGAAGGTTCATTAATACCATAATTACGTGCATTTTCATTAGGTACTTTTACTTGCTCTCCAGGTAAAGCTGGTAAATTTGGTTTATTTGCTTCAAAAGGAATATCATTAGTACCATATCTAGTATTTACTTTATTAGGGTCTGTTGTACCAGTAATATCTAAAACTTCTGAACTTTTAGCACTACGTGTATTTTGTTGTGCTAATCTATTTTCCATTTTCTTACTGACGGCTGGCAAACTTTTGACGTTTAATTTATTTAAATCCACACCAGCAATTGTTGCACTACGAACATCACGAAAAGCTCCAGACGAAGCAATTCCTTTACCTTGAAAATATCTTTCTAAATTAGATTTATTATAAGAACCATAAATATCTGTAACATCTTTTCTAATCATAGCAAATTCGGCTGATGCAGCTTCTATTTTACGATGCCTGGCAAGCACTGCATCAAAATCTTTACCCCCTCTTACAGGGCCATCTGGGTCGGTCTGAGGTAGCTTTCCAATCGAATCATCAACTATATCTTTCATATGTTGTTTACCAGCTTGTTTACCTAATATTCTTTCAGCTTGTGATGAATAATCAGACATAGCAAAAGGTAAGTCAGCTATATTATCTTTAATTTCTGGTGTAAATGGAACTATAGACCTGGAAAGTATATCAGCTTGTTTATAACCTAAACCTCTAACTCCTCCACCTTGCATACTACTGCTAGTACGATTAGTAACACCACCTAAATTAGGTTGTAATACTCCACCTCTACCTCCACCTTTAGGATATTCTTTAAATCCAGCAGTACCAGTTGCATCTACTCTGTCTTGTAAATTTGTCATTTGAAATCTGTTTTGTTTTACATCTTCTTGATAATCTCTTAACCTATTTCCTTCTTCAATTAATGAATAATCATATGCAGCTGTTTGTTTCCAATCTTCTTTCATTTCAAAAGCATCACCAGTTTCAGCTATTCTTTCAGTTGTAGTTTGTTTTTCACGTATAACAGCTTCTGATACACTTATACCTTCACCTTTAGATACAGAAATAGCTTTATCTACATCTGTTCTAGTTAATATATCTGCATCATAATTAACATCGTACATTTTTTTATTAATTTCTCTAACAATTCCAGCTCTTTGAATTTTAAGTTATTGTAATTCTTCAGCATTTCTAAAAGCTTGTCTTGATGTAGCTAAATTCATACCTTTTCTACCTTGAATATCTCCTGCTGCAGGTGTATTAGGTAAATTAGTTGTTTTACCTGTTAAGTTTTCACCTTTAACTTTTTTAAACTCACCAGTTTTAGGGTCTTGTTCATAAGTAAAATCAACAAAAGGCCTGTCTTTACTACCTAATACTGTACGTGTAGTTTCTGATACGTTTGGACTTATTACTTCTCTTTGAACACCTGGTTTATTTCTAACTGCTATTTCCATTTTGTTTGTTGATAATTCATTTGCTATTGATTCTCTAAGTTCTATTTCCATATCAATATCAAAACCAGCTATTTCTTTTAAGTATTGTTTACCTGCATCAGGAGATTCTATTTTATATCCTTTAACACCACTTGAACCACCTACTTGTGTTTGACCACTAAATATATCAGATTGAGCTACATCTTGACCACCTTGAATTTTTCTTTCTAAATCACCTTGAAGTTCTTGTGCAGATTTATCCATAGCTTGTTCGTCATCTTTCCAAGGTTCTATGTCAGGGTCTGATACATCTCCAAACCTTAAGCTTTTACTAAATGGTACAAATTTTGGCATTATATAATTTCTTTTCCATCTACTTTAGCATTTAACATTTGTATTTCTCCAGATATTTCAGAAAGCTTTTCCATTATGTCATTACTATTTAGGTCTGAATTGTCATTAGTATTTACAGTTCCATCGTAGTCTGTATATGTCACCCATACATCACTTTGTGATATAGCTGCAGCAACATAAGGATATACATCTTTATAAGCATTAACACTTGACCCTACAAATCCATCTTTTTGTACAAGGTTACTTGTTTGTGAGTTACCAAGTAGCAAACAACCAGCCGTATTTTCATCAGTATTACCAGTATGCCATAATATATATTCAAAGCCTGGTACATCATTAACATGTATCATACCTTTATGCATATCACCGTATTTAGATTGATATCTACTATGGAATCCACCTTCTTTTCTTAATGATAATTTGTATTTACCAGCAGGTATTCTTGTTTCTCCCCAGACTTTTACATCACGTTGTTCATCTTCTAAGGTGTAACAAAGAAAATTTCGTTTACCATTCACAACGTCAAATAATATTCCAGATGTAGAATCTTTTTGTGAGCTAATTCTTAATACTTCTAAATTCATTTTTTTATTTTTTTTACTTTTCCATTATGGGTTCTTGCAAATTTATGTGTTTTAGTTTCTCTAATAAGAGTACCGTAATAACGTTTACCGCCCCACATCCAACTTACTTTTTTAGCCATATTACCACTTAGTTTTATTTGCCCAATAAGCTGCTGACATCTTACCTTTTTTAATGTTTTTAGCATGTCTAGCTTTAAAAGATTTACGTTTAGCTTTAGATTTAGCGTCTGTTTTTTTACCTGCAGTCTTAGCACCTTGTTCACCAAATCTAATAAGTTTAATTGTATGTCCTTCTTGTGCTAATACTACATGTGATTTAGTAGCATGTTTTGGAGTACGTTTAGGTTTGTTAACTCCACTAAGTCCATGTTTCTTTATTAATGACGCTTTTCTAGTTGCATGTGCCACTATTACCTCCGCAACAACCTTGTCCGCAACAATCCATATTTACCTACTTTCTAAATCCTATAGTTAATAACCATACAGCTAATGTAATTATAGTAGCTAATCCTGTAACTTGTTGTGCTGAACCAGTTAATGTAAGCGTAGCAATAACTAAACCAACTAAAGTCCAACTAAGGTTTAATGTTTCTTTGATTGCTTCTACAAACCAAGTCCATAATTTTTTAAGCATTAACCTCTCCTAAATAAAAAAGCTGCCATGCTAGCTATTCTAGTCAAAATTACAGGAACTACAACTTCTTGTGCTTTTTCCTTTTGGTCATTTGTCATGTCATTACTTATGGTTGTAATACTAATATTACTTATGTCAATATCTGTAAACACTTCAATTGGATTATCTATAAACTCTTCAAATTGTACTTCAGTAACAACATCAGCTAATGTATAATTTTCTACATCTGCATTTTCAACAGCACGTTCTACATATTCTTCTACAGCTATAGCGACTGATTCATCTTCTTTAACAGCTTCAGCAATAATTTCAACGTCTTCTGTTTCTACTTGTAATACTTCAGCAACAACTTCTACTTGTTCTTCAGTTAATTCTTCTATATCTTCAATAGCTTCTTCAACTACTGCTTGTATAACTTCTTGTATTTCTTCAGATACTTGTTCTAAATTTTGTACACCAACATCATTAACTTCTTCAAGAACTTCTATAACTTCTTCAGTTTCAAGCTCTTCGACATATTCTTCAATAACTTCTGTTATTTCTTCTGTAGATAAATCTTCTTCAACAATAGGTATTTCAATAACTTTTTCAATTTCAGCAACTTCAACAGCTACTTCTTCTTTTGTAAGGTCCTCAACTGGTCTTTCCTTAACATCTTCCTGTATTGGCTGAACCAAAACTTCCTCGACATCTTCTTCAATTTCAACGACAACAACATCATCTTCAATAATCTCCTCAATAATTTCTTCTTCTATAATTATAATAATATCTTCAGGTATATTTTCTAAAGTAATATCTTCAAACTCTATATCATCTAATTCTTCTATGTATTCTTCAAGTTCTAATATAACTTCAACAAATTCTTCAAGTTCTTCTTCAGATAACTCTTCTAAATCTAACTCGACATATATTTCTTCTTCAAGTAATTCAAGTTCTTTAGCATCAATTTCCATTTGTTTTTCAAGTTCAAGAATTTCTTCTTCAGTAAGCTCAACAACCTCTTTATCTTCATAGTCATCGTCCATTTCCAATACCACAATAACATCATCATAAAGCTCTTCTTCGGTATCTCCTCCTGGAATCTCTTCATATAACTCATCATCTATAATTATAACCTCTTCAGGTATATTGCAATCACCACGTTCCAAAGCAACATTAGTAATATAACAACCATAAAGCTCTTCATTAGTTTCTCTTTCTAAATCTCTTTCAAGAGTACCATCATCTATTTCAGATTGAGTATATTCAACTTCTTCATCACCTACAATAAAAGTTCTTGATTCTCTATCCCTACGTTCAGAATCTAACTCCCAAAACCCTGTTTCTTCTAAATTTTTATCACGTTCCCAATCTTGTGCAGCTTGTACACGAGCAGCTTCAGCTTCATTAGCTTCCCTGTTAGCACGTTCACTATTAGTTTCATATATACCTGTATCAGCAAAATTTAATTCTTCTTCTGTTGGAGGTATGGTAGTGGTAGTTGTGGTAGTAGTAGTAGTTGTAGTAGTAGATGTATCTACACAAGTAGAAGTAGGTGCAGACCAATCAGTTTGTGTTTCATTAAAAGGTACTTGGTCAGGTAAAGCT
>MDTB01221132.1_pt1 | contig 10735 bp, 7 predicted proteins | sample 811161 | NCBI WGS metagenome assembly MDTB01 (sample SAMN05326650, study PRJNA326480) | marine metagenome | isolation source: seawater | place: Mediterranean Sea | collected 2009 | reverse complement strand
TTGTACCACTTCGTTGGATAAGCCTGACACATCAGAATAGTTAAAAGTCGCTGGGATGGCAGTATCCTCGTGATTTTTTAATCGAATTATTTCATCCTTTTGTCTCTCGATATAACCAGAATATTTTGCTTCAATCTCCAATTGCTCTCCCACAATTGGATCTATCCGCTTTTCAGGGGATGATACCAAACCATAATTTATTTCAGGTCGTTTTAATAGTTCGAAAAGATTATATTCCCGTGATAGTGGGCGTTTTACGTAAGCGGCAATTTGTTCGGCTGCGTCGCTTTTTGGCTGAATCCAAGTGGTTTTTAAACGCTGGCGCTCAGTTTCCATTGCGTCAATTTTTTCGTTGAATGATCGCCATCGGTCTTCTTTCACAACTCCTAGCTTATACCCTACCTCAGTGAGCCTCTGATCCGCATTATCTTCTCTTAACAATAGCCGATATTCAGCACGGCTAGTAAACATTCTGTAAGGTTCATCCGTGCCCATACTTATCAGATCGTCCACTAGGACACCGATGTAAGCTCGATCTCGCCCCGGACACCAAGATGACTCACCCTTTACCATTAATGCTGCATTGATTCCAGCTAATAGCCCCTGGGCTGCCGCTTCCTCATATCCAGTCGTGCCATTTATCTGCCCAGCAAAGAACAGGCCTTTAATAGCCTTGGTTTGTAAAGAATAATCTAAGTCTTGTGGATTAAAATAATCGTATTCTATTGCGTACCCAGGCCTTGTTATATGGGCGTTTTCAAAACCTTCAACTGTCCTAACAAAATCCCATTGAAGGTCATAGGGCAAGCTAGTTGAGATTCCATTGGGATACAACTCTTGCGTATTCAGACCTTCTGGTTCCAAGAATATTTGATGTTGATTCTTATCCGAAAAACGCTCTACCTTGTCTTCAATTGAAGGACAATAACGAGGACCAATGCCTTCGATAACTCCGGTATAAAGAGGCGACCGGCCAATACCGCTGCGGATGACGTCATGAGTTCTGAGATTAGTCTTCGCGATCCAGCAGCAAACTTGTTCAGGATGCTGATTACGATTGCCCATAAAGGACATTATGGGCCTTGGCTTATCGCCCCACTGTTCAGGCAACTTGGAAAAATTGACACTCCGAGCATCAATTCTCGGTGGCGTACCTGTTTTCAATCGATCCACTCTAAAAGGAAGATCACGCAACTTCTGAGCTAAGGTAGACGAGGGTGCATCACCGGCTCGACCTCCAGACTGATTTGCCATACCGACGTGAATTTTCCCGCTTAAAAAGGTTCCTGCTGTGAGAACCACAACCTCGGAACGAATCTTCAAACCCATTTCAGTTATAACACCAACAACTTTATCGCCACTTATCATCAGATCATCGACCGGTTGTTGCAATATCGATAAGTTGGCTTGATTCTCTAAAGCGAATCGGATCGATTGCTTATATAAATTTCTATCCGTTTGCACCCTCGTTGCCCTGACTGCAGCACCTTTTCGGGAATTTAAAATTCTAAACTGAATACCTGCCCTATCAGCGGAGGCCGCCATGACACCCCCGAGAGCATCAATTTCCCTAACCAAGTGACTTTTGCCAATACCGCCGATAGCTGGATTACATGACATTTGTCCCAAAGTTTCAATGTTGTGGGTTATTAACAATGTGTTCTGACCCATCCGGGCTGATGCCAAACAAGCTTCTGTGCCAGCGTGTCCGCCGCCAATAATAATTACATCGTAGAAATCGGGGTAAAGCATGATACCTATTCACTAAATTTAATGTGGGGGACGGTATTTTATATTTGTTTTCATCTAAGTAATACTTTAAATAACTTAAATATTATATATTTATATATATATTTATTGTTGTTATTATTACTGATATAAAATTAAGTGGAAAAGTAATTAAAATTTATTAAATTCAGTTAGTTATATAAATGGTATGTTTGTTATGAAACGGTGGAATAGATGTAAAATACTTATGCAAAAGTGGAGATAATTTATATCAGTTTTAGGATTCCCAAAGTATATCTTCAAAAAACGAGGATAAAAACAATAAATATACTCGGGTTATTGACACCTTAGTCAGTCATGTAATCATGCTGTGAATAAATTGTTTTAAATTTAAATTCATGGTCACAAAAAATTGTGTAAAATTTGAGATCTACATATAATTTAGTTATGGTTAGGTATAACTTTTTTTAATTTTTGGAATAAGTCAATGAAGAGAACTTTTCAACCCAGTAATATCAAGCGAAAGAGGACCCATGGTTTTCGTGCTCGAATGTCTACAAAAGGTGGAAGAGCCGTGATCAACCGTCGGAGAGCCAAAGGTCGTAAGCGACTAGTTGCTTAAGAATGGAGCCTGAAAAGTTCAGGCACAAACTTCCAAAAAATCTTCGATTAAAAAACTCTGAAGACTACCGGGCGGTGTTTGATGGCAGTGACGTAAAAGTGGCGCATCCGGGTTACCTGTTGATAGCTAAACTTAATAAGAAAAAATATTCACGGCTGGGTTTGGTGGTAGGAAAGAAAAACGTTCCGAAATCAGTTGCACGCAATCGTTTGAAGCGATTAGTAAGGGAAACTTTCCGACAATTCTCTATTGATCCGCCTGTCGACGTGGTTTTTTTGTCTAGAAGAGGGGTTACAGACATTGGAAAACAGGAAATCTATTCAATTTTGACCAAGGCCTGGAAAAGGCTCTCGCTGAAATCTCATAACTTAGAGAATTCTCTTGACTAACATACTTATAGCTTTCATTAGGTTTTATCGGTTTTTCATTAGCCCCATAATTGGCCAGAATTGTCGTTTTTATCCCACTTGTTCAATGTATGCAATAGAAGCTTTGCAAGCACACGGCTTTGTAAAAGGAATGTACTTAACAGTTTGTAGAATTTTTAAATGCCATCCGGGTCATATGGGCGGCTATGATCCAGTTGCAAACGAACAGAATACTCGTGAACCGCAAAAAGCGAGTGATTTAGAGTAGTTAATCTTATGGATTGGATAAAGGTCACCTTATTAGCCTGCATGGCTCTCGTTGTTTGGATGCTTGTAATAGAATGGAATCGTTTTGAACCCCCACCCCCAGTCTCAGCCGTTACAGAAACATTCCTTAGTAAGGATGTTCGAAATGAGGATCTTCCTGACGCTGAGCGCAAAACATCTAATAATGACTTACCACCACAAAAAATAGAGACGGACGTTACTTTTGTCGACTCGGGAAGCGCGGGCGTCATTACTGTAATAACCGATGTTGTTAAAGTGAATATAGATCTTAGAGGCGGAGATATTGTAGAGGTGGAACTACTGGAGCACCTTAGCGACATGCCTCAAGATGGTGGTAAACCGATTAAAATACTCCAGCGTTCTACCCAAACCAATTATATAGCTTCGAGTGGCTTAATTGGACCAAACGGAACTGACAGTAGAGAAAGGGGTAGGCCCGTTTTTGTGAGCTTGAAAAACAATTATAAGTTTGGAGAACAAAAGCAACTAACTGTGGATCTCACTACTGAGCAAGATTCGGTCGAGTTTACTAAAAGGTTCATTTTCACTCGCGAAGGCTATGACATTAAAGTGAAGTACCTTATTGATAATAGGGGTTCTGTAGACTGGCGGGGCAGTTTTTTCGGTCAAATAAAGCGCGATAATAGTGCGCCGGTCGAGTTGGATACCGTTCTTGGACAGCGCCCATTTCTTGGAGGAGCTTTAAAAGAACCAGATAAAAACTTTGCAAAATACAGCCTAAACGACATTGATAATAATAATGTGGCTACATCTCTCAAAGGTGGATGGATCGCATTCTTACAACATTACTTCGTAAGCGCTTGGATACCCCCTCATGATGATATGAATCGTTATTCTTTCAAAAAGTCAAATACCCAATCTTCAGTCTATTTATTTAATTTTGTTGGTGAAGAAATTCGGCTTGCGCAAGGGGAGCGAGGAGAATATACAGCCAACTTTTATGTTGGGCCAAAGGATCAAATTGAACTTGAAAAGTTGGCTGAGCATCTTGATCATGTCGTTGATTACGGGATTTTTTGGGTAATATGTAAACCAATATATCAGTTGTTAGTGTTCATACACGGGGTGGTAGGTAATTGGGGATGGGCTATTGTTGGTTTGACAATCATTATAAAACTTCTGTTGTTTCCCTTGTCTGCTAAAAGCTTAAAGTCTATGGCTCGATTAAGAAGTTTGCAGCCTGAGATGGAGAGAATTAAAGAGTTATACGGTGATGATAGACAAAAAATGGGCCAAGAACAGATGGCGCTATGGAAGAAAGAAAAAGTAAATCCGGTTAGTGGCTGCTTGCCCATGCTTCTGCAAATGCCTGTGTTCATATCTCTCTATTGGGTCTTAATGGAAAGCATTGAAATCAGACATGCTCCTTGGCTCCTATGGATCAAAGATTTATCTGCCATGGACCCTTACTTCGTCTTGCCCCTTGTGATGGGCTTGAGCATGTGGGTAATGCAAAAACTTCAACCTCTTCCAAGCGATCCCATCCAGGCGAAAGTAATGCAGTATATGCCCATAGCCTTTACATTTATGTTTCTTTGGTTCCCTTCTGGTCTTGTGCTTTACTGGACAATAAACAACTTATTATCACTAGCGCAACAGTACGTGATCAATAGACAAATTTCCGATGTGAAATAGGTTTTAATTTTTGAAAATTGTTTCTTAACAGTCTCGACACTATCGTAGCAATCGCGACTCCCGCCGGCGTTGGCGGCATAGGGATTGTGCGTTTATCGGGAACTGACCTCAGAAAGTTTACTCTGTCGATTTTAGGCCAAGAAATACAGCCTAGAGTGGCCACTTACAAGGAATTTCTTGGTGCTGAGGGAGAGTGTCTTGACACTGGCATCGCGCTTTATTTTTCGGCACCCAGCTCATTTTCCGGCCAAGATATTCTTGAATTACAGGGACATGGCGGCAGCGTGGTGCAGGATAGATTAATCCAGCGATGCATTGAGTTGGGAGCCAGAATGGCAAGGCCGGGAGAATTTAGCGAGCGAGCGTTTTTAAATGGCAAGTTGGATCTGGTAGAAGCAGAGGCGGTGTCCGATTTAATAGAAGCGGCCTCAGTTCAGGCAGCAAAATCCGCGATTCGTTCTATGTCCGGAGACTTCTCCAAAGAGATAAAAAATCTTGTAAATTCATTAAAAAATGTCAGGGTGTTTTTGGAGGCATCGATTGATTTTCCCGAGGATGACATTGAATTTTTGGATGAACCAATATTGTTAAACACGTTAGACGATATTTTAATCAGACTTGATGACATAATTAACAAGGCGCGTCATGGTGTTTTGCTCAGAGACGGTTTAACCATCGTGTTAGCGGGGAGACCGAACGCCGGTAAATCAAGCCTTCTTAACTGTTTAGTCGGAAGTGATGAGGCGATCGTAACACCGGAGGCCGGCACCACAAGAGATGTATTGCGAAAGTCTGTAGTTATAAATGATATCCCGTTGCAATTGATTGATACAGCGGGGTTGCGAGAAACCAGCGGCATTGTAGAGAAAGAAGGAATTCGAAGAGCCTGGTCAGAAATTGAGGCGGCGGATCATGTTCTGTTTATTGCTGATGCAGCAGACATAACCGAGCCATCCATCGAGACCGTTTGGCCTGATTTTTTTATAAAATTTCCAGAATCTTCTACTTTACTTACATTAGTATTAAACAAAATTGACTTAACTGACTTCGCGCCTGGAGAGATGATCGGCAGGAAATCCACATTCTGTATATCAGTTAAAAATCGAACCGGGATAGACACTTTGGTCAAATACCTACTCAAGCAGGCAGGGCAGCTAGATCGAGGCTATGGGGGTTTTTCGGCACGGGGCAGACATGTTGCTGCACTCAAAACTGCATTAGTATCTGTGACAGCAGGAAAGAAACAAATGATTGACTCTGGTTCCACTGAGTTAGTCGCAGAGGACTTGAGACAAGCACAAAATAGTCTTTCAGAAATAACTGGGAGTATAACTTCTGATGAATTGTTGGGAGAAATTTTTTCGTCATTTTGTATTGGAAAATGACCCTTTCGATCAAATCGGTCAATTTTTTTTTCTGTCTTTCAAGATTTTATAATATTATCATATTACCACTGTATTTATTACTGTTTATACACATCTTATCCACAAATAGTGGTTAATAACTGACCATTTTTTTTTCAAAAAATGTTAATTGTTAAAAGATAAGAAAATTTTAAACTATTGATTAAAATAGATTTTTATTTTTAATGGAGTTTTACAAAATAATTATCATTTGTGGATAAATCTACTTTCTTTAGATATGATGTGCATCAAAACTCAAAGATGCAGATTGAAACTCATCATATTAAGAACTTTCAGAACTTGGTACTTTATTACCAGAGAAATAGCTCTCCTAGATTGTACCTGAACGATTGATTTTAAGCTTAGACTCACATGTAAGAATGTTGGTTAGAACAAAGGAAAAGATTATGCCAGCTGAAGCGGCCCATGTCATTTGGACTCAATGTCAAAACCAGCTAAGAGACGAACTTCCGGAGCAGCAATATAACACTTGGATCAGACCACTTAAAACTGGAGACGCCGATAGCTCCGACAAATCATGGGATGAGCTATGTTTACTTGCGCCAAACAGGTTTATAGAAGACTGGGTGAAAAACAAATTCAGTGACAGAATCCAGGAATTGTGCAGGGAATATGGTGGGGAAACAGTTTCTTTGCGCGTGACTAGCAATGATTTACAAAAGCAGTTTTTAAATCGGTCTTCTGAAGATATCAGCGATATTGAGGTTGAGGTTGACCATAACGTGCATTATAAATCAAGTCCAAAAACGGCATCTGAATCTGTAGCTAAATTAACCTCTGCGGCAGAAAAGAGCCTTCAAAGCAATCTCAATTCAAACTTTATATTTGAAAATTTTGTAGAGGGCAAATCTAATCAGTTGGCCTGTGCTGCGGCTCAGCAAGTAGTTATTAACCCGGGGGGTTCTTATAACCCTTTATTTATTTATGGTGGAGTAGGTCTCGGTAAGACGCACTTGATGCATGCTGTAGGCAATGCTATGCGTGAGTCTAACCCGAAGGCAAAAATTGTGTATTTGCATTCTGAGCGATTTGTAGCGGACATGGTTAAAGCGTTGCAGCTGAAGGCTATAGATGAATTTAAAAATTTTTATCGTTCCGTAGATGCACTCTTGATAGACGACATTCAATTTTTTTCTGGCAAAGAACGCTCTCAGGAGGAGTTTTTTCATACTTACAATGCCCTTCTGGAAGGCGGTCAGCAAATGATATTGACATGTGACCGTTACCCAAAGGAAATGGACGGAGTTGAGGAGAGACTCAAGTCAAGGTTTGGATGGGGGCTAACTGTAGCCGTTGAACCGCCAGAGTTAGAAACGCGAGTGGCAATTCTAATTAATAAAGCTCAACAAGCAGGGGTTCCATTGGCTCGAGAAGCGGCGTTTTTTATTGCCCAAAGAATTCGGTCTAATGTTAGAGAATTAGAGGGAGCATTGAAGCGTGTTATGGCTCACGCACAATTCTCCGGGCGCGTGATAGACATAGATTTAATTCGTGAATCGCTTAAAGATTTGTTGGCACTGCAGGACAAGCTGGTTACCATAGACAATATCCAGAGAGTCGTAGCAGATCAGTACAAGTTGAAAATCTCAGACTTGCTATCAAAACGACGTAGTCGCTCTGTAGCAAGGCCAAGACAAGTTGCAATGTTTCTTGCAAAAGAATTAACTAGTCACAGTTTACCGGAGATAGGGGAGGCGTTCGGAGGCAGAGATCATACAACAGTATTGCATGCGTGTCGCAAAATACGCGAATTAGAAATTGTCGACAAAGAATTAAATCGAGATTTAAAAAGCTTATTCAGAAAACTATCCACTTAATCAATATTCGGCGACCCCAAGGAAATCATATGAAATTCAGCTTATCACGCGAAGCCCTTCTGAGACCTCTGCAAGTAGTAGTGGGTGTAGTTGAGCGGCGACAAACTTTGCCGATACTTTCGAATGTTCTTTTAAGTATTGATGGGGAGAGGCTGTCCATAACTGGCACGGACTTGGAGGGAGAAATTATAGGTTATACGGAGACGACTCAGGTTGTCGAAAGTGGAGAGATCACAGTTGCAGCTCGAAAACTGGTGGACATAGCTCGATCTCTGCCGGAAGACGCAAAAATCGATTTTTCTAGCGGTGATGGGAAAGCGCTTGTAACTAGTGGACGGAGTCGATTTACATTGGCGACCCTCCCTTCCAATGAATTCCCATCTGTCGATGTTGGTGAGAAGACACTCGAGCTTTCTATGCAAGGTAGAGCAGTCAAAGATTTTATCGACGCTACCTCATTTGCGATGGCGCAACAGGATGTTCGTTATTATCTAAATGGTATGTTATGGGAGGTGTCAGAAAATAACCTGCGAGCTGTAGCGACTGACGGGCATCGTATGGCGCGGTGTGATGTTGCATGTGATGTGTCTGCAGATGCTCCCCTTAGCGTGATAATACCCAGAAAAGGTATTGTAGAACTCTCAAGATTGTTAACTGAAGACGGAATAGATATATCGTTAGGATCAAATCATTTAAGAGTAACATCTGCAAATTTCTGCTTTACTTCAAAACTGGTGGATGGAGCTTACCCTGATTATGAACGGGTCATGCCAAAAGAAGGAGAAAAAATCGTTTTGGGTGATAGAGACGAATTGAGGCAGGCTTTTAGTCGCGCGGCCATTTTATCTAATGAAAAATTCAGAGGCGTGCGTGTGCTGCTCTCATCAGGTTCCTTAAAGATGATAGCCAATAATCCCGAGCAGGAAGAAGCTGAAGAAGAAATGTCTGTAGACTATTCGGGTGATGATTTGGAAATAGGCTTTAATGTAAGTTATCTACTGGACGTGCTCAGTGTACTTAAAGGAAAAGATGTTCGTTTAAGTCTTTCCGATGCTAACAGCAGCGCTCTCGTGGAAGACACATCAAATGATAATGCAGTATACGTAGTGATGCCCATGCGATTGTAGTTTTTTGTTTTACTTTTGCTCTAAAGAGGCATTTATGCAAAATGCAACTGTCATCACTTAAGATTTTTCACGTCAGAAACTTGAATACAGTAAATTTGCATTGCAACCCAGTTGCGAATGTATTCTTCGGAAGTAATGGCAGCGGTAAGACTAGCTTTCTTGAATCCATCTATTTATTGGGTCGTGGGCGATCTTTCAGGCAAAGAGATCTTAGGTTAGTGGTCCAATCAGGAGCCAAGGAGTTGGTTGTTGCTGGTACCGTTCTCAGCGATCTAAGCGGATCACCCTCGAATTTAGGTGTAAAAAGAACAATAGAGGGCCGCTTTGAGGCCCGCCATAACGGGAGGGGGCTTCGATCTGCGAGTCAGCTGGCTCCTAAGTTACCCCTTCAGGTCGTAGATGCACATAGCTTCATTCTCCTTGAGGGGGGAGCCATGCAGCGTCGACAGTTTATCGATTGGGGCGTGTTCCACGTGGAACAAGACTTTGGCAGTGTTTGGCAGCGGATGCAGCGAGCATTAAAGCAGCGCAATCATGTGCTTCGTCATGATAGAATGGACGATGAGCAGCTGGTTATCTGGACAAGGGAGTTCGTCACTGCCTCGGATGCAATAGCTCAACATAGACGAAGTTATTTGGCTGAGCTAGAGCTTGAAATCGCTAGCATATCAAAGTATTTCGAGAGTCTGGGGGCTCTGACTATGGAGTACGTAAGCGGTTGGGACAAAAAGTTGGCTCTTGCTGATGTGTTAGAATCTGATATCGAAAGGGATCAGAGACTAGGAAGGACTCATCAAGGTTCTCATAGGGCAGATTTAATCGTGAAAACCGATGGGGTGCCCGCCGCGGAGAGACTATCCAGAGGGCAATTGAAACGGCTTATATATATTTTGAAATTGGCGCAGGCGTCGCTGCATAAGAAAAGAACGGCAGAGGCATGCGTCTTTTTACTCGATGACCTGCCCGCAGAGCTTGATCCTTGCCATCGCAAACAAGTTATGGATTGCTTGAATCAGCTTTCTTGCCAATATTTTGTTACAGGGATAGAAAAATCAGATTTCAAAGATCTTCTGGTTAATGTCGCGCATCATATGTTCCACGTGGAACAAGGCGAGATTTCTCCGGCCTAAATTAGGAAACGAATAAATTATGACCGACGATAAAAATTATGACTCTTCAAGCATCACAGTGCTCAAAGGATTGGATGCAGTTCGAAAGCGGCCTGGGATGTACATTGGTGATACAGACGATGGAACTGGTTTGCATCACATGGTCTTTGAGGTCGTTGACAATTCTATTGATGAGGCTTTGGAGGGTTTTTGCTCTGAAATTCAAGTGGTTATCCATCCGGATGAGTCGATTTCTGTTATTGACAATGGACGAGGTATTCCAACAGAGATGCATGAAGAAGGTGTTTCTGCGGCGGAAGTGATTATGACAGTGCTGCATGCGGGCGGAAAATTTGACGATGACAGTTACAAAGTTTCAGGAGGACTCCATGGCGTAGGTGTGTCAGTTGTAAATGCGCTTTCAAAAGATTTGCGTTTAACTGTCCGCAGAAACGGGAAAGTATATGAACAATTTTACAAGCATGGAGTACCACAGTTGCGCTTGCAAGCGGTGGGCAACACCAAGAGCACTGGCACTGAAATACACTTTGTTCCCTCTCCTGATACCTTTAATAACATAAAGTTTAGTTTCGAGA
>MDTB01029237.1_pt1 | contig 10735 bp, 9 predicted proteins | sample 811161 | NCBI WGS metagenome assembly MDTB01 (sample SAMN05326650, study PRJNA326480) | marine metagenome | isolation source: seawater | place: Mediterranean Sea | collected 2009 | reverse complement strand
TAAATAATATTGATTATCTATTTTTACTCGGATCTAGAGGAGAGTGGGGTTATATAAGGCCATTATTAGACTATTGCGAAAAAAAAAAAAAATTATGGAATATGTTTAACAAATATGGTCGTTATCCCTGAATACGGAATAGATGGAGTTTCTTTAGGACAAAAAATTTCGAATGATGGATATAAAGTTGTCGATAGCATAGAAATGTCTTTGGAAGGTAGTACACATTTTACAATGTTTAAATCACTTAGCTTAATGGGACTAAATTTTATCGAAACTTTAAAAAGAATTAAACCAAAATTTCTAATTCTAGCTGGGGATAGAGGAGAACAATTAATGGGGGCAATTGCTGCTGCATATTCATATGTACCAATAGCTCATATACAGGCTGGAGAAAAATCTGGTAATATTGATGGTACCACAAGACATGCTATTGCAAGATTTGCACATGTTCATTTTGCGTCAAATAAGGATGCTACTGACAGACTATTGCACAGTGGTGAGGAAAAATTTAGAATTCATAATGTTGGGGCTCCTCAACTTGATGAAATCACAAATAAAAGATATGCAAATTTAGATATGCTTAAAGAAAAGTTTAAAAAAATAAACTTCAAAAATTATATGTTGGTAATCTTCCATCCAGTGACAGAAGAATTTAATGAAACAGCAAAAAATATAAGAAATTTACAAAATGCTTTAAAAAAATTTAATATTGAGAAAGTTTGGATTCTTCCTAACAATGATGCGGGCAGCAGTATTGTAAAAAATGAAATTTTATTATCAAGAGATACAAGTACACATATTTTCACAAATCTAGATAGAGAATACTATTTTGGATTAATTAATGAGTGCAAAATTGTTGTGGGAAATTCAAGTTCAGGAATAATTGAAACACCTAGTTTTCATAAAGTATCGGTGAATGTAGGAACTCGTCAAAAAGGGAGGGTGCAAAGTAAATTAACAGTAAATTCGTCCTATAAAACCAATGATATTATAAATGCAATCAAAAAAGGTTTGAAGATCAAAAATAAGAAAAAAATTGTTAACCCTTATGGTGACGGTAAATCATCAAAAAAAATAATTGATATTCTAGAAAATCAAGAGATTAATAAAAAACTATTAATAAAGAAAATAACAATATGAACAACAAAAAAAAAAATGATAAGTTTCTAATAAATTTTAACGCAACAATTACAGAGGCAATTTTTAAGATTCAAAACAATAAAAGAGGAGACTTATTAGTTAAGAAAAATAAAAAAATCATTGGAACTATATCTGGTGGAGATATTATGAGATCTTTGCTTGTATCTAAGGTTTTAGATACCTCAATTCAAAAAATAATAAATTATAATTTTAAATTTTTAAGAAAAAGAGATTTAAAAGAAGCTAAAAAAATTTTTATTAACCATGGTGTTTCATTAATTCCAGTATTGTCAAAAAATTTAGAATTAAAATCTACAATAAGCTTGAATGATATCCTTAAAAGAAAATCTAATTAAAGATATATTGATAGTTATTCCTGCCAAAGGTAACTCGACTAGAATTAAAAATAAGAATATTTTCAATATTAATGGGAAAAAATTAATTGAGTTTACCTTTGATTTAATTAAAAAAAAAAAATTAATTAATAATACCTTTGTATCAAGTAACTCCAATATAATTAAAGAAATTACAGCCAAAAATGGGTTTAATTTTATTCGAAGACCAGAAAAACTTTGTAAAAGTAAATCTTCTACTGAATCTGCTATTATTCATACTATTGATTATCTTAAAAAAAAAAACAAAATTTTTAAGTGGGTAATTACTATTCCACCAACATCTCCTTTGAGATCAGAAAAAAATTTAATGGATGTGATAAAATTAATTAAAACAAATAAATATGATTCCATCATAACTGTTTGTAAAAATAGAGGATATTTTTGGATTGAAGATAAAAAACATGAATTTAAATTCAAAAAACTTTTTAGTAAAGCATCAAGAAGACAACAAGAAAGAAATTTTTTGTATGAGGAAACAAGCTCTATATACGCAAATAGAATAAATAGACTATTTAATTCGGGTTCAATGATAAACGGTAGAATTGGATTTGTTAAAACTCTAAGAAGTGAATCATTAGATATTAATGATAATATTGATATCGAATATTTAAAAAATTTATTAAAATAGTGATAAATAGGTCACAAAATTTTATATAGTTGACCGAATGCAAATTTAATTTTTTTTATGTCAAAAACAATTAAATTTAATAACAGAGACACTAAAATTAATGGAATATTAAATAAGTAAAATATTATTAAATTACAGTTTAGTATTTTGGAAAATTTTCTCCTCCAAATAATGTTATTCTTTCCTCTATCAAAAAAATCTATTTGATTAAGCTCATTTTTTGGTTTTTCCAGTATAATTGCTTTAGCATTATAACATACTAAAAGTTTTTGATTTTTTTTTTTTCTTAACGACTGTAATACGTCTTCACCTACCGACCAGTTATTATCATGAGTTAAAAAAGAATTTTCTTTTTCCAAATATTGTTTATTTAATAACCAAGAACTAGCACCTCCACTTAACCAATCTACTTCAAGGTCTTGTTTTATATTTTGATAACCTGTATTTATTCCTACTTTAAATATTTTCCCCTTTAAATTAAAAAAATTACAAATTGAATCAAAAAATCCCCTATTTATTCCATCATGAGAATTTAAACCAATACCAAAATATTTATTTTTTGAGTTAGACCATTTGATTTGTAAATTTTTTAATGCATTTTTCTCTAAAATAACTCTATCGTCTAATTGTAAGAGTATATTTTTTTTATTTTTTAGTTTTCTAATTGCAAGCTTTCTTTGAAAAACTTGATTTTGGATTGGCGAATTAATAATTTTTAAATTAAAATTTAATTTTTTAATACTAAATTTTTTTCTTGAACAAATAATTACTTCAGATGGTAAAAGTGTTTGCTTTGAAATTGATAACAGCGTCTTTTTTAAATTATTTGTTTTTTCTTTTACAGAAATAACAATATTTATTTTTCTTTTCACCTAATATTCATCCTTAAGTAATTTCAATTGTTTATTAATGTCTAATTTTTTTTTCAAACTTGTGAGTCTTTTTAATAACTTCTTGTTTGATAAGCACATGTTTTTTGGACGATTAGTATGATATATTTTAGAAAATTTATTTTTTTTTAAAAATGTTTTTTTAAAAAATATTTTTTCAATCATTTGCCCTAAACTATATTTAGACACACATTGATTGGATGAGATGTTATATATACCGTATACTTTTTCTATGATTAGTTGATTAATAATAGAAATTAGATTTTTAAGATGAACGGGATTAAAGAAAATATCTTCCCATAAATATATTTTTTTTTTTCTATTTTTTAAAATTTTATCTGAGAAGGTAATATTATTTAGCAATGATTTACCAAAAAAATTAGTTCGAATAATAAGTGATTTTTTGTATTTTTTCACAAAATTTTCTGCTTTTAATTTAGTTTTTGAATAAATATTTAAAGGTCTGGTAATAGATTTTTCAATATATTTTGATTTTGATTTTCCATCAAAAAGCATATCGGTAGATATATGAACATAACAAATATTTAAATTTTTAGATATTTTACATAAGTTTTTAGCAATCAAAAAATTAAGTTTGTTGGCTTCTTTTGGATATTTTTCACAATTTTCTACATTTGTTTTAGCAATACAATTAATAATTATATTTATTGAATTTAATTTACAAAAATTTTCAATTTTTTTTAAATCATTAATTTTTAGATTTATATTTTTAACAAAAGTATAATGTGGTAACTTTGTCTTGTATTCATTTGCAAAAACATTAAATTTTTTTTTGTTTTTATTTAGATTTTTCACCCATACAGATCCTAATTTACCTGATGCACCGAAAAAAAGTATTTTATTCATTTACTATTTTCATAAATAATTTTTTATTAAAATTACTTGAGTAACTTAATGAGTAATTATAAAAATTTCTATATTTGTATTTGTTTAAATTATCAAGAATTAGAAAAATATTTTTTATATTTGTTATACTTAATGAATTCATAATTGTTTTTTTGTCGGTCAGATTTTTTATTTTAATAGGTAAAAGACCGTGCTTAATACCTTCTAGAGATAAAGATGATTTGCTGTAAACCAAAACATCATTTAATTTGAAATCTTTTAAATAATTTTTGTATTTTGAAATTTTTATATTTTTATATGTATAGAAATATTTTAATTGATTTATTTTTTCAGGATGACATCTTATGGTAAAATAATATTTATTATTTACATTTTTATTATTTAAAAATTTTTTTATTTCTTCTACATTATCGTCTAATAGAATTAAAAATCTTATATTTTTTTTATTTAAAACTTTTTTTGTTACTTTCCAATCATTAAATTGGACTCTTTTTATATGCTTTCCAATATTAAATATTTGTTTTAAATTATACTTTTTTTTTAACAACTTAACATCGTAAAAATTAATACATAAAATTTTATCCGGTTTATATTTTTTAAAATCTTGAAAAAAAATTGAATTATTATCTTTTGATAATCCTGTATGTTGGTAGCCAATAATTTTAATTTTATTTTTAAATTTTTTTTTTATTTCATGAATCAGAAAATTTTCAAAAATATGTCCCTCAAATGTAAAGAAAATTTTATTAATTTTTTTTGAATTTTTTATAATTCTTAAAATTTCATATAATATTTTGTAATTGTTTAAAGTTGATGTTGATATAAAATTTGACAGTAAAAAAATATAAATTTTTAAATCTATTTTTTTGTAAAAAAGTACAGATAACCATAAAATAAATTTTGCAAAAATTGATAAAACTATTTTTAATATATCAAAAAAATGTAAATTATTTTCGAATTTCCTCAAATTTATTTGGTTGTGTTTTATGCTGTATGATGAGTAACTTATTGATTTTTTTTTAAGAATATCCTTAAAATTACCAAAATAATTGTCTTTGAAATCTGCATTACCAAACTTATGAGTTATAAATAAAATGTTATAATCTTTATAATTATTTCCTTTAAAAAAACTAAAAACAATCAACATAAAAATACTAATCAAAAATTTAAATAAATTTTTAATAAACAGTACCAAACAATTAAAAACAAATAACTTTGAGGACCAAAATTTAATTAAGCTTTTTTCTTTATTTGAGTTTTTTTTAACTATATTTATTGAATTAAAACATTGATAAAAATTAAAATATTTAAGATTATAATTTTTACTTAAAGTTTGATTTAATTTATATAAAAATTTTTTACTCAATTTATAATTTTTATTGAGTTATTTTTTATGTCTTCAAACATTGACTGAATTTTAATTAATGCCTGCGATTTATAAAGATAAATTTTTTTTAATTCTTCATTTGATAGTTCTAGACTCTCATGTTTATGAAATTTTAATTTAGCTATGTCTCTAAATCTATTTTCAAGACCAGCGTCTTTCAGCACACCTTCAATCTTCTTAGATTCTGATTTGTAAGCAACAAAAGGAATTTTTAAAATAAAACAAATTATCATGACATGAAACCTGCCAGTTACTACTAGTTTTGAATTTATCAAATTTTCAAGAAATATATGTCCTTTTTTTTCTTTTGTGTACTGTAAGTAATTATACAAAAACTTTAAAAACTTAAATTTAATAAAAAATTTTAATAAATAATATTCTAAATGATTATAGTATTTAATACTAATTCTTTTGACTTTATGTTCCTCATCAAATTTATGATCTAATTTTCTTATAGAGCTGTCCGTAAATACAATTTCATTATAACCTAATAATGATTTTAAATTTAGTTCTAAACTTATTAAAATATCTGGAACAACTTTTGATTTTATTTTCTCACTTTTTAGAAAATCAAATGAAGAAGGTTCTCTTACATAAATTCTCTCAAAATATTTAAAATAGCTTAATTGATCTTTATTAAGATCGGCAATAGTACTATTTATTAAAAAAACTTTTTTTCCTAATTCTTCACTACAAAATTTAGCACTTTTAAGTATTTCGTTTACTTTGTGGTTTTGTTGTCCATGCAAAGTACCCTCACCATTGATTATTACAAAATCTATTTCTTTAAATTTAGTTTTTCTTACTTCATTCAAAATATTAATTTCATCATTAAATATTCTCTTTTTAACTTTAAAATTATTTACTTTAAAAAGTCTATTCATTTCATTCATTAAATAATGACAACCAAAATGACGATTAAGAGATGTATCATTTATTAGCAATATATTTAAATGTTTATTATTCATTTTAAATTAATTGTTTTATAGTTGTTTCTAATTTTTTTTTTTTATTTATAAGAATTGTTTTTTTATATTTATAATTTTTTCTTATTAAATTTAAATTATCATAAAAAATTGAATACCTGTTAGTCTCTAATGAATAAAAATGAGATGGCGAGGTATAAGGAAAACTAATTACAGTTTTAAACTTAGAATATATTTTATCAAGATTTACATCGTGATTTAATACAAACAAAAATTTATATTTTTTTTTTAATTTTTTATTAAATTTTTCTCTAATAAAAGTATCATGCGTAAGTTTAGATTTTAAAAAACATTTAATATTTAGATTAGTTTCTGAATTAATTTTCTCAATAACATCAAGTATATCTGTGATAAATTTAAATATATTTTCATAATTAGAATTCTCCACAAAATCGTTGCTGCTATCAAATAAATTTTGAAAATCACATTTAATTGGGTTGCAATCAAATATACATATGTTGTTGCCTCCTTTTATATTTGGAATTTTGTAATTAAAATTAAATAAAACTTTTTTATTAACTTCAATTTTATATTTAATTATTTTATCAAGAATTTTTTTTGTGTAGATATCAGGGACAACTATTTTATTATAATAAATGTATTTTTGTAATTTTATTATTATATTTTTTTCTTCTTTATTATTTGTCAATTTTTTATCTAAAGAAAATTTATATATATCGCTTAAGGTATCCATTATGTAAATTCTATTAATTTTTTTACATTTTAAAAAATTCCATAATGGATAGGAGGTATTGTTTTGTGTCCAGTATGAATATATATTACTAACAATATTCTCTTTACTAATACTTTGGTACATTATTAGCTCGTTTAAATCCTCGAAAACATAAACCATCAACCTAAATTTAAAAACTTGAACAAAAGATTTAATTAAATTTAAAAAAATTTTGAGGATAATTAATATTTTTGATTTTCTGCTCAGGTAATTTGTTGCTACATATAATATTGGACGTTTTTTGAACTTATAATTTTCAAAACTAAAATCTGATTTATATTTAAAAATTGCTATACTGTTTTTAATATTTAACAATTTATTGTTTTCTTTAACAAAAAAATGAATATTTTCTTTTTTTATTTTGCTTACTCTAAGTGTGGGACCAAAAATTAAATTAATTCTTTTATTTTTATTTTTTTTTACAAATAATGATAAAAAAATTAGATATATATCTGCAAAACTATAAATTAAGTATTTACAATATTTTCTTAGGAATAATCTGTTTTTTATTTTTTTTTTATTAAAATCAAACAAAATTTCCTTGCTTGAAAAAAAATTTAATTTTTTATTCAAATTTTTTTTGAATTTTTTTTTAATAAAAAAATTTTTAGTTATTTCAATTAAATCTGAGTCAATGATAATTTTATAAAAAATAAAATTTTGATATTCATTTTTTATTTTAATTTTTTTTACTATTTTTAAAATTTTATTTAATATTATTTTGTCACTAAATAAATAATAACTCATTTAATTATATATATCTTTTTTGTTTACAGGAGTTATTAATTTTTAAAAGATATGGATTCTTATTGAGAAAATCACAAATGTCCCTTGAATTAAAAAATTTTTTTTTAAAATATAACTCCTCAAAAATCCTAGAAACTAGTTGGAAATCCTCTTTATAATCAACAGTTAATCTATAATTTTTATATGTTAAATGATTAGGTAGCTTATAATTTAATATTTTGAATTTTTTGTTATTTTTTACAATATAATTAGAAATTACTTCTCTATCTATTTTTTTCTTTGCAATCTTAGAAATTTCACCTAAGAAATTTGACTTAAATATTTTTGTGCTAAAACCTAGAGTAATTTCTTTTCCTTTTTTTTTATAAATTTCTATATCGTTTGAAATAAAATTAATGTTTTTTTTTACTTTTAAATACTTATTTATCATTTTTGTTACGAGATAAGGATCAATCAAAGGGTTGTCACCTGTTATCTCAACAATGATTTCTGTACCAAAAAATTTTGATGCATTTAATACCCTAGACATAACATCATTTGTGCTCCCTCTAAAAATATCTACCTTGTTTTTTTTAGCTATTTTGACAAATATATCGTCTGATTTTAATCTTGTAGTTGCGAGAATTATTTTTCTTATTTTTTTTACTTTTTTTAATCTTTCAATCATCAATTCTATAGAAGTCTTGCCAACAATTTGTTTTATAGTTTTTTTGGGAAATCTTTTTGATCCTGTCCTAACTTCTACTATGATGTCTATTTTATCAGTAATCATAAATAAATTATAATTTTTTTTTATAAGTAATAGGTGTTAACTCTATATAATTTTTTTAGTCTTTGAGTATATGATCCCAAGTGATAGGGCTATCTTCCTCAATTTTTTTTGTAGTTTTTTTTCCAAGTATGATTGGTAAATATCTTGGTAATAGACCATGGCCAGGTCCCTTAATAACTATATTTTCTAAACTTAATGCTTCATCATTTGCAATATCTTTTTTTGCAAAAATACTTTTTCTTTGAGTATTAATTTGTTCATACTCTATTGGAGAAGGTTTTTTAATTCCATCTCCTAATGCAACGAATATGTCATTCCGCATTTGGATTATCTCTTTCATCTCAGCCACATCTGCAGAATGAACATGATCTGGTCCCTCAAGATTTTTATCTAAAGTAAAATGTTTTTCTAAAATATCAGCTTTGAGTGTAAATGACATTTGTGATGCTACTGTTCCAACTGTATGATCTGAAAAACCAACAGGCACATTAAAATTATTTCTCAATGTGTTCATTGCTGAAATATTTATATCTTTTATATCTGCAGGATATGCAGAAAGACAATGTAATAAAATTAAATTATTGTTGTTAATTTTTGAAATTGCTTCTAAAGCATCTTCTATCTCTCTAATATGAGCCATGCCAGTTGACAAAATTAAAGGTAATTTTTTTGAAGCAACATATTGAAGAAAAGGAAGATTCACTAAATCAAAAGAGGCAATCTTAAATGCTTTAACACCCAATTCAATTAACACATCAACACTTTTTTCATCAAAGGGTGTTGACATCAAAGGCATATCTATTGATCTGGCATAATCAAATAGTTTTTGAGTATCCATAATACTTAACTCATTTCTTGAAAACATCTCACTTGTAGTTTCCTCCATGCCCAAGGTTTTGTCTGCATACCTGGCTTGTTTTGCTTTATTTGAGATTCTTGACTCTCCAGAAAAAGTTTGAATTTTTGCAATTTCACAACCAGAAATTTTGGACTGTAAAACTAGCTCTTTAGCTGTTTTTAAATCACCTCTATGATTTATTCCTATCTCTGCAATTACAGTTGTAGGATATTTTTTTCCTACTTTAAATCCATATAAATCAACATTCGAATTAAAATAAGATTTTGAATTTTTTTTAACATTCTTATTAATCTCATAATGATTTGACTTAAGCAAATCTGCAATGTCCTTTCCTCTTGCAACCATAGTTTGAATATCTCCATAAACAAACTCTGAAGCTCCACCAGCGAGGTGTAAATTATCAATTTTTGATAACTGAGATTTTGTTTTACTCAATTCAATTTCATAATTTTTTTTCATTACTGGATTAACAAAAGGGAGTTTTTCGGAGTGACTTTTTACAAAATCTTTTTTTTCAACAAACCCTAAAGATGAAAATTGATCAAGAACTCTTTCTGTAAGTTCTTCAGTTGGAAGCTCTCCTAAAAATTTTCTTTGAGTATATGATATTTCAAAAATTATAATTGATTTATTTTTTGGAAAAGAAAAATCTGAATATTGCTTTTGCTCAGAAGCTCTATGGAAATCGTATTCATCATGAGCAAAATAAATTGAATGTACATCTTTAGGAAATATTAAATCTTTATTAAATTCAACAAATAAAAGTCTAACTGAATTAAAGATTAAATCGCAAGGAATATTTAAAATTTTACTAATACTATTTAATGGTATTGTCGAAATAACAATAGAATCAGAGCAATCAACATTATTACCATTTTCAAAAATAATTTTTTCAATATTGCCTTTTTTAATTTCAACGTTATTTAACTTGTGACTTAAGTTTATTCTTCCTCCTTTAAGATTAATCATATCTCCTAATTTTTCCATTATCTTGCCAGCACCATATTTACCACAAGCAGAGTATTGACCAGCCCAAAAAGCTTTGTGTTTTTTCCTCAATTCTATTCTTTTAGGTGCCCAGTTTGCAGACATTTCCTCCGGAGGTATCCCCCATAATTTTTCGGTATATTTTTCGAAAAATATTTTTTGAAGTGTTGGGCCAACAAGTTCAATAACGCATTCTTTAAAATTTCTAGCTCTCATTAAATTTTCAGGCTTTAAATTTGAAATTTCTTTTTCTACTTTTTTTTTTGTTTCTTCAGGAAATTTGTTGATTGACTCCCATGATATAGGATAATCATAAAATATACCTTCCTTATAATTTTTAT
>MDTB01119879.1_pt1 | contig 10736 bp, 9 predicted proteins | sample 811161 | NCBI WGS metagenome assembly MDTB01 (sample SAMN05326650, study PRJNA326480) | marine metagenome | isolation source: seawater | place: Mediterranean Sea | collected 2009 | reverse complement strand
GAAGTTGCTGTTTAGAAGTCGCGATTAAGTCACTCTGCTCAAACTAAGCGAAGCTGCGCCGCGCCGGCTCACAGTAACCGTCCAGATAAAAACGCTGTTGGTTGTCGCGTCGCAGCACTCGTGGTCGTCACGATTAGCAATTGCTTTGCCGAAAACTGCTAAGGCGCCATAGCGCGGACGGCCCAAATAGACTGATTTATTGCTCCGTTTTTCGTTTAAAAACCCTTCCGAGCCACATAGCCAGGATTCGGTTATGCGACGGGCGAGGATTTGCGTCTAATATCAGCGAGCAATCTGGTTGCCAATTCAAAGTTAAGCAGCTGCGCCAACAAGTGACGCAAAAACACCAAAATCGAAGGCTCATCCGGCTGTTCAGAAGATTAAATCCGTCGAGTAATGCATTTCTGAATCAAACCGAGTTCTTGGTTAGGTTTGACTGCGCGCAGATTGGGACGGATTTGCAGAATTAAGTCTGGTTTTAATAGGAAAGGGGTCAGGACAAACCCGTTTAGCAATTATCTGTCATTACAAGCGAATCAAAGGCTATGTCTTAAAATGCGCGGCGCCTGATCACTCTGGTAATCCGCCTGTGCACGGCAAAGTGCCTATCCGCCGACAGCTAGCTGACTCGGCGCCCACCGACAGCTTTAGCATCTTGTTTCGCCATGCAGGGGCAAACCGATAGCGTCTTATTGCAAGAAGATGGAAAAGGCGACGTGGTCCTGGCAAGTCTGCTGTATCGCGCCATGGCCAGTTAACCAGTCGTATACATTGAAAGAAGCAGCCGATTTTCATAGCCAGCCTCTGCCAACCTAAATTTTGACCAATTGTCGGTGCGTCATTGCAGGGTTCTGAATGCAAACAGTCGGGTTACGACGGTTCTCTGGAAGCGACGGTATAAACGTCTGTTAATAGATGCCGGTTTGTAGCAGAAGCGTCCTTGTGATCGTTTAGTTTTGATGTCCAGAGACGGACGGCTTAAGTCTAAGCAAGTTCGGCGTAAAGTTAAGCGCAGACGGCGCGAGCTTAAGACTTAAGAGGAACCGCATGTTTAGGCTTGCGATGGGGTGAGGCTTGGCTTCTTTACAATATCGTCAGGCGTTCAAACCGAGCGCTCGGCGGCGTTTCTTTGCGCTGCGACTCGTGCTTAGGCGTCTTTTCAACTCACTCTCTAAATCAGCAGCCGATGCTTGATTTTTACTGGACCGCCCCAATCTTTCGCGCAATAAAAAGTGTAGATGGGAGCCCAGGCATGACGGATTCTTCGACCGATACGATTAACGCCGAGAACCAGGCGCAAGCCGAAACTCGGTCTTTTCAGACTGAAGCAAAGCAGCTTCTCCAATTAATGATTCACTCCCTTTATTCGAACCGGGAGATCTTTCTACGTGAACTGATTTCAAACGCGTCTGATGCCATTGATAAGTTGCGCTTCAAGGCAATTGAAGATGAATCGCTGTTGGAAGACGATGGCGAGTTCGCCATCGATATCACTTTTGATAAAGAGGCCAAGCTGCTGACTATCGCGGACAACGGTATCGGCATGTCTAAGGACGAAGTGATCGCGAATTTAGGCACGATTGCGAAGTCTGGCACGGCAGATTTTCTGGCAAACCTCACGGGCGATCAAAAAGCCGATTCCCAGCTTATCGGGCAATTTGGTGTGGGTTTTTACAGCGCTTTTATGGTTGCTGATCGTGTCGAGGTACTCACTCGCGGTGCCGGTGAAACCGGCGGCGTGCGTTGGCAGTCCAGTGGCGAAGACGATTACACCATTGCCGATGTAGACGGCCTCAGTCGCGGTACTCAGGTGATTTTGCACTTGCAAGAGGACGCTTTGGAATTTGCCGAGGACTTTCGCCTGCGCTCGGTTGTGCGCAAATACTCTGATCACATCGGCGTGCCTGTTCGCATGATCAAGAACGACCCACCGGCTATGCCGGACGCGGATGCAGCGGATGCTGAGGACTCGGAGGCTGATTCGGCAGGAGCTGATTCGGCAGGGGCAGCGGTAACGTTGGAGCCGGTCAATTCAGCCAAGGCGCTGTGGACTCGCTCCCGTTCCGATGTGGCCGATGACGAGTACAAAGAGTTCTACAAGCACGTATCCCACGACTTTGATGATCCCCTGAGCTGGAGCCATAACCGAGTGGAAGGCAAGCTCGAGTACACCAGTCTGCTTTATTTGCCCAAGCGCGCACCGTTTGACTTATATAACCGGGATGCACCGAAAGGTCTTAAACTTTACGTCCAGCGGGTTTTCATTATGGACGAGGCGGAACAGTTCCTGCCGCTGTACTTACGCTTCGTGAAAGGGGTGCTTGACTCCAACGATCTGCCATTGAACGTCTCGCGTGAGATTTTGCAGCAGGACGAGCGCGTCACTTCGATCCGCAGTGCGCTGACCAAACGCGTGCTGACGATGCTGAAAAATCTTGCTAATAAGGAACCCGAGCAATACCAAGCTTTCTGGGACGAGTTGGGTGAAGTATTGAAAGAGGGTGCTGGCGAAGACTTCAGTAATCGCGAAGAACTCAGCAAGTTGTTGCGGTTTGCGAGCACCAGACCGAGCGACGCATCTGTCGCGGCGAAAAAAGACATTAGCTTGGACGGCTATTTAGAGCGCAAAGTCGAAGATCAAGATTGTATTTATTACATCTGCGGCGAGAGCTATGAAACCGTCAGCCGCAGTCCGCACCTGGAGATCTTCAAAGAGCGTGGGGTGGAAGTGCTGCTCATGTTTGACCGCATAGATGAATGGCTGATGAGCATGCTCACCGAGTACGAGGGCATCAAGTTCGTCGATGTCATGCGCGGTGATGTCACCCTGCCTGGCGAGACTAAGAGTGACACCGATGACGACGCTAAGGATGAAGCCGATGAGCACCCGCTCACTGAACGAATTAAAGCGGTGGTAGAGGCTAAAGTGGAAGGGGTTCGGCCATCGAAACGACTCACAGGTTCGCCCGCCTGCCTGGTGTTGGCAGAGCACGCTATGGGAGCTCAAATGCGACGTATCATGGAAGCCAGCGGACAAAGCATGCCGGAGATGAAACCGTATTTCGAATTCAATCCGGATCATCCGCTGGTGCAGCGATTGGAAAACGAGCCAGACGAAGATCGGTTTTCAGAATTGGTAAATGTGCTCTTCGACCAGGCCAGTTTGGCCGAGGGCGGACATTTGGCAGACCCGGCTGGCTATGTTGAACGCTTAAACCGTTTGCTCTTGGAGTTGCTTGACCAGGAATAGTCGGAATCGGTCTGCGCCGTGCTCGGTTTGAGGTTGGTTCTTGCGCCGGAGATTGACCGTGACCCAGCTGTCAGCGCTACTCGCCAGCTTGACGGTGAAGGGCCGGCGGTCTCGGTTTTCAGCATCGCTGCATCGCTGCATGGCTGCATGGCTGCATCAGCTACTCAGCAAACCCATGGCGCGGTACCCATCGCGCCTGAAGTGAGTTGAGAAACGTCAGTTCTGCGGTGCAAACAACGCTCGATAACGCTCGGATATGGCGCAGCGGGCCGTCTTTTCCGTTGCTTTTGGTCGCGCGTTTACAGCGTTGCCAGGGTCGTTGGATACTGGCGGTGAAAAGAACCTAGAGATCGGGATTCGGCAGCTGAACTGCGGCCCGAGTCACGTGTAGTACTGCGTTCGACCGTACTTTCAAGCGCAAACGCTCGGCCCCGCTGCGACATTTTTTTGGGTACGTTTCCAGCATTTATAGCTCCTTTTGTTTTAAAGCTTTTATGGCTTTTACAGTTGCTAGGGTTTAGACGGCCGTGGCGATGCTACCGTCGCTTAGCGTTATAAAGCATAGGCTAACGGGTTTTATTCGCTATTCTGATTGGCCGGCTAGCGCCGGGTGCTGCGCATCCATTGCATTGTCACAAGGTGCATAGCGATCTTTGACGTAGCTTAATGGGCTGTTCCCCAACCTCTGTTTAGCTCAAACTGGCGTGTGAAGCCTCACTGTCAGGTGCAAGCGCTTCGCTCTTGTAAATGCGGAAAAAACACCTATGCAGATAGCAGTTCTAGGCGGCGGCAGTTTTGGTACAGCCATTGCGAATATTGTTGCTCGCAATGGCCACGATACCTGGCTATGGATGCGTGACAGCGATCAGGTCGCCGATGTTGTTGCGCACGGCGAAAATCGCCGGTATCTGCCAGGACACCTGTTGCCATCAAACGTGCGGGTGACCGACGATATTGCGCAGGCTGCCGGCGCCGCGTCGATCATTTTCGTGGTGGTGCCGAGCAGTAGCTTTCGCGCAGTGTGTGGTGTGCTAGAGCGTTTGGTCCAACCTGGCGATATTTTAATCAGCGGTACCAAAGGAATTGACCCCGATGGTTTTAAGCTGATGAGTCAATTGCTCGAAGAATTGACTGTAAGCGACCACGTTGGTGTGCTCTCCGGCCCCAATCTGGCAGAAGAAATAGCGGATGGTCACTATACCGGCACGGTGCTCGCTAGCCGTGATGCCGGCGTCTGTCAGACCATCCAAGACATTATGCGCAGCGATACTCTGCGAGTTTATGCGAGTCAGGACGTCTATGGCGTAGAGCTTGCTGGCGCGCTGAAGAATATCTATGCCATCGTGTGCGGGCTTGCTGCCGGCCTGCAGGTTGGTCAAAACACCATTGGCATGCTGATCACTCGAGCCCTGGCAGAGATGAGTCGGTTTGCCGTGTCGCTTGGTGGTAATCCGTTTACCTTTCTTGGCCTCGCCGGCGTCGGGGACTTACTGGTGACCTGTACTTCGCCGTTGAGCCGCAACTATCAAATGGGCTTAAAGGTCGCCAGCGGGCTGTCTATGCAAGCTGCAGCGGATGAACTCGGTAAACTGGCTGAAGGCGTGAATACCTTAAAACTGGTGCATGCGCGGGCTCAAGAGCTCGGTGTCTACATGCCGTTGGTAGATGGCTTGTATCAGGTGTTGTACGAAGCGGCGAGCGTAGACGCGGTGGCCAGTGTGCTCATGGAGCGAACCGAGGGCGCTGATGTGGAATTTGCCGATCCACAAATGTGGACTTCGTTTCCATCTGGGGAGTCGTAGCCTTGCAAGTCGGCCAAATGATCGAATGGGTGGCCGAGCAATTCGCCGGGGCCGATTTGTACTATGGTCATGGTACCGATAACCCGTGGGACGAAGCGGTCGCATTAGTGCTGACGCTTGCGAATATTGTCGATGATCAAGCGATGTTAGCTGAGGCACTCGGCGCAGATATTGAGGAGCAGATTCGTGCTTTAGCCGAGCAACGCATTCGCGAGCGCGTGCCGCTGCCCTACCTTCTAGGTGAGTGTTGGTACGTCGGTTATCCATTTTGGGTTGATCCAGCGGTAATCGTACCGCGTTCGCCACTCGGGCATGTCTTAGCCGACGGGTTACAGCCCTGGCGCACGGCACCGGTTTGTCGCGTGTTAGACCTTTGCGCGGGCTCCGGCAGCATCGGCATCATAGCGGCCTTGTGTTATCCAGAAGCCGAAGTGGTCATGGTTGACATAGATCCAGCAGCCGTCGCGCTCTGCGAACGCAATATCCAGCGACATGAATTAACGGAACGAGTTCGTGTCGTTCAGGCTGATGCGGCGCGCTATCTAGCCGAGCAAGATAGTCAGTGGGATTTGATCGTCACGAACCCACCTTATGTGGATGCAGCCGATATGGCGACCTTGCCAGCAGAGTACCGACACGAACCTAAATTAGCCTTGGCTGCAGCAGATGATGGTTTGGCGGTAATCAATGCTGTGTTGCAGGCTTTGCCAGGACGCCTTGCCGATGGCGGGATTTTGCTTGGAGAAGTCGGCGGCAGTGCGGCGGCATTGGGACGCTGCCACGCGCAGTTGCCGTTCATTTGGTTGGCGTTGCCGGATGGTGGCGAGGGGGTCTTTGTCCTGGAAGCGCAGGCTGTGTCCGCTCCGGTGTGAACCGTTCAACGGAGGTGTAAACCGGTTAGTAATGGAGGTGTAAACCGATTAGTAATGGAGGTGTAAACCGATTCGTAATGGAGGTGTGAACCGGCCGGCAGACCGAGGTCCCTCGCGGTATCGGCGATTAAGCCTATTCCGTCCCCGCTACTATTGTCGAACTCGACTCTATTCGCCTCGCCGATCTTATTGGTGCCGATCAATTGTTTTCGCTTGAAGCTTGTCTGCTCAATTCTCATACTGCTGCTCGATTAAAATCGCTGCGCATGGCTCTGGATCGATAACATAAACGGCCGTGCAGGTTTGGCGCAAAAAACAGGCAGTAGTATGGCAGGCAACAGCATTGGACAATTATTTACCGTAACCACCTTTGGTGAGAGCCATGGGCTCGCGTTAGGAGCAATTATCGATGGCTGCCCGCCGGGATTGGCCCTGTCCGAGGCAGATCTGCAGCCCGATTTAGACCGTCGCCGTCCAGGCCAGTCGAAGTACACCACTCAGCGCAGAGAAAGCGATACGGTAAAGATCTTATCTGGTGTTTTTGAAGGTAAAACTACTGGTACCTCAATTGGTCTGGTGATCGAAAATGAAGACCAGAAGAGCAAGGACTACTCAGCAATAAAAGACCTCTACCGACCTGCTCACGCGGATTACGTTTACGAGAAAAAATTCGGTGTGCGCGATTACCGCGGTGGTGGTCGATCTTCAGCGCGGGAAACCGCGATGCGGGTTGCTGCAGGGGCCATTGCCAAAAAGTTTCTGCTGCAAGCGAGTGGGATCGAAATCACTGGCTATCTCTCTGCTATTGGGCACATTCAGTTAGCGCCCGTTGATTTAGGTCGCGTTAACGACAACCCATTTTTCTCTCCAGATGCCAGCAAAGATGCGGCAATTGCCAGTCTAATCGACCAGATGCGGCGAGACGGAGACTCCATCGGCGCGCAGGTCGCTGTCGTCGCTAAAGGCGTGCCTGCCGGTCTTGGTGAGCCGGTGTTCGATCGCCTAGATGCCGATCTTGCCGGCGCCATGATGGGTATTAATGCGGTAAAGGCTGTAGAGATCGGCGATGGCGCGGCGGTGGTTGCCCAACGCGGCACGCAACACCGTGATGAAATGGCTCCTGATGGCTTTCTGAGTAACCATGCTGGGGGCATCCTCGGCGGTATTTCCTCGGGGCAGGACATCCTGATTCGGCTGGCACTCAAGCCAACCAGTAGCCTGACCACGCCGGGGCGCAGCGTGGATCGTGACAATAATCCGGTAGAAGTGGTCACCAAAGGTCGTCATGACCCCTGTGTAGGCATTCGTGCGACGCCTATTGCTGAAGCGATGGCAGCCATTGTGCTGATGGACCATTGGCTGCGTTTGCGTGGCCAGGTCGGCATGTTCACAGGGCAAGGAGCCTGAATACCGGGCTGCGCGATCCCTCTCCCACGAAGTCTTACCAGGGCATTTTTGGCATATCGTAAGGCGAAGTGGCGGTGGCAATGTGCACACAGGATTCATCCCACTTCGGGTTCTGGTAATCTACGCAGGTTGCGGGGAGGGGACCGCGGTGGCCAAGTTTTCGCGCCATCGCTGATGCGCAGTTGTCGTTCCCGAATCACCGTAAAGCCTCTTCTCGAACGCAAACCATAGGATTGTTTATTCGTGGCAACTTTATACGACAAAATTTGGCAGGCACATAATGTCGGCCAGCGCGCTGATGGGAATCACCTGCTGTATATCGATCTGCAGTTGTTGCATGAGGTGACTTCGCCACAGGCATTCGAGGGACTTCAGTTGGCCGCTCGGCCACTATGGCGAGTGGACGCTAATCTGGCCACACCGGACCACAACGTACCAACCGAAAATCGCGCTGAAGGCCTCGCCGGCATTACTGACGAGATAGCCCTCGCCCAAGTCACCACGCTGGACGAAAATTGCCGTCGTTTTGGTGTCACGCAGTTTGACATTCTGGACCAGCGCCAGGGCATCGTGCACGTGGTTGGCCCGGAACAGGGCGCGACGCTGCCGGGTATGACCATTGTCTGTGGCGACTCGCATACGTCGACTCATGGCGCTTTTGCCGCGCTGGCACAAGGCATTGGGACCTCAGAGGTTGAGCACGTGATGGCCACCCAGTGCTTGGTGCAAAACAAAGCCAAAAACTTTGCGGTGAACGTAAGTGGCCAGCTTCCTGCGGGCGTTACGGCTAAAGATCTGGTGCTCGCAATTATTGGTAAACTCGGCACTGCCGGCGCCACCGGACACACCATTGAGTATCGCGGCGAAGCGATTCGGAGCCTTTCTATGGAGGGCCGTATGACGCTTTGTAATATGTCGATTGAAGCGGGTGCCCGCGCGGGGTTGGTTGCCGTTGATGACACCACTATAGAGTATGTTAAGGGACGTCCATTTGCGCCTACAGGGGAACAATGGGTCGCCGCCGAAGCTTATTGGCGTACGTTAGTGAGTGATGCCGACGCGGTATTTGATGCCGAGTTAAATATTGACGCCAGCACGCTAGCGCCTCAGGTGACCTGGGGTACATCTCCGGAAATGGTTAGCTCAATCAATGAGTTAGTCCCTAATCCTAAGAAAATGCGGGATCCGGTTGCGGCAGAATCTGCAGCGCTAGCTTTGGATTATATGGGGCTTGATGCCGGCCAGCCGATAACGTCGATCAAACTGGATCAGGTGTTTATTGGGTCGTGCACAAATGCGCGCATCGAAGATTTACGGGCCGCAGCAGCCGTTGCAAAAGGGCAGCAGGTGGCAAGCAATGTTAAGCGGGCGCTGGTGGTGCCCGGCTCGGGTTTAGTGAAGGCACAAGCCGAGTCTGAGGGCCTGGCAGATATTTTCATCGCCGCTGGATTTGAGTGGCGCGCTGCCGGTTGCTCGATGTGCTTGGGTATGAATCCGGACCAGTTGGGCGAAGGCGAGCACTGTGCCTCAACCTCTAATCGCAACTTCGAAGGGCGTCAGGGTCATGGAGGTCGGACCCACCTGGTGAGCCCGGCGATGGCCGCCGCAGCTGCAATTGCTGGTCACTTTGTCGATGTAAGAGAGGTGTTGTGATGCAAGCATTTACACAACATACCGGTTCAGTGGTACCGCTGGATCGAGCCAATGTCGATACTGACCAAATCATTCCCAAGCAGTATTTGAAGTCGATTAAACGCACCGGGTTTGGCGATTATCTATTTGATGCGTGGCGTTTTCTGTCGCCTGGAATCATCGGGATGACACCGAATGAGCGCGAGCTGAACCGTGAATTTAGTCTCAACTTGCCCCAATACCAAGGTGCCAGTGTGCTGATCGCTCGCGACAATTACGGCTGTGGATCGTCGCGTGAACACGCCGTCTGGGCCATGCTGGAATATGGTTTACGGGTGGTTATTGCACCGAGTTTTGCTGATATTTTTTACGGCAATTGCTTTAAGAATGGTTTGTTACCTATCGTTTTGCCAATAGAAGTTATTGATTCATTTTTTGAGAAAGTCGCCTCTGGTCTGGATCTGAGCATCGATCTTGAGACTCAGACTGTCGTACACCTTGATGGCGACGGAACGCCTCTTGCGACGTATCAATTCGAGATCGACCCCGGTCTTAAAGAAAAAATGCTTACCGGTATGGACGACATCGCGATGTCGTTGGCTGAGGCAGCGTCAATCCAGTCATTTGAGGCTCGGCATCGTGCCGCCCAGCCTTGGTTATTTCTTAGTCAGTAGGACGGTGTAGTGGAAGTAAAGAAGATATTAGCCTTACCCGGAGACGGTATTGGGCGAGAGGTGGTGGCACCGGCGTTAGCTGTTATGGCTGCGGCAGCCGAGCAGGCAGGTTGTGCCATAGAGGTGACGGAGGCGCTGGTAGGTGGCGCTGCCATTGATGCGACGGGAGAGCCGTTGCCCGTAGCGACGCTCGCAGCGGCAGAGGCTTCGGACGCTATCCTCCTGGGCGGCGTCGGTGGCCCCAAATGGGATGATCTGCCCACCCACCAAAGACCAGAAAAGGGGCTGCTCGGTTTACGCCAGAGCCTAGGTCTGTTTGCGAATCTGCGCCCCGCTTTATTAGCGGCACCGCTGGCGGCGGCGTCATCGCTGAAAACCGAACTGGTTGCAGACTTGGACATTTTGATTATTCGCGAGCTGACTGGTGGCATTTATTTTGGTGAGCCGCGTGGCGTAGAACTGCGCAATAACGAGCGGGTTGGATTTAACACGCTGGTGTATGCTGAGCATGAAATAGAACGTATCGCGCGTATCGCTTTCGAGCTGGCCGAGAAGCGCCGTGGAAGGCTGTGTTCGGTGGATAAAGCCAATGTGCTTGAGGTCTCCCAGCTCTGGCGCGAGGTAGTCACTCGCTTGTCTGCGGAATACCCAAATGTTGAACTCAGTCATATGTACGTTGATAACGCCGCCATGCAGTTGGTGCGCGCGCCAAAGCAGTTTGATGTCATCGTAACCGGCAACATGTTTGGCGACATTCTTTCCGATGTGGCAGCAATGCTGACCGGTAGTTTGGGCATGTTGCCATCGGCTTCACTAGCCAGCAGCGGCGCCGGGTTGTATGAGCCGGTGCACGGTACAGCGCCAGATATTGCTGGCCAGAATAAGGCTAATCCGCTGGCCACGATATTGTCGGTTGGCATGATGTTCCGCTACAGCCTAAATCTGCCAGACGCCGCTGATAAGGTGGAGCAGGCGGTTGCCCAAGTGCTGGCAGACGGACATAGGACCGCCGATATCATCGGTGAAACCGGTGGGTCAGCTATCAGTTGCACCGAGATGGGCGAACGGGTATTAGGCGCACTGTAGTTGGTGTCAACGG
>MDTB01011661.1_pt1 | contig 10737 bp, 6 predicted proteins | sample 811161 | NCBI WGS metagenome assembly MDTB01 (sample SAMN05326650, study PRJNA326480) | marine metagenome | isolation source: seawater | place: Mediterranean Sea | collected 2009 | reverse complement strand
TTTTTTTGCTGCGGTTTTTTTAGTTGCCGCTTTTTTTGCTGCGGTTTTTTTAGTTGCCGCTTTTTTTGCAGTTACTTTTGTGTCAGTAGTTGATTTACTCAACTTCTTTGCAGCTAGTGTTTTTTCGCGCTTACGCTTCAGATAGTTTTTACGTCTGACGCGTTTTTCAATCTTGTTGTATTGTTTTCCCATTTTATTTTGTCCACACAGATTATAATCAAGCTGTTGTGTATTGCTATTTCTTTCATTAGCGAATGAGGCTAAAGGATCAAGCACAAACACACTCTAATTAATAATAAATATATAAATTTCCTTAATTATTAACAATAAAAAGTCAGATCTGCTGGTAATTATCAATTATTCTTTGATTATTTAATCCCATAAAAAACAATTATTTATTATAACGATAGATTGACATTAGTTTTTTTTTACATAGGATGTGGATGTTCCTCAATCGAGGAAAGGTGAATTTCACCAAAGCTTTCTGACTTCTCAGGGACCTCAATTTGGATTCAGGACACTGTAAAAGTTTTAATGAGATTGCTTTAAATTGAAAAATCACAATGTCTTTCTCATTCAGAATAATCTGTTTGATATAAGAAAAAAAAATCAAATACCCTTATAATTTATTATCCAGCTAGTCTGGAATTTAGAAAAATGGCAGGACACAACAAGTGGTCCAAAGTAAAGCACATTAAAGGTGCCGCCGACGCTAAGCGAAGTAAACTCTTCAGCAAGTTAGCTAAAGAGATAACTGTAGCTGCTCGTGACGGTGGAGGTGATGTCGAGCTCAATGCAAGACTAAGGCAAGCTGTTGGAAACGCCAAAAAACAGAGTTTGCCTGGAGATACTATTGAACGTGCTATTAAAAAAGGAACTGGAGAAATTGAGGGTGTTGCATACGAGGAGGCATGTTACGAAGGTTTCGGAGCTGGAGGAGTTGCTTTTATTGTTGAGGTTATTACTGATAATAAGAACCGTTCGTTCTCAGACTTGAGAACTTTGTTTAATAAAAATAACGGGAACCTTGGTGGTCCAGGGAGCGTGTCTCATATGTTTGAGCGTAAAGGTGAAATTGTTTTATCATCTGAAAATGATAATGAAGAAAAGGTGATGGATCTAGCAATCGGTGCTGGAGCTCATGATGTTATTAATGATGAGAATGTTTTTTCTGTTATAACTGCGCACGATGAATTGAATTCCGTTGCTAATAATCTTTCTAGTTCTGGAGCAAATATTGATTCTCAAAAATTGATATATACCCCTAAGATAACTGCATCTATAACGGATTCTTCAACAGTTAAGCAAGTTCTTAAATTATTCACTGTCCTTGATGATTATGATGATTCTCAAAGTGTTTACGGGAACTTTGATATTCCTAATCAATTGATGGAGGAGATAGAACTTTAAAGTCAGATTGAAATTATATGAAAAATTTAAATTGTGAAACAGCATGAGTAAGAATAAGGCTCAAGATAAAAAAGAAGTTTCAGATTCAAAGAAAGCGTCTGATAAGGATTTGATGAATGATGGTGATAATTCATCTGCTAGTAATCAAAAGTCCAAAAGAGGCAGTGGTAAAGGTTCTTCGAGAGGCAATAGAACCAGAAAAAATAAAGAAAATAATTTTAAGGATGAGCTTTCTGGTCCTGCAATTGAACAGGAAGGAATTCTTGAAATTTCTGGTAAAGGTTTTGGCTTTTTAAGAGAAAAAAGTAAGGAGTTCAGGCAAACTCCAGATGATATTTTTGTTACTCCTGAGATTGTGAGGAACTTTGGTTTGAGAGATGGGTTATGGGTTAAAGCGGAGACTCAAATGGGAAGGAGAGGGCCTCAGTTAACGAAATTATTGGACATCAATGGGAGGGATCCTGATGAATTTAAAACTATGCCGTGGTTTGAGGAGCTAAAAGCCATTAATCCTGACAGAAGATTACAGATGGAGACTACTCAAGATCGAATGACGACTAGGCTCATTGATATGATTGCGCCTATTGGACGCGGGCAGAGAGGACTTATCGTTGCTCCCCCTAGATCAGGTAAAACTACAATTCTTCAACATCTAGCTGAAGCGGTTATACAAAACCATAAGGATGTTAAAGTTATGGTTTTACTTGTTGATGAAAGACCTGAAGAAGTTACCGAGCTTCGTCGTGCATTACCTAATGCTGAAATTTATGCTAGTTCCAATGATATGGAGGTGAAGATGCATTGCCGAATTGCTCAAATTGCTATCGAGAGAGCAAAGCGATTGGTTGAATCAGGAGAAGATGTTTTTATGCTCATGGACTCTATTACCCGTCTAGCAAGGGCATTTAATAACGCAAACAACAAAGGAGGGCCAACTGGAACAGGTGGTCTTACTGTAAGGGCCTTAGAGATGCCTCGTAAACTTTTTGCAGCTGCAAGAAATACTAGAGATGCGGGTTCGTTGACAATTATTGCTACAGCGCTTGTCGAAACAAATAGTGCTATGGATGATCGTATTTTCGAGGAATTAAAGGGTACTGGTAATATGGAGCTCGTGCTAGATAGAGCTATTGCAGAGCAATACATCTATCCTGCAGTTGATATTTTTCGTTCGGGCACCCGGCGTGAAGAACTTTTGTTACCACCCCATCAATGGTCGAAAATTTCAATTATAAGAAGAGGACTTGCAGGGCATAGACCGATAGAGGCTATTGAAAGAATGTTATCTATTATGGAAAAGTTTCCAAGTAATGCCCAGATGCTCTTGGATATAAAGCCTATGTACTAGCTTTGCCTTTTGGTGATTTTGACTCTATAAAAAGTTAAATTATCGTCATCCTCTAAAGAGATTTTCTTTCTTATATTTACTTTGGTCAGCCCTTCGCCAAGATACTCTTCTGAAAGAATGACCGATTCATCTTCAAAGTTAGACCAATCAATTAAGTTGTTTGAATATTGAACGTCTATAGCAACTTCGTCAGCTCCTAGTGAACGCGTATAGCTTACGGTTGGATAGGTTTGATTATTTATGTTTATAGTTCCAATTTTAAGGTCTCCGCGAATAGCATATTCCATCAGATCATGAATGCCGTTGGAATTCCCATCACCATTTTCATCACCTTTGAATGGAATAGAATCACCATCTCCTGGGCTTCCATCAGGATATTTACTCGTTCTCCAATTCTTTGAAGAGTTGTGATTATTAATACTTCTATGAGAAATCAAAACTAAAGAATGCCCGTTACCATCTGCACTCTCTGGCCATGGAAATTGATCTTCATAATTGAAATCAATAATAGGCGTTCCGGCACCGTAGCTTAACTTTATACGTTCTCCTGAATTTGAGAGATTTTTGGTGAAAATACCAATAACGTAATCTGGAGTTTGGGAGTGTTTATAACGAATATTGAATGCGTCTTCATTAGAGACAATCACCACACGTTCTCCAGGTTTTATTGATTTTTTTCTCGAATTAAAAAAATCATACTCAATTCCTTTTGTGAATCTAAGATCTTCCAAAGGAATCTCTGTACTGCCTGAATTGGTAATTTCTAGCCACTCAAAATCTGAGCTTTCAAGATCAGGCATTAATTCAAGTTCTGATTCACTTGGACCGATTGGATTATACATTATTTCACTAATTTTGATTTCAGAGAACTCAGATAAATCTGGAGCGCTAACGCTGAATTCAACTGGATTAGACCAATGGCTCCAACGGTTAGTATTGTCTTTATGTCTGACTCTGGCTCTGTATGTTTTACCTGTCCTTACTGCCGTTGAAGGCGGCTCCATGGTGTCATTGAACGTTATTAATTCACCTGACTCCCAGCTCGCTATCCACTCAAATTTCGGTGTAAGAATTGATGCGTCAGCACTTACTGACATGTCAAAAACTAAGTCACTACTTCCTGCTGATTGGTTATGCAATTCAACAGCTATCAAATTTTCACCAGAGGAAAATGCGTTTGGACTTACCTCAAAAGTATCAAAGACGCCTTCCTTTCCACTTGATGGTGCATAAGTTTCATAAGTTACTAACGTATTTTCTGGAAACCCATCTCTTATAATTTCATTCCCGTTGATATAAATTATGGCAGCGTCATCAACATGAAGGCTGAAATTGAAATGACTGAATTCTTTTGGATCATCAATATTGATAGATGTTCGAAAATAATAAGTTGGGTATTTATTTGATGGCTGAGGGCCATAATCTAAGGTTGTTTCTATAGGGGTATTTAGGATGCTTCCGAAGCCGGCAGGGGTGTTTCCTATTAGCCAATTTGAGTCATCAAAATCATTTTCTTTCCAAAGAGTCCCTAGATCTTTGCCATCATCAATATACTTCCATGAGGAACCTTGAGGTAGAAAATTTATCTCACCTTTACTTGTTTCAGCGATTCTCCACTCCATAGAGCCGAAGGTATTTGAGCCATTTGGATCAGAGAATGACGAACTTTTAAAGAGGAGGTCACCCTGAGGGAATTGATCTTTCCCAATATAGGTTATGATAGGCGTTCGTGGTATAGAGTTGTCCGCTGAGAGAGCATCAAGATAAGCGTCTCTTCCGGATCTGCCAGATACACCGCTGTCACGAGAAATAGAATCCATGTTTCCGTCATTACCACCGACCCATGATCCTCCAATGAAAGCGAATTTTTTCATATCGTTTACAACGCTTTCCAAGGTAGGTGGACTTTCACTGCCGCCAACTGCACCGACCCAGCGGTCTCTATCTGCATGGACGAGACCAGATATTTTTGCTGCCAATGGATCTAGTAAGACATTTATTTGTTCCTCAGTCCAAATAAGATCCCTGATCTCACGAACTGTATTTTTGTATTCTTTATCAAATTCGGATCTGGGTGGATTAGTGTCATAGATAGCTTGTTTGCAAAATCCTTCTCCACCGTTCCAATTTGGTCCCCAACTAGTATCTGAATCCCAAGGAAGCACCCAAAGTTTACCGTAATTGGAATCAGTCGATGGCTGAAAATAAAAAGCTCTATTTTTTAGGTGTTCGCTTGTGTTTGGTTGAACGTCGTAATGACGAACTGCATCCACAATTGCATGGTATTTGTTCCATGAATCGTAATTAACATATTTATTTAACCAATCATCAGATTTGTTTGGTTTGAGTTGGAATATAATATTTTTAAAATCTGAACCATCATTGACACCATTGCGTGCCAAGTACCTTCTGACGGAAACTCCATCGGTTCTACCGCTTATCAATTTGTAGAGATTTCCTTTTTCCAGTCCGTGAGCATCTAAAAATCGAACATCAAATTCTTCCATAGCTAAGAGCATTCCGTAATAATCACCCTGATATTGGCCGTTAGCGCCGGAAGGAGCCTCATCTTTCCCCCTTATTACTCTCATGTGAAACCAGTGAGTATAAGGTGCGGGAGTGCCTGTCATATTCCATAATATATGGTTGGCAGCTTGTTCCATTCCCCAGGTATGATTACCTCTTGAGCCCCTCATTTTATGAGTCGCTAGGTATTTCCATTCAGAGTTGTATTCGTCTCCTTCGTTGTCATGGAATCTTGGATATTGTCCAATATTAAATCTAAACTTAAAGCTTCTTCTACCACTTCCAGAATAACGTGCGTTACGTTGTCTTAGACGATAACGGATATTGTCATAAACCTTTCCTTCATAAACAAAAGTACAATTCCAATTATAAGCACTTCTGGCATCATAATTATCTCTGCTGATATGGTCTCGACTATTGTAAGCAACAGCTTGATCGAAGTCATTCGAGTCCGTTAGGACATGATAAACAGGAACTGAATTAATTAAGTCAGATGAGTAGGTATGAGGAGTTGGAAATGTCCTGCTTTTTTGAACGACATAATCAGGAACGCCATTATAAACGAAGTATGCAAAATTAAGAGCAGGATCATCGATATGGGGAACTTGAATTTCACTATCATCATTAGCTGCAGCGATTATTCTATATCTAACAAGTGTTCGATGATCTTGACTTGGTAATTTTGCTGTATAAACATCATCATCTGATACGGAGTCTATGCCTAGACCATCATCCTTCATTATAATGGATTGCCAATTATCAGGATCATTATAATCAGGGTTGATAACTCTTTCAGAGTTTGGTTGCGAAATTAGCTGGTTGGTTGCTTTTGCCAAATAAGCTGGGATGTATGCGCCAGGTGAAACAATTTGATATTCAAGTTTTACTGATTTCACTCCCGATGAACTTGTCACTTTGGCACTTATCTTTGTTTCTTCACTAGATTTTGGTGATTCTGGAGTGTGTTTTACTTGTCTGATTATAGGAATAGCATTTGTTGTAAGTGTTGTATTTTGTAATCCGGGAGAGGGTGTGGGAGGTTCATTTTCGCCTCTACTTGGTCGGATGATTTCTAAATCGATTCCAAGGTCACTACTGCTTGTGCTAACATTAAATAGTTGAACAGCGACTAAGTTTTCTCCTTCATTGAGATACGATGAGACTCCATCAACTAAGGTTTCTCTCCAGACTCCCTCTTGGCCATTTCTACTTGCAGTGTTTGCTACAGTTTGTTCGCCCTCGTTGACATTATATCTTAGGCATTCTTCTCCATTAATCCATAAGATCATTCCATCATCGACTGAGTAACGTATCTGAAGTTGTTGTGGTATTTCCCCTGGAGAAATATTGAATTTGTTACGCAGAAAAATTGAAGTGAAGGAATTGCGCATTTCCTCGACTTCGGTTGCCAATGTTAATCCTCTAACGCTGCCATAGCCAATTGGTAATGCAGAATCATTCCATGTTTCGTCTAACTGGAAAGATTTTGTTCGCCATGCACCGATAGGGTCTGAGGCTTCCGTTAACCCCGGCCTCCATTTCCAGCCATCGCTACTGGCTTGCATTAAAGTTAGTTCGGGTAGCTTTCCAGGGACCAAAGAACTTCGCCAAGAACCGCCCAAATCGTTGTCCATCATGGGATTGATTAGTTCCATTGAGGCTCCTGTGCCATTTGCGCCAACCGGCCAAGGGAATTCTGATTTGTAGTTAACGGAATCAGCTATTGTGCCGTCGTTTTTTCTTAACTCAATCCGTTCACCACTGCCCAGATTCCCTGTATATGGCCCGATGGAAGAAGAGCCAAGAGTATTTTGAAGGCTTTCAGGATTCTCACTTATAACTAGGAAGCTCTTAGCATCAATTAAGGTGCCTTCATTAAATTGAAAATTGATTCCATCTGAGAAAAACCATCCAGATAAATCAAGGGTATCAGTGCCAGTATTGTATAATTCAATGAACTCATTGAGATTATTATTTGGTTCACTGTTGTAATGAATTTCATTAATAATTATGTCAGCTCTAATTAAAGATAAATTTGATAATAGAAAAAGAGTGAATGGTATAAAATGTTTCACAATGCCAATTGTTAAAATGAGATTTTAACACCAAAGATACACGAATTTTTATACAAGATCCATGATTGATCCAAAGTTTGGATCAATCAACCTTCTGTAAGTTCTGACGGCCAGTCTATCTGTCATTTCAGATATAATATCGCTAATTATTCGGGACTTTTGATCATCCTTATTAGCTTTATTTAATAAAGCTTCAGCATCTGCCCCAAGAAGAAATAGGGGTTTAATTTCTTTTGATACATAATTTTCAAAAAATATTTTGAAGAGCTCTCCAAGAATTCGTGATGCTTTGTAATCAAGCTGTTGAAGTTGAGGGGACTTAAAAATTAAGTCGAGGGCAATTTTTTTATAAAGTTTTGACTCCTTGGTGATTTCTTTCTCAACGTTAAGGTTGTATTGATACCGAGATGTTTTTTGTGCCATGAAATTTTCGCTGGCTTCCTCCAAACTTGCTGAGGCTATAAAATCCCCAACTTTTCGACCCATTAGCGGCTCGAGTCGGTTTCTTTTTATGGCACGACAAATTGTTTCGACGTTAAGAGAGTCTTCCTCATCGAGTTCATTTTTCTCGGCCCACTTTTCAAGGTTTTCTGAATTAATAAATCCGGCATTGGTGCCGTCAATTATATCATTGAGTGAATATGCAGTATCGTCAGCCCAATCCATTATTTGGCACTCTATAGATTTAAAAGCATTTCTATCAGAACCAGGGGCATAATCCATAATTTCATTAAGCCCGTCGAAAACAAAATCTAGATGATTAGCTTGGTAGTCATAAATAAAGTGATTCGGAGAGTCTGGTTTTTCCTTAAGCAGAGTTTTATACTTTAGAGTTGAATCTAGAAACGCTCTTGTTGGATTCATTCCAGAATTGCCCCAGATAGTTTCTGTTAAGAGCCTTAAAGTTTGTGCGTTTCCCTCATAACCACCCATTGTGAACATCATATTGTGAAGTACTCTTTCGCCAGCATGTCCAAATGGTGGGTGGCCCAGATCATGAGAGAGGCATGAGGCTTCGACAAGATCAGGATCTATATAATGGTCATCGTTTAAATAATCACTTGTTCTTTTTAATCTGTTACAAATTGATCTTCCAATCTGGGCTACTTCTAAAGAGTGAGTTAGGCGAGTTCGATAAAAATCGTATTCGCCAGACAGAAAAACTTGAGTCTTACTTTGCAGTTTTCTGAAAGCAGGTGTGTAAATAATTCTATCGCGATCAATCTGAAATGGTGTTCTGTAATCGTCTGGCCGATCATTCTCAGTCCCATATCTTGGGGTGATATCAAATTGATTATAGAACTGATTCATAAACAGTTTTTGAAAATCTAAAACTGAAGAAAATTATTTAACAATTTTTTACCCTCGCCGGTCAATATCGATTCCGGATGAAATTGAACTCCGTATACTGGGTATTCTTTGTGCTGTACTCCCATTATTTCTTGTTCATCGGTGACAGCTTCAGATGTGATTTCCAGACATTCAGGAACACTCTTTTTATCTATCAATAAAGAGTGATAACGAGTTGCCTCAAAAGGATTAGGCATCTCTTTAAAGACCCCTTTACCCTCATGTTTTACCATTGACGTTTTTCCGTGCATTAGATTACTAGCACGAATAATTTTTCCACCATATACCTGACCAATACACTGGTGTCCTAAACAAACGCCCAAGATGGGTATGGTTTCACCGAATTCCTTGATAACATCACAACTAATACCTGCCTCTTTTGGGGTGCACGGCCCTGGAGAGATGCATATTTTGGATGGATTTAGCTCTTTTATCTGATTAATGGATATTTCATCATTTCGATGAATTTCCATTACTGCTCCGAGTTCACCAAAATATTGAACCAGATTATAAGTAAAAGAGTCGTAGTTATCGATAACAAGTAACATAATTGTGGCCTTATTTTAGCTTTGCAACACTTATGGATGTCCACATATTGGCATGGCCTCCGATTTTATCAATTGTTGAATGTGCCTGACGATCTGGCTTTATAAAATTATAAATTGTGGGATAATCACATCAATTCAAACACCATTATAACTAATATGGCTAGACCAGTAGGCGAAGAAGATAACAACGAAATACCTAAAGCGATAAGTCGTCCTGAGGGAGGTTGGTTTGCAAAGATTTGGGATGAGCGTAAGACTGGGGAGAGAAAAATGATAAAACTCGACCGATCTGAGTCTTTTACGGTTTGGGTTGATTTAATCAAATTAGGGAAGAGTCTCTCCACGATTAGTGACCAAAAAATTGAATGTGTTGAAAAAACAGAGTTAATCAAATTGCCTCAATCCAAAGCTTTTTCAATTTGGTGTATGGAGCAAAAGTTAATTGCTGATTCTGAAGAACTGATAGAATCAATTCCTGAAGAGGCATTTAGCGCTGTGCTCAATCAAGAAAATGGGAAAAGTGAATTCATCTATAATCCATTCACAATTTGGACTACTGGAGAATTTGTCCTAGATCCGAAAATTTTAAAAATACAGCTTAAGTCTGACAACAAACAAGATGGTGAACCTGCTAATGAAATTGGGGGCAGTAAAAGTGAAATTACATCGCTAGAAACAGAAAATATTAATGAGCTAAAAAGCAGTTCATTTCCCGTCTATGCTGTTCTTTCTTCTGTGGTCCTAGTGGCCTTTATCATTTGGATGTTTGTAAAGGCTTCTCAATTGAGTGATGTGAAAGTAGACAAGGCTAACCTTGAGGAAACTTTAGTTCTTAAAGAAAAAGAAATTAAGGAAAAAGATAATAAAATCGCGAAAGCTGATCAAGACAATCTAAAGCTGACGAGTACACTAAGTGATGAACGGCTAAAGGCCAAAGCTGCAGCACTCAATGCTCAAGAAGTGAAAAGATTGGAATTAAAAAAAGTTAACGACCGATTCCAAGAGAAAGTTACTGAAATCAAAAAAATGGCTGAGCAGATGCAGCTTAACCAAGAAAATTTTGATAATCAAAAAAGTGCTCTATCGAAACAAGCCGATGATTTAATGGTTTTGATATCAAAGCTAAAATTGGATAACACCAAATCCAATGAATTATTAAAAAAATCAGAGGAAGAAATTGAGGGTTCTAACAAAAAAATCACATCCCTTTCTAATGAGATTTCAGGCTTGAAAGTTGCTCTAAATGATTCGCAGGAACTCATGAAATCTCTGCAGAAGATGCACGAAGAAAAAGTCAAAAAAATGGAAAGTGAAAAATCCCAGATTCAAGATTTATTAGAAAAAGAATTGGCTGATAAACAAAAGATAACTAATAATTTGGAAACTTCGCAATCTCAGCTCAAAGAATTAACAATTGAAGTAGAAGGCTTGAAAAAGAGAATTATTGAACTCCAAGAAGATCAATCTCCAAATCAATAAA
>MDTB01208350.1_pt1 | contig 10738 bp, 14 predicted proteins | sample 811161 | NCBI WGS metagenome assembly MDTB01 (sample SAMN05326650, study PRJNA326480) | marine metagenome | isolation source: seawater | place: Mediterranean Sea | collected 2009 | reverse complement strand
CTTCAAAATACCCTTCTGATTGTAATTATATAATAAATGAACCCGAAAATAATTTGGAATTTTAATAAAATCTCTCTAACTTTCTTTTACAAATCTAAAATTATTCCTTATATTTGAATATATAACCTGCCGAGCTTTTTAGGGTTCCTCTTAGAACTTTACCAATTTTAATGTGAATTTTTATTTCATAATTCGTTTGTAAATATTCCCTCGCCTTAAATTGATAATTAAATGATTTTATAAATGTTCCATTTTTTTTAAAAACATCAAATGGTTTGTTTTGACCTTTACCATCACACAGTTTTCGTCTTGCTTCTGGGTTATCTTTATAATATTTTTTCATTATTTCACCATGTTTTTTACATGCTTCTGGGTTATCTTCATGATATTTTTTTAAAGTTTCACTAGTTTTTTGTCTTGCTTCTGGGTTATCTTTATGACGTTTTTTCTGTGCTTCACTACATTTTTGTCTTGCTTCTTCTGTCCATTCATAGCCTGTTCCCCCCTCCCCTCCATCATTCATATTATATCCATTTCTACCTTCACTGTTAGAGTTATTTATTTCAATATGTGCTATTTCTTTTTCACGCAATTCTTTTTCTGTTTCAGCAGTATCAATTACTATCATTTGAAAAGTATCTACCATATTGTATTTTCTTAGAGCGTTATATAAGCGTCTCGTATTACCTGCTTTCGCATGTTTATTATGTTCAACCCAACGTTCTTTTATTGTTCTTGCGGTCAAACCAATATAACATTTCCCATTTGGAAATGATATCTTGTAAATAGAACCATACGCCATGTGATATTATACATAAATAATGTGATATATTTAAATTAAGTTTTAAATATATATATGCGTATATCTTTAGACGTAAATAGGTCATAAACTTAATTTTTATTTCATTTAGATATTATTTTTCCAATTTGTCAATTCGTCTTTGTTGGATTTTAAATAAATTATGTGTTGCTTCAATGAAATTAATCATGAATTGAGATGGTGAATCAGGTGCTTTATGTTTTTGTATGTGAAATAAATGTCCTGGTTCAGGAGGCATCCATTTATCTAACTGAAGATTATAATATACCTTCCAAAGTTTTAAGACATGTTCACGTTTTTTCTGTGGTGTATCTTTTGTAAGAGATTCGTATATTTTTTTTGCTTCTTGTGCTTTTTTCCGCTCTCCAATTACGGATTCAATCCACTTTTCCATGACAGCCATATTGGGTTCAACTTGATTTGTCTTTGCTTCTTGTTCTTCCTCTTGTTGATTTTTTGTTTCTTGAAGTTTCACAATATTTTCTGTTATGCGTTTTAATTCTTCCAAATTGTAATCTATTTCATTTTCGATATGAATATCCATTTTTAAGAATTCATATTTAAAATATTTATATATTTTTATTAATATTTACATTATAAGAAATATATATAATTGATTTATTTTTAAGATTATCTAATCTAATGATAAGATGAGCAATATTCAAAAAAATGAAGAATTATATAAAATGACGAAGGATGAGTTGACTATGGCAACAAGTAAGACTTTAGATATGAATAATTGTAAACAATATTGTATCGAAGATTTAGAATATATTGTCAAAAATACAAATATTTTGTTACGAACTATTTTAAAAACACAACATTTAACAGCCGAATTTTGTAAAACTTATTTATTATCTGGATACTATGTTGTTTTTGACGGAGATGATGTAATGATTCCAGATATTTTAAAATACCAACCTCATATAAAGGAAGAGGATTTAAAAAATTAAAATATGTATAATAGAATTTAAACCAAATTAAATATGTATTATATTAATTATTATGGTAGTAGAAATAGTAACTTTATCTATATTTTCATTTTTTTCATCTTTGTTTTTGTCTCATATAGTGACTACACAAATATTACGGCGTCTAAATAATCCTTTACATTATCACAATTATCTTGAGGTCACGAACAGTGGACGAAAAAAAATAAGATTTGATAAAAAAGTGAAATATATTATCATTCCATCTTATGATGATGCAAAAATGAAAGAATTATGGTATACAAATCAAGAATATGAACTTTTTAAGTTATGAAAATATTAGAACTAAGATTTGTTAATTTGTCTTTGTTGAATCATCATTATATTATACCCCAAAATTATGACTAGTATAATAAATTCCCATTTGTAATGTATTTCCATATTTATTTTTTTCCCAATATATTTCCGAAATACTGTTCCTATATTTAAAAATGATGTGTTTTTATCAAACCCACAAAGATTATTATGTATTTTACTGATTAAACATTGTTTCAGTATTAACCATGATAACGAAGTTAAAATAACAAGAATAATATTAAGATAGTACAACTGAAAAAATAATCCAAAAAATAAAATAGATGACGCAAGAATATGATGAAATACTATAAGTATTTTTCCGTATAATGATTTACACTTAAAAAACAATTTATCATTTAAAATAAAATAAAGTGAAAATGAAATGAAAAACAAAATTTTCAAAAAAGAAAGATAATCCATATTTAAAGTATACATATATTTTATAGCCGTAAAGTCAATCCTAATAAAAAAATAATATCAAAAAAAAAAGAATAGTTAAAAAATCCAATATTTAGTAAAATTCGTTCATATATCGATAGCATTTAAATGTGTAAAAATGTGTTGTTTGTGAATGTAATAAAATCCGGTCATTCTTCCAAGTAGCCCTTGCGCGACAACATGATAAAAGTTATTAATGTTAAATCTGTCAACGATAATGCCAATAAAATGTTTGTGTATAGTTTTAGCGCACCTAATTTTTTCTTTAATGAAAATGAAAGAATGTTTTTTTGGTTTTTTTTCGAAAAGCCTGGTAAAATCGCCGTCCACCTCCATTTCGCTAATAAATTCAAAGTCATATTTATCAAATGCTTTTTTGAAATTTTGAATAGTAATATCGTGTTTGAATCCATTGTGCGTTCGAACAATATGCCATCGCGGTTGTTCATAATCCAAAATAAGGTGCTCCATATGTTTTCGAATATTGGTTGGTACGTTAGGGTCCACCGCGTTGATGCGCTTGTCCCAGCCACATGTGTCAAACGCTTGATGTAAAACGCCGGCGTCTTGTAACTTTTCCACACTCACGTAAGAATCCGGAATGGGCATCTCCAAAGATGTGTGACCATACGTGTTTTTGTCGAAAATAATGCTGTTGTAAACCGGTGTCGCCGAAACCAATACAACCCTAACATCTCGATTGTAAAAATCCGCTGGAGTAGACAAGCCCGCCTCGTGCCAGAATTTTTGTAGCGTTTGACCGTCGTTACACGCGACATGACACTCGTCAACCAAAATCATAACATTCGATAATTTAGAAATTTGTCTCGCCAAGTCTAATAAATGATTTCTGTGATATACCCCAACGTTGGATGGCATGCGTTCCCTCGTTTGTTCAACCCAATATTTATCAGAAATCCCGGTAATAACAAATACGGAACGAATATGCGAATGTAAATATGAATAATAAATGGATGATAACATGCTGCCCGTCTTACCGCTTTGCGTTCGCGCGACTGCTAAAACATGGGTAACCGATTTGTCGTTGAAAGCATATGCGATATCTTTTCCGAATTCAATTTGATTTTTAAAAAGGGTTTTTACTTTTTTAAAAATAGAAATATTCTGATTGGTGGGTGGTAGGGTGTTGCGAATAATTCCCGTCGGTCTCAGCCGTTCCCATTCCAAAAATTGGCGTAATATATCTAACCTAATTTTCTTGGGTGCTGATTCCATATTTTGAAATATAATGAAAAATAAATATTGATTCAATTTCGCACCCATAACTCCATTTTCTCACTCATTTCTGTAATGTAATAAAAAATATGTTTTTTATAGATAAAAGTGAATTATTTAATGTTGAGCGACCAATAGAATTACTTCCTCATCGTCGTCTTCCTCTTCCTCTTCCTCCACCTCCACCGGCAATGCTGCGGGTGAAGTCGGAGGTGTTGGTGGAGGGTCGTCGTCGTCGTCGTCGATTTCCCCGAACTTGCGCTTGGTGCCCTTGCGCTTATTTGTCTCATTTGTCTCAATTCTTTTTTTTGTTTCATTTTCTAGTTGAAGAATATGTGTGTCCCACGCCAAATATGTAATATGATTGTCGAATGCGTCGTTTTCGTTTTTCCCTCCCTTTAACATATCAATCAAATGCTTTGTATTGTCTGATTTCCATGCGTTATGTTTAGCAGGAGGGAAGGTAGCGCGCTGCGTCGACTTGAACATGTTGTATTCTGGAATATCAAACGACGTCTGATTCTGCGAAGTTTCTGCGAAGTTTCTCTGCTGCTTTTCCTCCTCGTCGTCGTCTTGCCAAAAAGCCTCCTTGTTGTTCCGTTCACGCTTGCTCCATTTTTTTGTGTTTTTCAAGTATGTGTCGTTGCGAAATTTAGACGGTCCCCAGTTTTTGACCTTCGTCCACTTTCCGTTGAACCCCTTTTCAAGATTCGGACCGAATTTTTCGTCAATTGTTCCGGTATATGTCGTAAGTGATTGAATCGGAAACGGTGTAAGATTTCTGCCGGTAGCACCTTTTGCCTGTCGTGCCAGGCGCGATGATTTAGGAATGCCAAATCCTCGCTGTGTGGCGGTGCGTCCTGCGTGAAGTGCGAATTCGGTAGCGATCTTAGATGCCATTTGTAATAGTTGTGTAATTTCATTTCTTCGAATAAAAAGTATTTCAATTTTCAAAAATAGAATAATGAATTGTAAAAAAAAAGGATTATTTTTATATATTTTTTTAAAATGTCGATTGAATTTTTATCTCTTAATCTCTGTTGTTTGCGTAACCCGTGGCTGACCATTGTGGCTGAGGTAGCTCCTGGAGTTGTCGCTGCGCCTGCGCCAGGCCGCCGTCAGCAACGACGAGGAGTGCTTCCAGTTTTTGGATTCGTTCTGTGCTTTCTCGTATTTTTTTGGAGTTGGATGCCGCAAATACCGCCATTTCGTCACGAGATTTGGTGATTGACTTCACTTGTTCTGTCAGTCTCCTGTTTTCGTCGTGTATGTCTCGTTCTCGCAAGCGAGAAATGGCCAAGGCTTGATTGTTGGCATAGCTGCGATCTTCAGCAGATTGGTGAAGTTGATTGATTTCACCTAGCAGATTGTCTAATTGGTGTTTGACTAGGGCTATGTTTTCCAGGATTTCAGACGTGGAGCTAGTAGACGTTTTTGTCTCTACATTGAGTTGGGATTCTATACATTCTAAAAGCTTGACAGCACATCTGTAGTTGCATGTGGCTTGAGCATTGCGCGGTGGTCGTGGGAGATCGGGGCGATACCCTTGTGGTTGAGGAGCGGAACCGGTGAACCGGTCATGCGTCGGAATCCGAGCCCGTTCCTCAGCCATTAGGGATTGTTGATGTTTCACAGAGAATTCAGTATCGTTCATACTACTGCCAGTGCTGCTCTCGAAGAGCTCGTCCACAAGTGCGGCGGCCTTCGAGTCGAATGGGACACCAGAGAACATCCGGTCGTCATCGTCAAAGGTGTTATTCATATTGTCTTCGCGTGAGTTCTGCTGTTGCTGGTTTATAGTTGTGTAATTTATTTTTATAATAAAAAGTATTTCAATTTTAAAATCGAAAATTCAAAATTGAAAAGATAATAAAAAATAATAAAAATAATAAAAAATATGATTCGTGTAGGGAGTATCGTGATTCTCGAATATGAACCGCTATGTGATGCTCACAGTCGTGTGGGTAAGGTAATATGTAAAGTAACTCGTAACAACATCGACTATTGTATATTAAAACTTCATTACAATGGACAGTTGTTTGTCTCTCCTGTTGAATACCTCCGTCGCCCAACAAAAGAAGAAAGAAATAGAGACAAACGGAATGATACTTATTGGCGTTCAGAGCCAAATATATCAATTGTGAATGCTGTTTTAGATGAATACCCCACATATTACAATTGTTAAAAATAAAAAAATCAACTATATTATAATACCCCTAATAACCCATTTCTCTAAATTTTTCCATATTTTTTCTGTCTGACTTGTCGATTTCATAATAAATGCCGCATTTATTTTTTGAAATGCTCTCGTATCCGATGCCATGTCCCACGCACTGCGGTATGTGGTCCGTTGACCCGTTTCGCAATTCCACCGGAAAATTCATGGAACGCGTAAACGGTTTATTTTGGCGGTAAACCATCTTTTTAAATCGCGCCTTCGCCGCGGACTCAATGTCTTCGCGTTTGCGCTGTATTCTCTGTGCCATAGCCGCAATCTCTGGAGTGATGTAAAAAGAGTCATATTGCCTGGTAGATTTTCTAGAAGGCGCTGACCGACCTGTCCATTTCATGGTAGACCCCCCAGATGGCGAAATAGTGAATGGTGAGCAAATAAACAAATACACAACAATGGTCTTTTTTTTGTTTTTTGGTGCGAGCTCCGCGAGTAGCCGTTCAACGTCATACGCGGTCTCTTTTTTCTCCATGTCGAATGTCATGGGTAGACGCTGTTGAGTTTCATCTAGTTTATAAACCCCGAAATCAGTTGTTTCATCGCCGTCCAAATTGAGATTTGTAATAACGTCTCCTGGCATGAAAACCTGCGTGTGTTGAAACATCCCTCCCTCGTTATGCTCTGGGTTGTGAATCCAGTCGCCATTTTTGAGAAAATGACGCATTACTTGCTCACTGGATGAATTCGAAAACACGCAGTGATTGGTCGGCGTGAACATGACAGCGATGACATTTCCCGGAACCTTGGTGAAATACTCTTTTTCTAGTGTTTTTGGGTTAGTTACATTGTGACAAATGCCGTGAAGTGAGACAAACAAGTTCGGCGATGTGTTGTTTGTGTTTGCGATGGCTTTTTTGAATGCCATGTCTTTTATTATAGTATAGAAAAGAAATGGGTGTTTTACCAAAAAAAAATACTAGGAGTGGGATTCGAACCCACGAAGTGTAAAACAGCAGATCTTAAGTCTGCCCCCTTTGACCGCTCGGGAATCCTAGTAGTTGTGTCCTTTCGGACTATGATTTTTATAGTTTTTATATTATAATTTAATACTCCGACTTGTTCGCGTTGCGCTGTTTCCACGCGGTTTCGTCAGCCTCTGTCATCATCCGTGGCGGCGCAGGGGCGGGATTGGTAGTAATCTTGTAGCACTTGAAGAACCATGGGTCGTTGTAGATAACGCGTGCCTCGCCCTTCGAGTCGATTGCGCTGAAGAAGTTATCGGCGCTACCATGCTGACGGTTCAGCTTGTCGCTGAAGTGGACGAAGACGATGTGAAACGGCTGGGAAGTCCGATTGTCAATACGCTCGATGATGTCAACTCGTTCAACAGCTCCTTCAAGTTCAAACAATTGGTCGAATGTGGCACGAACATGTTGTTCGAACACAAACGGCGAAGTGCGCTTAATACAGATGGAGTATGTGGAAGTGGACATGTTCGTATAATACGAGTTATATGGTTGTCATAATCATTTTCAAACCTTTCAATTTTAAAACGAGTTTAGAAGCAAAATGTAATGAATTCCCTTTAAATCCATAGAGTTAAGTGTTAAAATCCGTATTGTCCTTTTTATCCGTTTTACGTGTCCTTTTTATCCGTTTTATATGTCCTTTTTATCCATTTTGAGTATATGTGTCCTTTTTATCCGTTTTACGTGTCCTTTTTATCCTTTTTATGTGTCCTTTTTATCCTTTTTATCTGGTCCTTTTATCCATTTATATGTGCTCTGTGCTGACGAATATTTAAAATTGAATTGTTTTCATGATTGTTATGAAGACAATAACCCAACTCTCGCTCTTATAGACCGAAACTCTCTCTCACTCCAAAATGTCTGCTGCTCAGATTAAAGCACTTGCGCGCGTGACGATGGCGCAGTTTGCGATTCTAGCAGATGAGGCAATTAGCGCGGATCCATCGTTGCGTGGCGAGAAGCTGAGTGCGGCGCTGATGGCCAAGTTGGATGAGCCTGCTCCTACTACTACTATTGATGAAAAACCTACAAAAATCATTGACGAAGCTACTTCTGACACTACTACGGTTGCCGCGTCGTTCGGTGCGGCGTCTTCCTACACGTTGGTCGAGTCGACGTCCACAAATTTCCGCAAGTTCAAGTTTCAACTTCCCTATTTGCCCGACCACGTGTCATACGGCGGATGTCAGATGTTGAAGCTAGCCGGTGGATTGTGGGTCCCTTGTGGCACAACCTGTCCGAAAGATTCACACGACGACAAATGTAAGTCTTGCTCAAAGAGCGAAGATGACCATTTGCCACATGTGTCTGACCGAGTGACGTGGAGCAGCGAGCATCCGAACGAGCCGTTTCAGGTGACTATGCCAGACGGCAAGGTCAAAAAGGAAACGACCTATGCTACCTTCTGTGCGAAGAAGGGCATCGACATCCGGGACGTTCAGAACGAATGGAGTCGCGTGTTCCCTACGGCTAAGCCGTTGGAGTTCGCGAAATACCATCTTGAAGTTAACGCCTCGTCCGTAAAACAGCTTGAAGCAGTGCGTCGTTCTCGCGAGAAGAAGAAGAACGGCGATGCTTCTAGTGATGATGGAAGTCACGAAACGCCGAAGCGCGGACGTCCTCCCAAGGCGAAGACCGCGGATGACTTGGAAGTGAAGCCGAAGCGCAAACCAGGTCGCCCTAAGAAGGATTCGTCTGAGGCAGCAAAGATTGAAGTTGAACAATCGGCGCTTGAAGCTGCCTTCGACGAAGTTGAAGATAACGCTACTGCTGAGTCTTCTCATTCTTCCGCCGCCGACGAGTCCATTGTTTCTGAAGAGCCAGTCTCTACATTGGTCGAGAAAATTGAGAATGGAATTAGAGAACAAGAGGAGAATTCGGATGCTGATAAAGCCAAAAAGGCGTCTGAGAAGGCAGAGAATGAAGCCAAAAAGGCGGCTGAGAAGGCAGCGAAGGAAGTCAAAAAGGCGGCTGAGAAGGCAGAGAAGGAAGCCAAAAAGGCGGCGGCGAAAGCAGAGAAGGAAGCCAAAAAGGCGATAGCGAAGGCAGAGAAGGAAGCTAAAAAGGCAGAGAAGGAAGCCAAAAAGGCAGAGAAGGAAGCCAAAAAGGTAGAGAAGGAAGCCAAAAAGACCGAGAAGGAAGCCAAAAAGGAAGCGCCTCTGCCTCCGGCATCGACTGCGACGCCTCTGCCTCCGGCACCGCCTGCTTTGAATGAGGAGATGAATGCGATGAAGGATGAGATTTACTCTTGTATCCCCTTTATAGAGTCCGGCACCGGAAGGAGTGCGGCAGTCAAGGCAATGTTGACTAATGCCAAGACGATTGGCGATTTGAAAAGAGTGAGGGACATGGTGAGTGATGAGATTTCTACTATGAAAAAATCAAAAAAAGACTCAGTTGAACCATCGACGCCTCCATCGACGCCTCCGAGTATGGCGGTCATTTCCGAGAAGGAAGAGGGTGAAATCTCCGAACACTCTGACTCAGAAGATGAACAAGGCACTGTTCGAGTTTTAACTAAGAGTAATGGAGAAGAAATCACGGCACTTGATGTGAATGGAGTGTTATACAACCAAACCACGTTCGAGATGGTCGGCTCTTACGACGAGACCACAAACACAGCGGATTTCATAGACGAGTCTTAAATAAAAAATCCAATAAAAAATCCAATAAATCCAATAAAAATCATATTTTTTATTTAAAATTGAATTTTTTATTTTACATTTATCAGTCCACATCGTCACCCATCGTTTCATATACTTATATTATGATTACGAATCTTAATGTCTCGGATATTATGCGGGCGGCGAATGTGAAGAGCTTGGCAGCTCGTTCCCAATCAGCCAAAAAAGCTCAACAGATGCGGCTCCGCAAGCACCAGGCTATTATCGGTTCACTGAAGATAGCGTTTTACCGTCAAGCCGGTGTGCGCCCCATGGCATCACATATTGCCTCGTTTCTCCGCGTCGGATTTGAGACAGACCCTACCCCTCCCCCATCAAAAGCGTTATCCATTATCGCCAATTACCGAGACCAGCAAGTGGCGAAGAAGCACATGTCAGACGACCGCACGAGCTGGCCAATCATCGACCAGATGTTGGTAACGGAACAATTCGATTGGTTATCCGTTGAGATGCGGACGTTTTTGAACCAATTGTATTCATCTGACAACGAAAAGCGCCTCGAGCGACTGTTCCCCTCTGGGTTCCGTTCCCATCTAGAGGGAATGAGCGTCAAGCAGCTGCGAGAACTGTGTCGCCAGACTCCTGGTGCTACCGGAACTGGGAAAAAGAGCCTCATCGTCCAACAACTTTTGATTTACACCCCTTATTAAGCGCGCGCTATTTAATAGAAAATCTTAAAAATACAACCATTTTTTTTATTACCGGTAACTCCATTTTCCCACTCATTTCTACAATTGTAATATTTTAGGGGGTTTAAACTAAATAGTTTGATAAGACATAATGAATATGTTATCAATTGTGGTATGTGAATCTACTGTCTCATCCAAATATTTTGAAAATTGAAAAGTATTTATTCAACAAAACTGGATAGAAAACAAAACGCTACAAGATACAATCATGTCCTCACTTAGCGCTCAATCGACAACCTCGGCTCCTCGTTCTCGCGCCCAGTGTCGCGAGACGTTGATGTCTCGGACGTTTGAAATCGTTCTGAAGAGTGGTAGAGATATTGTTGTGGTAGCAATGGATGCGGGCAACGAAATTGACGACGAAATTGCCGCGCATTTGCTGAT
>MDTB01181282.1_pt1 | contig 10739 bp, 9 predicted proteins | sample 811161 | NCBI WGS metagenome assembly MDTB01 (sample SAMN05326650, study PRJNA326480) | marine metagenome | isolation source: seawater | place: Mediterranean Sea | collected 2009 | reverse complement strand
TAAATATCAAATAAAATCGCAGCAACTTGATTACTTTACCGAAAGTGATAAGGCTTTTTTTTATGGGAAGACATCTATTATAGGTGAAGAATATGACATCTATTGTGAAAAAGGCACTTATGATACAAAGCTGCAAAAAGGTAGTTTTCAAAAAAATGCAATTATTTTCTATAATAATAAAGAAATCAGGGGTGACAGCCTTTATTTTGAAAATGAAAGAGACTATGCAGCAGCTACAAATAATATTAGTATTATTGACACTATAAATAAATCAATAATTAACGGCCATTACGGTGAAATTTTTAAAACGAGAGATTCTGCAATTATAACTCGAAAGGCCATGGCTATTAATATTGTCGATCAGGACTCCCTATTTATTCATGCTGATACACTTATCGCAACAGGACCATTAGAAAAAAGAATTTTAAGGGGTTACTACGATGTCAGGATTTTTAAATCTGATTTAAGAGGTAAATCAGATTCTTTACATCTAGATCAGAGTTCGGGTTTAATCAAAATGCTTAAACTTCCTATGAGTAGAAAAGAAAATCAAATCTTTACAGAAAGTCAAAAAAATGCTAGGAATCCTGTTTTATGGTTTGGTAAAAGTCAAATGTCAGGAAATAAAATTTTTCTTACTTCTAATATGAAAAATAAAAAATTGGATTCGTTGAAAATTATTGGTAATAGTTGGATAATAGAAAAAGATTCACTCAGTGAAACAGGTTTTAATCAGATTAAAGGAGGCCTTCTGGATGGCTTATTTGAGGACGGAAAATTAACAGAAATTGACATAACTAAAAATACTGAAGTAATATATTACATGTACTCTGATGAAGAAAATGAACTAATAGGAATTGACAAGACGACATGCAGTAGCCTAAAGATGATTACCAAAAACAATCAAATCGAGGATATCACTTTTTTTGTAAGCCCAGACGGGCAATTACATCCTGAAAAGGATTTACCCTTAAACGAAAGAAAATTAAAAGGATTTTATTGGAGGGAATATGAGCGTCCAAAAAACATTTCTGACCTTTTCAGTGAGGAAGATAAACAGTATCAAATAAAGGCAATAAAAAATATTAATACACCAGAAGCATTCTTAAGAAATAGTATTTATTAATGCTGGAGGATTTTTTAAAATACCAAGCCAAAACTACTCCCCATCCAATGGGTTTAGAAATTGCAAAAGCGAGTGGTAATTATCTATATGACACAGATGGAAAATCATATCTAGATTTTATTGCAGGTGTATCAGCTTGTCCTCTTGGTCACTCTCATCCAAATGTAACTAAAGCAATTCAAGATCAGACCAATAAATACATGCACGTTATGGTTTATGGAGAATTTATCCAGGCACCATCTGTTAAACTTTGTAAAAAACTAGTACAGCTACTTCCAGGAAATCAAGAAGTTGTCTACTTGACTAACTCAGGAACGGAAGCTATTGAGGGAGCATTAAAACTAGCGAAAAGGGTCACCCAAAGATCAGGATTAATAGCTGCTGATCAATCATACCATGGGAGTACACATGGAGCACTAAGCTTATTGGGAAATGAGGAGCAGAAAAAGGGGTATCGTCCATTGCTGCCCGGAGTTAATTTTATCAAATTCAATAAAGAAAGTGATTTAAAAAAAATCAATAAAAAAACTGCTGCAGTCCTACTGGAAACTATTCAAGGAGGTGCAGGTTTCATAGAACCCAAAGATAATTACCTAAAAAAAGTAAAGGAAAGGTGTAATGAAGTAGGTGCGTTATTAATTTTAGACGAAATTCAACCTGGATTTGGAAGAACAGGGAAAATGTTTGGTTTTGAAAATTATGACGTTTCACCTGATATTGTCGTCATGGGTAAGGCTCTTGGAGGTGGGCTTCCCATAGGAGCTTTTTCTGCTAGCTCATCACTCATGAAAAAATTAGAATTCAATCCGAAACTCGGGCATATAACAACTTTTGGGGGAAATCCAGTAATAGCTGCCTCAGCATTGGCTACATTGAAAGAAATTGATGACTCAGAAGTTATTAATAAAATTGGGGACAAAGAAAAACTATTCAGAAAGCATTTAGTCAACCCTAAGATCAAAAACATACAAGGCACTGGGCTGATGCTTGCCCCTATTTTTAAAAATGATAAAATTCCAAATTATTTAGTCCATCAATGTTTAAAAAAAGGATTACTTCTATTCTGGCTTTTATGGGAAAAAAAAGCAATAAGAATCTCTCCTCCTCTTACAATTTTAGAAGAAGAAATTATTCATGGATGTAAAATAATAACTGAAACACTTGATGAAATTTAGTTAGAGTGATCTGTTAATATTTTTGTTGAAAACAATAGAGGCACACGCAAAATGAATCTTTAATTGTTCAATAACTTTAAATTATAATTAAAGCTAAATGAACAATCCTTCGTTCGAAGAAAACAATTCATCCTTAATTAAGTTTGAAAAGATGCTTAAAACCAATCAAATTCTTTTTTTTGATGCAATTGAATTTGAAGGTATTATTCATTATTATATCGATTTCGCCCAATTTAATCTTGCAAAAAAAGCCCTTAAAATGGCTATGGAACAGCATCCCCGTAATATTGAACTAATGTTGTTACAAAGTGAAATCTTATTATTTGATGGCTCATTTATTGCTGCCGAAAACCTACTAGAACAAATTGAACTATTATCCCCTGAAAATGAAGAGATTTTCTTACAAAGAGCAAATATTTCATCCAAACAGAAAGATCATACTAAAGCTGTATTATATCTCTCAAAGGCGCTCAATTCAACTGATGAGCCCACTGAAATTTGGAGTCTAATCGGAATGGAATATCTTTTTTTAGAGGATTATATTAAAGCAAAAGATTTTTTTTTAAAATGTGTTGTAGAAAACCCTATGGATTATCAGTCTCTTTATAACTTACTTTATTGCCATGAGCAGTTGGAAGAAAATATTGAGGCAATTAATACCCTAAATAAAGTTTTAGAGGCCAACCCATACTCTGAAATTGCCTGGCATCAGTTGGGTAAATTATATACAAAAGTTAATAAGTTTGAAGAGGCTCTATCGGCTTTTGAATTTTCCATTATAAGTGATGACACATTTACTGGAGCGTATGTTGAAAAAGGTAAACTTCTTGAAAAAATAGGTAGAATTAATCAAGCAATTGACAATTACGAATTTTCAGCAAAATTAAATGGTTCAAGTGCATATGTAATGCATAGAATAGGAGAATGCCATATTAAATTAGGCAATGAACAATTAGCTGTTAAATATTTTAAAGAATCTATAAAGTTGGAACCTAATCATGAAAAAAGCTGGATTTCATTAGTTGATTACTTCATTAAAAGTGGAATTTTTACCAAAGCTAAATTCTATGTAAAAAAATCACTAAAATCTAATTCTGATAGTAAGGAATTATGGAAAAAAAGTGCTGAAATTCATTTCAAATTGAATTTTTTCAAAGAAGCTTCGGTCGCCTGTCAAAATGCAAATGAACTAGGTAATCATGATTTTAAAACGTGGATTATTTGGATGGATGCTCAAATGTATCTGAAAAATTGGCAAGCTGCATTATCCATTTGCCAACTTGCCTTGCAATACTTTAACAATAAGTCTGCCATATTATATCGATTAGCAGGATGTAAAATGCGATTGGGTAAAAAAGACGAGGCAATGAATATTTTTGATAAAATTAAAAGTGATTTTAAAATCCCTGAAAGATTTAAACAATTATTTCCTGAATTAGCCAACGCCTGCTAGGGATTTTAATTAGCCCAAGAAATTGAATTTGGGTTTTTCGCTATATATTGTGCCAAAATTTAATAATTGATAAATTTCATTTCAAATAATTTAAGTGTTTTTATAAAGGGAATTGCAATGGGTTGTTCCGATCTTATGCCTGGTATTTCTGGAGGAACGATTGCCCTTATTCTTGGTGTTTACAAAAAATTAATTCACTCTATTAATGCCATTAGTATTAAAAACTTTAAAACATTAACCCTAGATATTTTTTGGAAAAAAATCAATGGTAATTTCCTAGTAAGTCTATTTTCTGGAATTTTAATGGCGGTTTTTGCATTTTCATTTATCATAGATTTTTTAATAAACACTTACCCTATTTTTCTTTGGTCTTTTTTTCTTGGAATTATAGTCAACAGTATATTTATTCTAAAAAGGCATGTAAATCAGTGGAGTTTTCTTAACATTGGACTACTCGTTCTAGGATCAGTCATAAGTTTTTTTCTCAGTCAAATCAGTCCTAAAAGTAATGATATTGGATTAATCTACCTTTTCTTTTGCGGTTTTATAGGTATAATCGCTATGATATTACCCGGTATTTCTGGAGCATACATATTACTTATTCTAGGGGCATACCAGACCGTATTAAACTTAATTAAGATGGCAATTAAAAGTTCGATTAGTTTCGATCTAAATATTCTGATTCCTACCTATACTAAATTATTTATTTTTGGATTAGGTATTATTATTGGACTTAGGATTTTTTCTTCAATATTAAAGTGGTTATTGGATAAGGAAAATGACAAAACCATGTCCGTGCTTATTGGACTGATGATTGGAGCCATACATAAAATATGGCCTTGGCAGGAGGTTTTTAAGGTAACCATAGGTAATCAAAATAAGTCATTTTTTAGACCCATATCTCCTCTAAACTATCCTGATGATGCTCATTTATTATGGGCTACTATCCTTTTTTTATTTGGCTCAGGGATGGTATGGATTCTAGACAGTCAGAAGGAAAAAAAAATGTAGTCATGGGTTGGTTCACCCCCACTTTATTACGAAATATTATTCTGATTTTAAAGGGAGTTGCAATGGGTACTGCCAATAAAGTCCCAGGGGTTTCTGGTGGTATTGTAGCCTTTGCTGCTGGTTTCTATGAGGAGTTGATAGATTCTCTCCAAAAAATTAATTTAAAAGCTTTTTCACTATTATTTAAAAGAGGATGGTCTGAGTTCTACTTATACGTAAATGGTAGGTTTTTAACTCTATTATTTTCAGGGGTTATTATTAGCTACTTTAGTGTTTCACTTTTATTGGACTATTTAATCAAAAATTATGAAAGTCAAGTTCTCGCAGTATTTTTTGGAATGATTTTAGCTTCGCTCTATTTCGTCTACTACGAAATAGAAAAATGGAAATTTAAAACAATTCTTTTCTTTGTTATTGGACTATTGATTGGTCTTACGATAATGTTATCTAAACCTCTCACTGAAAACGATGGCTTACTCTTTGTATTTTTCTGTGGAGTTATAAGTGTCTGTGGAATGACTTTGCCAGGGCTCTCAGGATCATTTCTTTTATTACTACTCGGGAACTACAATCTGCTTTTAGTAGATTCAGTGAATGCCATTTATTATACACTAAGTGATTTAATCAAAATGAATTTAGAGTTTGCAAACGATACAAATAGAATGAAATTACTTCTGTTGGCAGCTATTTTTTCTTTAGGATCTATTTCAGGACTAATATTTTTCTCAAACATTCTAAGCTATGTATTAAAGAAACACTATCAAATCACCATTGCAATCATAATTGGATTCATTAGTGGATCATTAGGAGTCATATGGCCCTGGAGAGAAAAGGTTTTTAAACTAAATGAAGATGGAGATATCATTAATAACTCAATAGGTAATCCCGAAATTGCCTATTTTGATTATCTTCTACCCAATATTAAAACTGTTGATTTTTGGTTCCTTATATTATTTATAATTTTTGGGGCAACTATTGTAGTACTTCTAGAAAGTTATGGCGTCAAAAAAAATAAATAAAAAACTTTTTGGTTTAGTGGGTAGGAATATTGATTATTCATTTTCCAAAGGTTATTTTAATGAAAAATTTAGGCAGGAGCAACTGACCAATTGTTCTTATGAAAATTTTGATCTGAATTCTATTGAATTACTTTCATCTGTTTTATCTCATGAAAATATTTCAGGGCTTAATGTCACTACACCCTATAAAAGGGAAGTCATCCGTTTCTTGGATCAGCTATCCGAACCGTCAAAAAAAATGCAAGCAGTAAATACAATTCGATTTGAAAAAAATGGAAAAACAACTGGGCACAATACAGATGTTTATGGTTTTGAGAAATCCCTAAAAAAACTTAAATCACGACTGCCCAAAAAAGCATTGATATTGGGTTCAGGGGGGGCCTCTTCAGCAGTTGCATTTGTATTAGACAAACTTAAAATAAATTATCAGTATGTTTCAAGAAATCCTAAGAATGATCAAATTAGCTATCAAGACGTAAATACGAATTTATTGGAAAGCCACAAATTAATTATAAATGCCTCTCCAATAGGAACATTCCCAAAGGTGAATTTATCTCCTAAGCTACCCTACCAGGAAATTAATGAAACTCATATTTTATTTGACCTGATATACAACCCCTTAGAAACATTATTCCTTAAAGAGGGTAAAAGAAGGGGCGCTATAGTTTCAAACGGATTAAAAATGCTTGAATACCAAGCAGAAAAATCCTGGGAAATCTGGAACAAATAGAAACAGTTCTTTTTTTTTTTTGTAAATTTTAAAGATATTTAGCGTTTAACTTTTAAAACCTGATTGATATGGCCAAGAAAGAAAAAAAAGCCAAAGATCCTCAGGAAGAAAAATTGTTGACTCCCGAGAAAGCGGTTACTCCTGAAGGTGCTAGTGAAATAAAAAATGAATCAACTGAATCTATTCCAGATCCCTTAGTTGAAAGAAATGAGTCTTCTCTGTCCAAAAAAGATAGGAACCAGGACGAACAAATAGATTACAGTACATATAGCATGACAGAGCTTGTCAGTGAGTTTAAAAAACTCACTAATCAAGATAATTGGTTTAGCCTAGGTAAAAAAATACAAGACCTGTCCCAACAATTTGAAAGGAATTTTAAAAACGAAACTAAGGCTAAAAAAGATGAGTTTAACAAAGAAGGTAGTAATGAAATTGACTTTTATTTCAGGCCCAATTATAAAAATGAGTTTGATCAAGTTCTAATTGATTATAAAAAGAAAAAAAGAATTTTTTATCTAGAAAGAGAACAAACACAAAAGTTAAATCTAGAGAAAAAACTTGAGATTATTGAAAATCTTAAAAATCTTATTAATGTTGACGAAAATATTAATACTATTTATAAAAAATTTAGAAAGATACAGGAAAGTTGGCACAAAACTGGCCCTGTCCCAAGAACTTATAGTAACAACACTTGGCAAACCTTTAAGCATCACACTGAAATTTTTTATGATTTTCTCCATCTCAATAGGGAATTACGCGATTTAGATTTTAAACATAATTATGAAGAGAAAATTAAGATAATTAAGCAGGCTGAAAAATTATCTGAAATTTCAGATATATTAAAAGCTTCTCGTGATTTAAATATTCTTCATAGACTTTGGAAAAATGATTTAGGTCCGGTAGCTAAAGAGCATAGAGAGGAGTTATGGGCAAGGTTTCAAAAAGCCAGTCATGTCATCCATAATAGAAGACAAGAGTTTGATAAAGAATACGACATTGTCCTTGAGAATAATCTTAATAAAAAAAATAAATTAATCATAAAGATGGAGAATATCAAAAATAATTCTCCGAAAAATCATAACGAATGGAAAAAGTCTATTGATAATTTAAATAATATTAGGGAGGAATTTAAATTAATTGGTCAGGTAACTAAAAAACACAGTAAATTAACCTGGAGTCGTTTTAGAGAAATTAACAGAGAAATTAATCGAGAAAAAAATCAATTCTACAAATCACAAAAAACTGAACACCGAAAAAATATAGAGATCAAAAAAGCACTGATTAAAGAGGTAAAAGATATTCTTGAAAAGGAAGATTGGAATGAATACACCAACCAAATGAAAAATATTCAAAAGGACTGGAGAACAATTGGCTTTATTCCAAGAAAATTATCTGATCAGCTTTGGGAGGAGTTTAGATCCAGTTGTAATATATATTTTGATCGCATAAAGGCTGGCTATCAAAAGATAAGTGAAAAGGAGTTAGAGATTCAAAAGAAAAAAGAAGTTTTCATTGCTAGTATTAAAGACTTTAAAATACCTTATGAACTTGAAGCTTTTAAAATTTTTTCTGCAAAACAATGGGAAGAATTTATTAATATAGGAATCCTAAAAGGAAATATAAATAACAATTTATATGATAATTACAATAAAGAATTTATTGCAATTATTGATAAGTCACCAATGGATATGAATCTCAAAAAAGAGGCTAAAAATTATATTCGGTTTTTCCTTATTAAGAATGATGAAAAAAAGCTATCAAATGAAATTAATAGGGTCAAAAAAAAGATGGACGAAATTAATTCCGAGATCATTCAGTTAGAGAATAATATGGATTACTTTTCCAGCTCTAGTAATGAAAACCCTTTACTTTTAGAAGTGAGCTCAAAACTGGAGGAATTGAAATCTGCAGAGCAGCACTTGAAAGAAGAATTAATTCCTCTTAGAAAAATGAAAAGAGAATTAGATAGTAGTTTTAATGAAATTGATATCGAAGAAAAATCAGAGGAAAATCATAGCTAATTAGATTTGGCTTGCTGCCAAAAAAAATTCATCTCCTCTTGTGATAATTGACTAATTTTTTTTCCCAGTTTATATGCTTCTGATTCTATGTGTTTAAATCGTTTAATAAATTTTTTATTTGTACGCTCCAATGCCGTCTCAGGATTGATTTTTAAAAAACGAGCATAATTGATCAATGAAAATAGTAAATCACCAAACTCCATCTCCATCTCATTTATATTATTCTTGGTAACCTCTTCTTTTAACTCCTCTAATTCCTCTTTTACTTTATTCAAAATACCTTCACTATCATCCCAATCAAAGCCAACTCCAGAAACCTTTTCTTGAACTCTGAAAGCTTTAACAAGAGCAGGTAAACTGTTCGGAACCCCCTCAAGAACACTTTTTTTGCCCTCTTCGAGTTTAATTGTCTCCCAGTTCTTGGAGACTTCATCAGCATCACTTGCTTTTAGAGAGCTATAAATATGAGGATGTCTATTAATTAGTTTTTCAGAGATCAAATTAGCAATACCTGCAATATCAAAGGCTTTTTGTTCACTTCCAATTTTAGCATAAAATATAATATGTAATAATAAATCACCTAATTCCTGTTTTATCGCCTCATAATCATTCTCCAAAATTGCATCTCCCAATTCGTAGGTCTCTTCTATAGTCAGATGCCTTAAGGATTGAAAAGTTTGTTTGCGATCCCAAGGACATTTTTCACGAAGGTTATCCATTATATCTAGAAGCCTTTCAATTGCCTCTAATTGATCTTTACGTGAACTCATTTATTAATATTTTTTGAATCTTTACTAGGTAATATTTCATTTTCAAATTTTAAAAGACCAACATCTAATAATATATTATACCATTGAATAATTTTCTTTATATGACTAGGGTATACCCTATCAGGGTCATAATCCTGAAAAACTTCAAAAAAATATGCTTCTAAAAATTTAGCATCTGATTTGGGATTTATTCTTGTTTTCTTGCCTGATTCGTGTTGAAATATTTTTTTAAAAATCTCAATTAAGGGAAATTCTTCGACCAAACCGTAAACTTGTATTTCAGACAATAGGTTAATATGTTGTATAGAATTGGTAGAAGTCTTTTCTTTGTGCATAATTGACTCAGCAATAACTCCATTCCTTGTTTGCGAAAGCAGTTTGAATAAGCCAGGCTTGCCAGAAATTGAAATGATTTTTTCTAAAATATTCCTACTCATCTTTTAATCTTTCCTTGGTGGTATCGCATTTTATATTCAGTTTTAATTTTACCATTAGAAATATCATTTAACTTTCCTTTAAGGAGTTTTTTCTTGAGGGGACTTAGTTTATCGGTAAATAAAACCCCCTCAATATGATCATACTCGTGTTGGACAATCCTTGCGGCTAAACCCTCTAAGGTTAATTGAATTTCCTCAAAGTATTCGTCGTAATATCTGATAGTAATATTTTCTTTGCGGGTAATGTCCTCTCTTATATTAGGAATACTTAAGCAGCCTTCTGTAAAATCCCATTCTCCTCCTGTCTCTTCGATTATTTCTGGATTTATAAACACTTTCTTGAAGTCTTTTAAAATTGAGATCTCATCATCAGATATTTCGTCATCCTTTGAGAATGGTGAAGCATCAACAACAAATAATCTAATCGATTTACCAATTTGTGGAGCCGCTATTCCAACACCGTTAGCGTTGTACATTGTTTCCCACATATTATCAATTAGTGTCTCCAAATCTTGGAAATCAGGAGTTATATTTACTGCTTTGGTCTTTAATACATTTGAACCATATGCTACAATAGGTAAAATCATATCACTGTTTTAGAAATAGAATCCAAAAAAGATTGTAAAATCAGTGTGGCGCTAATTTGGTCAACCAAAGCCTTGTCTTTTCTTGTTTTTTTATTGGCACCACTTTCAATTAGGCTTTTAATGGCAATCTTTGAAGTGAAGCGTTCATCCTGACGAAAAACTGGAATTGTTTGAAAATTATTTTGTAGCTCTTTAATAAATTTTAAAATGTCATTTTCCACCCCTGAATATTTGCCATCTTTCTGCTTAGGCTGTCCGACGACAAACTTTCCAATGGGTGTATGATTCAAATAATTTTCTAAGTATTCAATCACTTTAGGGGTTGATAACGTACACAAACCACTAGCAATCATTTGATTGGGATCTGTGTGAGCTAGCCCAATTCGTTTTTTTCCGTAATCAATTCCAAT
>MDTB01053162.1_pt1 | contig 10739 bp, 10 predicted proteins | sample 811161 | NCBI WGS metagenome assembly MDTB01 (sample SAMN05326650, study PRJNA326480) | marine metagenome | isolation source: seawater | place: Mediterranean Sea | collected 2009 | reverse complement strand
TGGCTTGGTTGACGTCTTAACCTATCAGCCGGTCTCACGGCTCGGCTATTTTGATTACGCGCATATCACCGATGTTTTTGCGGTTGCACGCCCAAAGGAATGAGCGGTCGGCGCTAAAACTTATCCATTTGACTATTTTTCATCCGAAAAAAGGCTCGGTTTTCAGCAATCCCAGACACACTATCATTATGCTGATGATCGAGAGTGGTTTTCATGACTGTGCTGAGTGTAAATCTCAATAAAGTGGCGTTGCTGCGCAATCAACGCGACCTTGCCTATCCAAGTGTCACTGGTTTTGCCGAAATCGCCATTGCTGCCGGGGCCGGCGGAATCACGGTGCATCCGCGCCCTGACCAACGGCACATCCGCCGACAAGACGTTCTCGATTTGGCGGCCTTGCTCACCGAGCCGCGCTTTGCCGGCATTGAGTTCAATATCGAAGGTTATCCCGATGAGGCTTTTCTGGACCTTTGTGAAACAGTCGGGCCTGACCAAGTCACCTTGGTGCCTGATGCACCAGACCAGCGGACCTCAGATCATGGATGGGATTTTGCCAGTGCCGGCAATTGGCTGCCAGCAATTGTTGCCCGCCTAAAGGCCGCCGGGTGTCGGGTCGCATTATTTGTTGATCCGCACCCCGATACGATTGCAGGTGCCGCCGCAACCCGCGCGGATCGTGTCGAGATTTACACCGAAGCCTATGCAAGCAACTTTGGCAGCGCTGCCGGCGACGAGGTTTTGGCGCATATGATTGCCCTTGCTGACGCTGCCAAAGCAGCCAATATCGGCCTAAATGCCGGCCATGATCTTAATCTCGAAAACCTTGCTGATTTGGTTGCCGCGATCCCCGACATCGAGGAAGTGTCGATTGGTCACGCACTGACGGCAGATGCATTGAAACTTGGGTTTTCAGGTGCCGTGACGGCGTATTGCGAAATTTTAAAATAGTTGGCACCGGGCGGTGCGCATCGGCGCCGCTCACGAGATCTGAGCCGCAGCTCCCAAACCTGGGCAAAATGCTGCTAGTCGTGGCTATAACCGAGGGTTTGTAGCAGCGGCCCGGCTATTTCCCAGGCCGATTGTTTTTCAACGGCAGTAAATTCCTGCCGCCATTCGCCATGTACACCCTTGCGGAAATGTGCGCGGTCATCATTCGTGTCGGCCATGCCCTGCGTCCGGCCGCCGCTGTGTTTGTCAAAGCGACCTGCCTCAATCGCCGCAGCAATGGTCGCTTCATCGCTATCCACCATCAAGAAGTCGAGCATATTGCGAATTGCCGTTTCAGGATCGGTGAGCAAATCCTCATACCGTATCTCATGATATAACCTTGGATCACGCCCTGCCGCCTCCGCTCGTGCATTTGTGATCCGGTCCGACCATGCCTTCGCGACTTCGCGGGTATAGTGCTCACGGGATGAAAAATAATCGAGAAGATTGGGTTGAAACCGGTACCAACCGGACACGATCACATCCCGGCAGTCACGGATGACATTAATAAAGCGGGCGTCGGGAATGTTGTTCCACAAGACCTGTAAGGCTATTAAGTTATCCGGGGTTTTTTCACCAATCCCAGTGAGTTGATCGAGCTGCTTATCGGTATTGACGCGCATCAACTCCATCAAAGCTGTCTCAAAAACCCGCCGGGCGCCAAGGCCGTCAATACCTTTGAGCGGCAACATTTTACGCGTGTTCTCAGGGCCGGCCGTTCGGTTATATTTTGTGATGGCGTCCGCCAAAAAGCTCGACAGGGTGCCGAACGGCAAGCCTTCACCAATACAGCATAATGCTGGATGACTATGTAACAGATGCATCACCCAGGTGGTGCCTGATCGCGGCAGGCCGCCAACAAAATAGAAGAAGGGCAGACGCTGACCATATCCCATGACCTCGGTGTGTTGATGATCAATTGCGATAGGGCGCACTTTGGTAGCTGGCATTTTAGGCATCCTGTTTAATCATTGCCGCCGCTTTTTCGGCAATCATTATTGTCGGGGCATTGGTGTTGCCTGATGTGATCGTTGGCATAACCGAGGCATCGACAACACGCAAGCCCGTCAAACCATGCACCCGCAAGCGATCATCAACCACCGCCATATCGTCTTGGCCCATTTTACAGGTGCCGACCGGATGAAAAATTGTTGACGCCAAATCGCCAACGGCGGCCAATAAATCAGCATCGCTTTGGCAGCTCGGTCCCGGCTTATATTCCTCCGGTTCAAAATGCTTCATGGTTTCGCTGTTAAAGACAATGTCACGGGTGATTTTCATCGCCTTCACGGCAACGTCACGGTCGCGCGCGGCCGTAAGATAATTTGGCCGAATGCGCGGTTTATCGCGCGGGTCGGCGCTGTGTAAGGTCACCGTCCCACGGCTGTCCGGGCGCAGGTTGCAAACAGAGGCCGTGAAACCTGGGAAGGGATGCAACGGGTCGCCAAGCTTGTCTGTCGACAGCGGTTGAATGTGATACTCTAAATCGGGCGTATCCAGCGCCGGATCGCTTTTCACAAACGCCCCAAGCTGGCTCGGTGACATGGTCAGCGGGCCTTTTCGAAACAAAGCGTATTCTAATCCCATCAAGGCTTTACCAAACAAGCTGCTGGCACGTTCATTCAAGGTCACGGTATTCTTGACCTTAAAAACCGGCCTGATTTGCAGATGGTCTTGGAGGTTTTCACCAACCCCTGGAAGCTCATGCTGCAGCTCAATCCCATGCTGTTGGGCCACAGCACCTGGGCCAATGCCGGAAACCTGCAGCAATTGTGGTGAGCCAACCGCGCCGGCGGCAAGAATTAACTCGCCCTTAACGCTCACATGGCAGGGTGCCCCGTCGCGCCAGAAATCTAATCCTGTGGCACGACCATCGGTCAGGCGAATACGGGCAGCATGGGATTTTGTCATCACCGTTAAATTCGGACGCCCCATCGCCGGTCGCAAAAACCCTTTCGCGGTGCTCCAACGCACACCTTTTTTCTGATTTACCTGAAAATAGCCGACGCCTTCATTGGTACCACGGTTAAAATCCGTGACTTTGGGGATTCCTGCTTCGGCAGCGGCATCGGCAAAGGCGTCCAGAATTTCCCAGCGAATTGGAATATCTTCCACCCGCCATTCCCCGCCTTCACCGTGCAGGGCGTCGCCGCCAGGGGTGAAATCTTCATGGCTTTTGAAATATGGCAGGACGTCATCCCAACCCCAGCCCTGATTACCAAGTTGTCGCCATTGGTCATAATCACGCGCTTGCCCGCGCATATAGATCATGCCGTTGATCGACGAGCAGCCACCCAAAACTTTGCCACGCGGGTAATCAAGGGCGCGGCCGTTTAAGCCCGCCTCCGCCTCGGTTTTAAACATCCAATCCGTGCGTGGATTGTTCATGGTGTAGAGATAACCAACAGGAATATGGATCCAGATGTAATCATCCTTGCCGCCCGCCTCGAGCAGCAAGACAGATTTATCCGGATCGGCAGACAGGCGATTTGCCAAAACACAGCCCGCAGAGCCGGCCCCAACGATCACATAGTCAAATTGACCGATGGCTTCTCCAAAATCTTCCGGCAAAACCCCCATTTGCACCCTCTCCCGCAGTATTTTTGAATTACCAGCGCGACAGCTTAACGGAGCGGAGATGGGAACGGAATAGCCTTCAAAGCCAGGCGCCTGCTGCGGCAAAGAGATTTCGGCATTCTGATAAAATAAGACCGTCATAATCGTCTCTGGGGCACGATCAGGCATCGCGCCAAATTTCAACTGCTACCGCATCAATACCCAATTGAGCGTGCTTTATTAGGGCACTGTTTAGGGTGAGAAAAAAATACAATCTTTTATAGATTTTATCAACTTTTCAGCATGCTACAATAGGCAACCTTCCGCTTTTGCCGTTTTTGGTTCGACAGCCTGAAATGTCATCAGGAATAAAGTAAAACCGCCAAATTTTCGCTGTTTCAGGTGTCCAGATCAGCGCTGATTGCGGTCTTGATGGGGATTTGACGCGGTCTGGCCGGTTTGCCTGAAAGATCGCGCCGGCAACGAAACTCTTGGCCGGTCTTAGCAAATCCCCTTGCCGATACCCGGCATCCACGAATTTTAGCGCCCGGCGCCATTGCGCAGGCGATCATGATCAACGTCTGTGGATGTTTTTACGCAGCCGGTGCGCGGATGCTCACGGCGCACCTACCGCGCGGTTCGGGGCAGCCCTGATTATGCGTCCTGTAACCTGACCGCCGGATGCTCCTGACGGTACAAATAGACCGGGGTGTTTTGGTAACTTTCCACGATCTCAGTCGTTTCTGGTTGCCAGTCCGGCATCGTGAAAGCGTTCGAAATGACGATCGCTCCGGCCGGTAATTCAGCCCTGAGCTTCGGCCCGAGCCGGATCATTGCGCCAATCATTAAATAACACATAATCACCGTCCCGTCGTGCAAGGGCGCAGCCATAAAATTACCATAGCGGATCTCAAGATTACGCCGAAAGCCAAACAGATTAGCCAGCAATTGCAGAGACTTGCCGACCAAAAATGGGATTGGTGAAAGTTCATAAGCAATGACCTGCACTGCCGGAAACCGACCGGCTATTTTAAGCGCGAGGAATCCCCAACCAGCCCCAAGTTCATAAATCGTGCCGGTGGTTGTCGCCGGCACCAAGGACAACATCCGGTCGGCAACGTGGACATTGCTTGGCATCGGCGGCACACCTGTGCGCAGGGTGCTCCATAAAATAGAGCCGATCGCCACCACCAGAATGATCAACGAAATCGCTGTATAACTGTCTGACACAAGAAATACCGACGATTGCTCAGCCATCAGGTATGCTCGGCAGATTCGCAGTTTGTTTTTGGATACTCAGCATGTCGCTTGCTAAAAAATTTACTGGGCTTGGTTGGCACGCCAACCTGCCAATCATGATTGTCGGTCTTGGCCATGGCGGCACCCATTGGGTTGCAGCGACCTTCTATCTGGTGTTACCGGCGATGTCGAGCGCACTTGGCTTGAGCTATACTCAGGTTGGGCTGTTGGTTTCTATTCTGCACGGCAGCTCATTTGCCGCCAATTTCATCAGCGGGCCGCTGACCGATATCACCGGCCGGCACATTTTATTGCAAACCTGTGCGCTATTGGCCGGTGCGGCGGCTTTAGCGGGATTTGCCATCGCCCCCGGATTTTGGGCCTTGGCAGGCTTGATCGTCGTTATTGGGGTCACCAATAATCTATGGCACCCACCGGCAATTTCCTTTCTCAGCACGGCATTTCCGGCAAATCGCGGCTATGCCCTATCAATCCACGCCCTTGGCGCCAATTTAGGCGATGCCATCGCACCGTTGACCGCCGGTATCCTGCTGACGGCAAGCGGCTGGCGGCTGACAACCATCGTCAATATCGTGCCTGTGGTCGTCATTGCGCTGCTGATTGCCGTTGTCTTGTCGCGCATTGATCGCCGCGAGCAAGCCACCAAGCTGGACACCAAACGCGGCATGACCGCGATTGATTATCTCAATGGTATGCGGTTGGTCATCGCCAATGCGGCGGTTTTAAAGCTCTGCCTGATGTCGGCTTTTCGGTCCACCACGCAAGGCGGATTGCTGATGTTCTTGCCACTTTATCTGGCCAATGTGATGGCCGTCAGCCCAGTGATGATGGGGCTCACCCTGGCCGCGATGCAAGTCGGTGGGATGATCGCCAGTCCGGTTGCCGGCGTCTGGTCCGACCGGGTTGGCCGCCGCCCCGTGGTGCTTGCGGGCCTGACCGTTTCCACCCTGACCGTCGCTGCCTTAACCCTGATCGGCAGTGATGTGGTATTCATCGCCGGTGTGGCGGTATTGGGTTTTGCGCTATATGCGGTCCGACCGGTCGTCCATAGCTGGATGATGGACCTAACACCGCCAGGGCTTGGCGGCTCGGCGACCAGCTTGATGTTCGGTGCGCAGGCCGGGCTGTCAACGCTGATGCCGGTCGCCGGCGGCCTTATCGCTGATCATTACGGGTTAATTTCAGTTTTTTATGCGCTGGCCGGATCGATGTTGATCACCAATTTATTGGTCCTAACTTTGCCGCGTGGCGAGGTTGCCCAGCCGGCCCCGCATTAACGGCCAAAGCGGGCCCAGAGCGCACGCGCTTCCAACGCCTCAAGGCCGGCCTCGATGCAGTCACCAATCAGCGTCCCGGCAGCGGCATCCGACGCCATCCCGAAACGCCCCATCAAGCCTCGCCGGCGGCGCCGACTGCGGAACTTAACGTTGTCACCATAGGTCTGCCGCATGACCTGCCGCAATTCGCCGATATCATCAATTAAGCCAAGATCCCGCGCCTGCGACCCGGTCCAAAAGGCACCATTGAACAATTCATCTTCCGGGGCGGTGAGACGGTCCGCACGGCTATCCCGCACCAGTTTCTTAAAGCCCTCATGGATTTCCGCCTGCAGCGCTTTTAAGCGCGTCACATCTTCAGGTTTTTCGGTTTGAAAAGGATCAAGCATGCTTTTTTGATCGCCGGCGCTGTAGACGCGCCGCTCAAGGCCGATCTTGGCCAATAATGCCGGGGCGCCAAAGCCTGCGGAGATCACACCGATCGACCCGATGATAGATGCTTCCTGGGCATAAATTTTCGGCGCGGCACAGGCCAGCCAATAGCCACCCGAGGCCGCAACATCCTCACAAAAAGCCACCAAGGGAATACCTTTTTCCGTTGATAGATCAACCAAGCGGCGGCGAATAAGTTCGGCCTGAACCGGGGCACCACCGGGCGAGTTGATCACCAGGGCCACGGCACGCACCCGATTAGAGGCAAACGCCGCATCAATGTCGCGGCTGATGGCGTCTAAGCTGAGACCGCGCTGAAACCGACCACCGCCGCCAATCATCCCCTCTAAGCGCAGCACACTGACCACCGGTGCACGCTTGCTTTGGAAACCTTCCCAAAGTTTCTTCAAGGCCATCATCATTGTTCCGTTGTCCTCACTTCAGCAATTCGATGCTTTGTCGTAAATGATGTCCGGCCGGGCCAAATCAAACCCTGCGCCGTTTAAAATACGTTCGCTGCTATAAGTGAAGCTGCCATCGTCCTGATGCAAGACCAGGCCGGCAGAAATATGATCGGCACCTCGGCTGCCTTTTCGGGCACTGATCAAAATGCGTTTCGCCGGCAGTCCCGGCTTTGGCCATAGCGGACAGATTGTGACCTCACCAAAGGCCGGCCGCAGCAGACTGCAAATCTCGGCCACTCTGTCGGCGCGGTGGATCATCGTTAAGCGGCCTTTATGGCGTAACACAGCTGCCGCTGTCAGCAGCCAGTCAGCCAGCGGCGTATCGCCCTCAAGGTCACTGCTGCGGCGGCCGTCGGCCTTACCGGGGTCAGAGCGCTGATCGGGGAGAAAGGGCGGATTTGCAACAACCTGATCAAAATCCCGGAAAGCGGCAAAGTCAGGGCTGTTGCCGATGCGTGCTTTGGCAGAGCGAAAACGCTCTTCGACATGATTCAGCCGCGCTGCTGTCTGCGCCCGCGCCAAAGCGTCAGCGTCCCTGTCAACCGCCAGCACCCGCACGTCAGGGTTTCGGGCCATGAGGCAGAAACCGACCACCCCATTTCCCGCACCCAGGTCCAAAATCTGCTCCGGGGCCCGCGCCGAGGCTGCAAACGGCACGGCGGCGGCAAGAAAAATAGGATCAATGGCGACCCGATAGCCCTGCTGTAATTGCAGCACCGTGACTTGCCCACCAAGAACCTTATCGGTGCTGATTGCAGGTTCACTTGGAACGGTCATGGTTTTTTATCAAGCCTTTCATCCCATTCGCCGGCGTTCGTTAACCGCCGGCGGGCAGCGTCAAAATCTTCATCGGTAACCATCAGCCGGCAGCCAAAGGCGACAACACCGCCGGTCATCACGCTGCTCATATTGGCATCGAGCAAATGCGCCTCAATCTGGGCGTCACGCAATAAGGCTTGCACAAATGACAAGCGGACCAGATCGTTGGTGCGCAAAATTTCCCGCATTTCGCCTTCCTTTTTTGTTCCGCTGCGGCATTTGGCCGATGCGCAGCGACTTGACTCCGTGTGCCGTTCGCGGTCTATGCAGCGTAGCTTTACCCCGAGTTTGACAGGAGCACTCGTTGGCGACCGTCATCGATATCAAAACCGGCCAAAAACCGTCAATAGACCCGCTCGTCGACCTGGTCGCAGATGATCTTGAGCGGGTTAATCGACGGATCCTGGAATTTATGGATAGCCCAGTCGCGCTAATCCCGCAATTGGCCGGACATATTATCGCCGCCGGCGGCAAACGCTTACGGCCGATGTTGACCTTGTCTGCGGCCGGGTTGTGCGGTTACCAAGGCGAGCGCCATGTGAATCTCGCCGCTTGCGTGGAATTTATTCACACCGCAACCCTGCTGCATGACGATGTGGTCGATGAAAGCGATATGCGGCGTGGGTTGGATACGGCCAATGTTGTTTGGGGCAATAAAGCCAGTGTGCTGGTTGGCGATTTCTTGTTTAGCCGCTCGTTTCAGTTGATGGTTGCCGATGGCTCACTGGAAGTATTGCGGATTTTGTCGACAGCCTCGGCGGTAATCGCGGAAGGCGAAGTCCATCAATTGCTGACCAGCAATGACACCGACACCGGTGAAAGCGCCTATCTGGAGGTAATCACCGGCAAAACCGCGCAATTGTTTGCCGCCGCCGCCGAAGTTGGGGCCGTGGTCGCCGACCGCCCGAAGGTGGAACGTGAAGCACTGGCATCATTTGGTTTAAATCTTGGCCTCGCCTTTCAACTGGTCGATGACGCCCTGGACTATTCGGCCGAACAAGCGAAACTTGGCAAATCGGTTGGCGATGATTTCCGCGAAGGGAAAATTACCCTGCCGATCATTCTTGCCTTCCGCCGGGGTAACGAGGCGGAACGAGATTTTTGGCGGCGCACCGTTGAACGCCTAGAGCAGACCGATGCTGACCTGGCCGAGGCACAGAAGCTGATCCGTAAGCATGGCGCGCTGGACGATACCATTGCCCGCGCCCGGCATTACGCTGCGGTTTCAAAAGACGCCCTGGGCATTTTCCCGGACGGGCCGATCAAAGCCGCGCTGGAAGATGTGATCGATTTTTGTGTCGAGCGTGCCTACTAGACGATTGCGAGTCGCCACATCGCGCCTGCACCGCCACCAAAGGACGCTGAAAAATATCGTTTTGGCAGGTAGTTAGCAGGCAACTTGCATCCCTGGTTGGGACCGCTTACGGTCCGCCCAAACTGTTGCGAAGGACCTAGGCGCGTCGATGAAATCAGCAATCATTGTTTTCCCTGGCAGCAATCGCGAGCGCGATATGGCGTTGGCACTGCAAGCTGCCTCCGGCCAAACACCCCTACTTGTCTGGCACAAACAGGACACTTTACCGGCTGTTGATTTGATTGTTTTACCGGGCGGCTTCTCGCATGGCGATTACCTGCGCGCCGGGGCCATGGCGGCGCGGGCACCGATCATGGCTGCAGTCATCGCCAAAGCCAACGCCGGGACGCCTGTTCTTGGTGTCTGTAACGGCTTTCAAATCCTCACGGAATGCGGCCTTCTGCCTGGTGCGCTGATGCGCAACGCCGGCCTAAAATTCATCTGCAGACACGTTGATTTGAGCGTCGAGCACGATAACAGCATGTTCACCCGCAGCTATGCCAATGGTCAGCATTTGCGCATCCCTGCGGCCCATAATGATGGAAATTATTTTGCCGATGAGGCGACACTTGACCGGCTGGAAGGCAATGGCCAAATCGCCTTTCGCTATGCCGATCCATCCGGCACCGTTTCGGCGGCAGGCAATATCAATGGCTCACAACGCAATATTGCCGGGGTTTTGAACCCCCAAGGTAACATTCTTGGCTTTATGCCACATCCGGAGAACGCCGTTGACCCGCGCCTTGGCGGCACCGATGGTGCGGCCCTGTTTAGCGGCCTGGTGGAGGCCCTGGCATGACGCAGGCAGCAACAGAAATCACCGCCGAAATGGTCGCCGAACACGGCCTGAGTAGCGCTGAATATGAGCGCATTATCGAGATCTTGCAGCGGTCACCCAATTTGACCGAGCTGGGTATTTTTTCGGCCATGTGGTCGGAGCATTGCTCCTACAAATCATCAAAAAAATGGCTCAAAACGTTACCAACCGAGGCCGATCACGTGATCCAGGGGCCAGGCGAAAATGCCGGTGTGATTGATATCGGCGATGGTCAGGCGGCGGTGTTCAAAATCGAAAGCCATAATCACCCAAGCTTCATCGAACCCTATCAGGGTGCGGCAACAGGTGTCGGCGGCATCATGCGCGATGTTTTTACCATGGGCGCACGGCCGATCGCTAACCTTAACGCTTTACGCTTCGGCGCGCCGGAGCACCCGAAAACCCGCCATCTGGTTAGCGGTGTGGTGGCCGGCATTGGTGGCTACGGCAATTGTATGGGGGTGCCGACAGTCGCCGGTGAGGTGAATTTTCACCCGGCCTATAATGGTAATATCTTGGTCAATGCCATGACCGTCGGGCTTGCCGCCAGCGACCGAATTTTTTATTCGGCTGCCGCAGGTGCCGGTAACCCGGTGATCTATGTTGGCGCGAAAACCGGCCGCGACGGCATCCATGGGGCGACCATGGCCTCCGCAGAATTTTCCGAAGATGCCGAAGAAAAGCGGCCAACCGTGCAAGTCGGTGACCCGTTCACCGAAAAACTACTTCTTGAAGCCTGCCTTGAATTAATGGCCAGCGATCAGATTATTGCC
>MDTB01028630.1_pt1 | contig 10739 bp, 9 predicted proteins | sample 811161 | NCBI WGS metagenome assembly MDTB01 (sample SAMN05326650, study PRJNA326480) | marine metagenome | isolation source: seawater | place: Mediterranean Sea | collected 2009 | reverse complement strand
TTTTTGATTAAATTATACTAAAAAAGTATAAGCTGAGAGATTTAAGGAAATTTAAAGAGAGATGATATCAAAACTACCTAAATATTTAGCCATTTTCTCGTTGATGTGGTTGTTTATAATTTCTTGTAGCCCTCAGCATCAACAAAGCACATTTGCAAATGCCGGTCCTGTCGCTCAACTGCAATCTAATCTTTATTATCTTATGTTCTGGATTGCCGCATTAATATTTATTTTGGTTCAAGGGGCGCTAATATTTGCCTTACTAAATTTCAGAAGAAGGGAAAAGCCTATTCCAGGAAGTGATTTTACAGTACCTGACATTCCCCCAAAACAGGTCCATGGAAATACGAAGCTGGAGATCATATGGACAATAATCCCCGCATTAATTTTAATTGTAATTGCTGTGCCAACTGTCAGAATAATTTATGAAACGTATGAGCCTCCTGAAAATTCTGATCCTTTAGAAGTTGTTGCTATGGGCCATCAGTGGTGGTGGGAATTTAGATACCCTGATGAAGGAATAGTAACTGCAAATGAATTATATGTTCCAACTAACAGGCCTGTAAGAGTTACTCTTCAAAGCCAAGATGTTATTCATAGTTTTTGGGTTCCACAGGTTGCAGGAAAAAAAGATACGGTTCCTGGAAACACAAATACAATGTGGCTCCAAGTGGACGAGCCAGGAAACTACTCTGGCCAGTGTGCTGAATTTTGTGGTGTTGCACATGCCAGAATGAGATTTAGAGTAATTGCTGAAGAAGAATCAGATTTTAATAATTGGTTAGAATCAATGAAAACGCCTCCTAAAATGGATACGTCAGAGGGATATGGGCTTTTTCTTGCTCATTGCAGCATGTGCCACAGTATAGATAGCTACAATAACGGTTCATATGAAAAAGAGCTTACCATGCAGGATGAAAGATGGGATGATTGGTATTTTAACCAAGAAGAATCTGTAAGAGTTTCAGCACCTAACCTTACACATCTAGGTATTCGAACCATGCTTGCAGCGGGACAGAAAGATATGACCAAAGAGAATCTAATTGCATGGATTAAAGATCCTTCAGAATTTAAAAGAGGCACAAGAATGCAGTCTGTTGCAAGCGTATATAAGGGTGGTCCAGCAAAATTAGAAGACTATGAAATTGAAGCAATAGCTGATTACCTGCTTGCTCAAATCCCTGAAGGCTGGGGAGCGGCCAAATCAGGGGGTGAGTCTGAAGAAGAGGAGGAGGCTCTAGTTTGGAATACACCTGAAGAGCATGGAGAGTATTTATTTGTAAACCAAGGTTGTGCTGGTTGTCACTCTTTGAATGAAGAAGAGGTGATAGTTGGACCAAGTATGTATGGATTAATTGATAGGTCTGGAGATAAGGTTGCTGGTTTGACAGCAGAAGAGTACATATATCAGTCAATTGTTTATCCTAACGAATATATTGTTGAAGGCTATCCTGCAAATGTGATGCCTCAAATATTTATTAATCTCAGTGAAGAAGAGTTGCAGGCTCTTGTTTCGTACTTAAAAACAATAAAGTGAATGATAGAATAATTTTAGGAGTTAATTAAATGACAACAATTTCATATCCAACTTTAATACCTAGACCAAAAGAATATGTGTCTGGCGTATGGTCATGGCTAACTACTGTAGATCATAAAAAAATTGGAACTATGTATGGTGTTATAGCGTTTTTTTGGTTTCTTGTTGGTGGAATAGAAGCTCTTCTAATAAGAATACAATTGGCGGGGCCAGAGGGTAAATTTTTAACTCCCGAAGTTTACAACCAGGTATTTACAATGCATGGCACAACTATGATATTCCTTGTTGTGATGCCATTAAGTGCTGCATTTTTTAATTGGATGGTTCCTTTAATGATTGGGGCAAGGGACGTAGCTTTTCCTAGGCTAAATGCATTCAGTTTATGGGCCTTTTTATTTGGAGGAATTTTACTTAACATTTCTTGGTTTACTGGTGAAGCTCCAAATGCGGGGTGGTTTGCATATGCACCAAATACTGAGATTCCTTTTAATCCTAAAAATGGAGTTACTTATTGGATATTAGGCCTCCAGGTTCTTGGTATTGCTTCATTGGCTGCTGGATTTAACTTTCTTACAACAATTATAAATATGAGAGCTCCAGGAATGTCGTTCATGAAGCTTCCTGTTTTTATATGGATGACAGCAGTAGTAAACGTATTAATAGTTTTAGCTTTTCCTGTGATAACTGTTGCTTTAATTCAATTACAATTTGATAGATTATATGGCACTCATTTCTTTAACCCTGTAATGGGTGGTGACCCAGTTATGTGGCAACACATGTTTTGGCTTTTTGGTCATCCAGAAGTATATATATTAATATTGCCTGCTATGGGAATTGTCTCTGAGGTCTTACCTACGTTTTCTAAAAAACCTATCTTTGGATACCCTTTTATCGTTTTCTCTGGAATAGGTATTGGTTTTCTTGGGTGGTTTGTGTGGAGTCATCACATGTTTACTGTAGGATTAGGTCCTGCAGCTAACGCTGCATTCAGTATTTCAACTATGGCAATTGCTGTGCCTACAGGTGTAAAAATATTTAACTGGATTGGAACCTTATGGGGAGGGTCCATAAGAGTAACGCCTGCATTATTGTTTTCCATTGCTTTCATAGGAATGTTTGTAATTGGAGGGTTAAGTGGAGTTACTCATGCTGCGCCACCGTCTGATGCCCAGCAACAAGATACATATTATGTTGTTGCTCACTTTCATTACGTATTATTTGGTGGAGCGTTGTTAGGTCTATGGTCAGGAATATATTATTGGTGGCCTAAATTTACTGGAAAATTCTTAAATGAAAAAATTGGTTACTTGCATTTTGCAATTGTATTAATTGGTTTCAATTTAACTTTCTTCCCTATGCATTGGCTTGGATTAGATGGAATGCCTAGAAGAATAGCAACTTATCCAGAATCTATGGGATGGGAAGTTTCAAATCTTGTTGCAAGTTTAGGGAGCTTCATTCTTGGTTTTGGAGTTCTCATTTTTCTATTCAACGTTTTTTACTCTAGCAAAGGGCCTAAGAATGCAGGGAATGACCCATGGGATGGCCGAACACTTGAATGGTCAATACCATCACCTCCGCCACATTACAATTTTGAAGCTATTCCTGAGGTTAAATATAGAGACGACTTTTGGTACCAAAAATACCCAGAACTAGCTAATGATAGTCATGGTGGTGGTTCAGGTATCCAAGAAAACCAAGATGGTCACGTCGAGGGCCATAATGAGCCTCACATGCCAGACCCATCATATTATCCATTATTTTTAGGTTTAGGGATGACAATAATGATTGGAGGGTTTTTACCTTTTACTGGTCACTGGATAGTATGTGGTGTTGGATTATTTATTTTTGCATGGTCCTTTTTGGGATGGTGCTATGAACCTGTAAACGATTAAGGAGATTATGTCTACTTCAGTTGAAGAACATGTAAATAGTACAGGGGTTGATAATAAAAAACTCATGATGTGGATCTTTTTGGGTTCAGATTGCTTGTTCTTTGGTTCTTTTATTTCAACATATTTAGTATATAGAAATAGAAGTCTGTCAGGACCTTATCCAAATGAAATACTCGACATTCCTATAACTACTTTAAGTACATTTGTTCTTCTTATGAGTTCATTGGCTATGGTGCTTGCAGTAAATTACGTTCAAAGAGGTAGTCAAGTTATTGGTAGGTATTGGACTCTTGCTACTGCTCTTTTGGGCTTAGTTTTCATGGGTTTCCAAGTTTATGAATTTTCTCATTTCGCACACCTTGGTTTAACTCCAAGAACTAATATTTTTGGTTCTACATTTTTTACAATGACTGGTTTTCATGGTGGTCATGTAACTTTTGGTGTGATTTGGTTGGTTATTTTTGCAGTTTCAAGACTAGCTGAAACCTTTAAACAAAAAATGTTAATTATTGGTTCCGTATTTTCAGTAATCATTGCTATGTCTGGGACAATGATGACACACACATTAGATGTAATTCCTAATGTTCCATCATCAATTGCTTATTCTGTTTTTGGGATAGGATTGCTGGGTACAATTGGAACGCTTTATTTACTTAAATCTAGTGATAATCAAAATATTGAAAGTATTCAAAAAGAAGAAGGTAATTTAGAATTAGCAGGATTATACTGGCACTTTGTTGATATAGTATGGATTGTTATATTTACAGTAGTATATCTAATATCTGCGAACGACGGAGCACCTTTATTGTAAAATGAAAAAGTTATTTAAAAATATTTTGAATCAGTTTTTAGGTCATAGCACAGATGGTTATTTTAGGGTCCCAAATACTCAACAAGACTTGCCAGATCCTCCAAATGATACTCCTTGGGCTGGTACAGATAAGTTAGCTATAAATAAATTTAATGAACTAACTAGAAAAGATGGTCATGGTTCGCCGATATTTTACGCAATAATAGGTTTCGTTTTAGCGATTATTACCCTTGTAGAATTTTTAATTTTCTATGTTGAAAGCCTTGGAGTATTACTAATTCCGATAATGCTTGTTTTATCTTTAATGAAATTTGTGATCGTTGTTGCATTCTTTATGCACTTAAGGTTTGATAATAAAATTTTTACTTATTTATTTTTTGCAGGATTTATACTTGCTGTAGTTATATCATTAGCCCTTTTGGTATTGCTAGCAATAAAACCTTAAATTACTCAGTAATAAAAGTTCCGCTCTTCTCTAAAATACTTTTGATGCCACTATCGGAAAGATTTTTATAAGGAAGTTTATAGTGCTCTAACCAAACTTCTGATAGATCACTTTGAATCTGATTTAAAGTTGTGCCAATATTTTTCCTAATCAATATAACTCTGAATATTGATTCAGCCAAACTCAGGTCTGGAAGTATGAAATCGTGAGAATTTTTTTTAAATTTTGAACACAATGTTAGTAACTGCTCAAGCTTTTCTGATTCTTTGATTTTTACTCCGACAGATTTTAATTTTTCTTTAAGCAAAAACTCGGACGAATACCCATCATTTTCAAGTTTTTCAAAATTTATTAAATATGATTTTTCTTCGTTTTGCTTCTTTGTTTTTCTTTTTACCATTTTTAATCTTCCAACATAATTACTTCTAATTGATCACCTGATTTAATCACTTTATATTCCTCAGGGCAAATTGCAAGCCCATTTGAATAAACTAAAGAACTGAAAATATTTGAATCTTGCCTTTCATAAATGCTAGCCAAATAACCTTTTTCTTCGTCTTTATTAACCATAGCTCTCAGGTATGCTCTCCTGCCATCTTTGTTCTTTATTTCTTTATCAATTTTTGCAACTATCTTCTTTCTGTGTATATTTTTTATTCCTTGCATTTTCATTAAAATAGGCCTTATAAATAATTCAAAGCAAACATATGAACTTACAGAATTCCCTGGAAGGCCAATGTGGAATATTTCTTTATTATTCAAATTTACTTGTCCGAATGCAAGAGGTTTGCCGGGCTTCATATTTATGCCCCAAAAACTAATATTACCTTTTTCTGTTATAGCATCTCTTATTAAGTCAAAATCTCCTTTTGAGACTCCCCCGATAGTTACAATTAGGTCACTTTGATTGCAATCTTCATATAATTTTTTAACATCTGCTTTATTATCAGAAAGGATCTTATGCATTTTAAAATCAGCTCCAGAATTTTTGATAGCTGATGAAATTGCGAAAGAATTTGAATCAAATATCTGACCTTCTTTCAATTTTTCTCCGGGCATAACAATTTCATTACCTGTAGAAATTAAAGAGACTATAGGTTTTTTTATAACAATTACTTCATCTATACCAAAAGACGCTATTGCACCAATAATTGGAGGTGTAATTAACATGCCAGAATTCACTACAGTTTCACCAGCCTTATAATCCATTCCTGATAACCTTATATTGTCTCCCTTATTTACCATCTCATTAATGATTACAGAATCAGGATAATCATCTCCTTTATGGGGATTATTATTTGTTTTTTCAAATTGGATAACAGTATCGGCACCATTGGGTATACCGCTACCTGTCATTATCCTTATTGCTTCATCTTTCTGGAGCACATGATTAGTTATAGATTCGGCCCCAACCCTTCCAACAACTTTCAATGATTTATTTTTTTCTAAATCTTCATGTCTTACAGCAAAGCCATCCATTGCAGAATTATTTTTACTTGGGAGATCAAATAGTGCTTTTATTTCTTTTGCTAAAACATATCCACTACTATCAATTAGCTTTTTTTTGGTTTCACCTAAGGAATTAAATTTCGAAAAAATTATTTTTTGAGCTTCTTCAACTGAAATGAGGTCTTTATTAATTTTCCTCATATTATGCTCTTATATCAAAACTAATTTTTTTTGATAAATTACTTAAAAAAGATTTCTCACATTCATCTATTTCTTCTCCAGATAATGTCCTGTCACCTGAACCATAAGTAACTCTTACTGTTAGAGATTTCTTATTGCTTCCAAGTGATTCATCTTTGTATATATCTATTACTTTTATAGCTTTTATTAAATCATTATTTAGAGTTTCTTTTAAAATTGATTCCGATATTACCGATTCATCTAAAATAAAGCTTACATCCCTATTTGAAACAGGAAACTTATTAATATTTGTATATTTTATTTCGCTCTTTTTAGTAAAATTTTGAAATACTTTTTTGATTTCCATTTCTAAAATAAATACTTCTTGATTTTTTATTTCGAAAGATGAGCATATTTTTTTTGAAATTTGGCCAAAATTACCAACTTCCTGATTATCAATATTTATGCTGTAACCTTTCCCTGCATCAAAGAAAGAATATTCTTTAGGCCTTATTTCAAAATTTATTTTTAGATTTTCAAAAAAGGTATCCAGAAAAGACTTTGCATCAAAAAAATCTATTTTTCTTTCTTTGTTCCATACCGTTTTTTCGTGATTCCCAATTAATCCAACCACTAAACTTTTTTCCTGAATTGGGAGATCTCTATCTTTATTTTTTTTGAATGTTGTTCCTATTTCGAAAAGATTTATATTTCTATTTAGATTCCTGGAATTTAGTCCTAATGTTTTAAGCATCCCAGATTTTAAAGAAGGTTTCATATATTCAACCTCTGTGGACATAGGGTTTAGAATTTTTATAAATTCATTTTCATTTATTTCAGGACTGAAATATATTAAATTCTTTAAAGAGTCAGCAGAATAATTTATAATTTCATTAAATCCTGCAGCAACATTTAAATCTGTAACGTCATCTAAAAATTCTAAATAATCATTAGGGTTCCACTCAGGTATTACACCTGAAATTGGTGTAGCAGGTATTGAATCATATCCTTCAATTCTGCTAATTTCTTCAATTAAATCTTCAGAAATATTAATATCAGGTCTCCAAAAAGGTGATATTACTGACCAAACTAAATTATCCTTATTTTCATTTTTCTTTTTAAAGTCAAAATTTAATTTTTTAAATATTTCGTCTATATTTTTTTCATTAAATACAAAACCAAGCACAGAATTAATTTTATTTAAAGAAATATCAATTATTTTTAAATCCTGTTTGTGGCCTTTATCAATTATATTAGAGGAAATGCTTCCGCCACATATTTGTAAAATCAAATTTATAGCCCTGTTAAATGCAATTTCACATAATTCTGGTTTTAAATTTTTTTCAAACCTTAATGTAGCCTGACTTTTTAAATCAAAATGATTTGCTGTTTTCCTGTTATTCCCCCCCTCAAAACAAGCTGACTCTAAAACAATAGTTGATGTTGTATTTTGGATGCCTGATTCTTTTCCACCCTTAATTCCAGCTAAAGCAATTGGTGAATCAGCATCAGCTATTACCAACATATCATTTTTTAAGTCCCTAGCTTCATCATCTAAAGTAATGAGTTTTTCATTCTTCTTGGCTCTTCTAACAATAATTTTTTTATCTTTAATTTTATTGTAATCAAATGCATGAAGAGGTTGACCAATTTCAAACATAACATAGTTTGTTATATCAACTAAATTATTAATGGGGTTTTCTCCGATTGATAATAATGCAGATTTGAGCCATTTAGGAGACTCTTCAATTTTTACACCATCAATAGCAACTCCCATGTATCTTTTACATAAATCTTTAGCTTCAATTTCAATTTCTAAGTCATTAAAATTATTATCAAATTTAGAATTATTATAAATTTCTAAATCTTTAAGATTTTCTTTAGTTACAGCAGCTACTTCTCTTGCTATTCCATAAATCCCTAAACAGTCTGGCCTATTAGGGGTTAATTCAAAATCAATAATTACGTCTGAAAAATATTCCTCAAGATTTTTTCCAATTTCTAATTCTTTATCTAAATCTAGTATTCCATCATGATCTTCACCTAGGCCAAGTTCAAGAGAAGAGCATATCATCCCATTTGAAGTTTCACCTCTTATTTTAGATTTTTTTAAAGTTTCCATTTTATTGCTCTTTGGGCTAAATAACTTTGAACCAACAGGCGCAAATGCAATTTTTTGATTAACATATAAATTATTGGCACCACAAACTACAGCAATAGGTATATTGTCTCCAGAATTTACTTTAACAAGACTTAATCGGTCAGCATTAGGGTGTTTTGATACTTCAAGAACTTGGCCAACTTTTACACCTTCCCAATTTCCTTGAACTTCGACTGACTCAACCTCTGTTCCAGCTAATGTTAAGCGATGCAGCAAATCGTCAAGATTGCTTTCGTTAATATTTATATAATTTTTTAACCAGCTTATTGGTACTTTCATTTTTTCCTAAAATTGTTCTAAGAATCTCAAATCATTAGAATAAAATAGTCTAATGTCATCAATATTGTGTTTTATCATTGCAATTCTTTCAGGCCCCATTCCAAATGCAAATCCAGATAAATTCTTATCTTTATAACCCGCTTTTTCAAATACTTTAGGATGAACCATTCCTGCTCCAAGAATTTCTAGCCATTTACCTTCCCAATAAATTGACATATCAACACCAGGTTCAACAAAAGGGAAATAATCACACCTAAATCTAATTTTTGTTTCGCTGCCAAACATTTTTTTTGCAAATTCATACAATGTTCCTTTAAGGTCTGAAAAAGTTAAATTTTTATCGACCGCCAAACCTTCTACTTGATGAAAGTGCCATTCATGGGTAGAGTCAGTTGCTTCATAACGATAACACTTGCCTGGGACAATAACTCTAATGGGAGGATTTTGGCTTTCCATAATTCTGGCTTGAACTGGAGAAGTATGAGTTCTTAAAAGCATTTTTTCGCCATTTTTGTTACTTTCCTCATCAATCCACATCGTGTCCCACATATCTCTCGCAGGATGGTCTTCAGGAATATTCAGCATATCAAAATTATATTTATCTAACTCAATTTCTGGACCTTCTTCAATTTGGAAGCCCAATGAAGTAAAGGCCTTTTTAATTTCTCTCAAAGTCAAGGTAACTGGATGAAGCTTTCCCACAGAAACACTTCTACTAGGAATTGAATAATCATCGATAGTTTTTTTATCAACATTTATACCTAGAATCTTGTTTTTTGAGCTCTCAAATTGTTCTTCAAGGCCTATTCTAGTTTTATTCCCCAGAGAACCAACTGATTTTTTTAAATCCTGATCAAGGTTCTTTATATTCTTTAAGATATCTGATAATTCTGATTTTCTACCTAAATAATTTACTCTCCAATTTTCTAAATCTTCAGTAGAAATACATAATTTTAGGTCATTTTCAGCTTTAATTTTCAATTTTTCGATTTTTTCAATCAATTTATTCTTGACCCTTCTTTATTGAATTATTTATAGAGAATTATAACAACTTAAAATGTAGCACAATAACTATAAGTTGATTTTTATACATTATAGTTGAACATTCAAGTTTATTTAAGTACAATTCTAGTATATTAATTTAGATGTAAATCGACATTACTCTAAGATTTGACTAGGAGGTCTTTAAATGAAATTAACAGCGTATAGTGTTAAATTAAAGAAAGTTGTTGAAATTGCTAACCCTAAAATTGTTACAATGAAGAATGGCCGGAAGGCAGTTCAAGGTGTAGCTGCTGAAGATCCATCTTCAAAGGTATTCAGAATACTAAGCGACAAAGATGTTGCTGAAGTTGAAAAGCAAATAAGCTAACTTAAATTATTTAAGCAAAATTTAAAGCGACCCACTTAATTTGTGGGTCGCTTTGTTGTTTGGAGTAATAATGGAAAAAGTTTTACTTGGTAGGACAGGGCTAGAAGTTAGCAGGCTAGGAATTGGTCTTTCAGAAATAGGTTCTAGTGACAAGGAAACATCAAAGCAAATCTTACACACCGCACTAGATAATGGTATAAATTTTTTTGATACAGCTTCATGTTATGGGATGAGTGAAGAATTTGTTGGTGAAAATTTATCTAATAAAAGAAATGAGATAGTTCTTGCCTCTAAATGCGGCCATTCTTCAAGGTTTAATCCCAACCTGCCTGACTGGACATATAAAGGGGTAAAAAAAAGCATAGATAGAAGCTTGAGTCTATTAAAAACAGATAGAGTAGACATTATGCAGCTTCATTCCTGTGATGTAGAAACTTTGGAGCGCGGTGAAGTGATAAAAGCCATGGAAGAAGCTAAGTCAGATGGCAAGATATTACATCTTGGTTTTAGTGGCGATAATGATGCAGTAATATGGGCAGCTGAGAGTAATAAATTTGAAACTATGCAAACAAGTTTTAACTTAGTTGAGCAAAAAGCAAGATATAAACTT
>MDTB01105610.1_pt1 | contig 10740 bp, 6 predicted proteins | sample 811161 | NCBI WGS metagenome assembly MDTB01 (sample SAMN05326650, study PRJNA326480) | marine metagenome | isolation source: seawater | place: Mediterranean Sea | collected 2009 | reverse complement strand
TGGTTCGCCACTTGTCAGGTCTAAAACACCCACTCGAAGCCCTTCCTGTTTCAACTTCAGAATCGAACCACCCATTCCCAATTCAGCATCATCAGGGTGGGGAGCCACGATCAACACATCTAAAGCATCCAAATCAGCAACCCTCGCTTTCCTTGCATTTAAAGCACAATTATTTCTATCGCAGATTTTAAGCTATTTTAGTCAAAATCAATCCGCGATTCATTCCACCTTGCTATCATTGAATAAACATATTTTTCCGAAAATTCAATGGTCTCCTCATAAAGCCTTTGTGCTGTAAAATCACGGCATTCTAACTTTCTTTTTTTGGGGCTATCCAACAACCAAGCACCCTCACAACGTCCTGCTGGTTCTATGTCTGAAAACTACCAAAAAACGTTTGACCGCCTTTGTCTCTCTATGCGTGAAACCGCGCTGCTTCGATCGACATTTTCTTTACTTGGTTGGGATGAACAAACGGGAATGCCCCCCGCCGCTGCGGACTATCGTGGCGAACAGATGGCGCACCTTGCTGGCATCATTCATCGCAGACGAACAGATTCCCAACTCGGTGATTGGCTCGAGCAACTTGCGGAGTCTCCTCTTTGTGCCGATCCACACTCGGTCCAGGGAACAATTGTTCGTGAATCAAAACGACAATTTGAGCGGCACCGCAAGTTGCCCGAAGCACTCGTTATGGAACTAACGCGGACAGCCGTTCAAGGTCAACACGATTGGCAGCAAGCTCGTGCAAAAAATGATTTTTCTATTTTTATGCCCAGCCTTACAAAACTGGTGGGGCTCAAACAGCAAGAGGCGGATGCAATTGGGTATTCTGATTGTCGCTATGATGCCTTGCTCGATGAATATGAGCCCTGGGAAACAACCGCGCGGGTTAAAAATATTTTAGAAGGTCTACGTGAAGAATTAGTGCCTTTGTTACAGGAAATTAAGAATTCCGACACCACGATTGAAACAGGTTGCCTGAACAGACATTTTCCCGTTGAAAAACAAAGGCGTGTTGGAAAAGAAGTTGCTGAAAATATTGGATTCGACTTTCAGCAGGGCCGCCTCGATACCACCGTGCATCCTTTTTGCACTGAGATCGGCCCCTATGATACGCGCATTACAACACGATACGATGAAAACTTTCTCCCTACTTCATTGTTTGGCGTGCTACATGAGTCGGGGCACGCTATCTATGAGCAGGGACTATGCAAAGAATGGTACGGTTTACCTGCAGGTGAGACGATTTCTTTAGGTATTCACGAGTCACAGTCTCGCATCTGGGAAAATCAAATCGGACGTAGTCGAGCCTTTTGGACCGGCTATTTTCCTCGTCTCCAAAGTGTCTTCCCCGAGGCTCTTCGTGACATTTCTTTGGAATCATTTTATCACGCAATCAACACCGTGACTCCTTCACCGATTCGGGTCGAAGCCGATGAGATCACATACAACCTCCACATATTGATCCGTTTTGAACTAGAACAATTACTGCTCAATGACGATGTGGCCATCCAAGATCTCCCTGAGGCCTGGGATGATAAATATGAATCTTATTTGGGCATCAGACCGCAGACTGCCTCCGAGGGGGTACTCCAGGATATTCATTGGAGTGGTGGCGCATTTGGATATTTTCCCACCTATGCCCTGGGCAATCTTTACAGTGCCCAATTCTTTGCAAAAAGCGAAACCGATCTTGGCGATTTAACAACGCAAGTTGCGAACGGTCATTTTGATCCCTTTCGCGAGTGGTTGCGTGAGAATATCCATCAGCATGGCCAATGCTACTCGGCAGGGGAATTAGTAGAGCGGGTGACCGGTGAACCGTTAACGCACCGCTACCTCATCGACTATCTAAGAACGAAAGCCTCCGAAATATACGGGCTGTGACATCCATGCTGAGGCTTGCGGATTATTTGTCCGCTAGTCGCTGAGTACTTCCACATGGGCAACGACCTTTAAAGCCTTTTGCTCATCGGCATCTGTTTCACCCGGTGCTCCGGTAGTGATCTGGATTGTCTCTACAATCTTTCCCGGCGTATCACTGGCTGTAAACGTGACGGGGATGAGATGCAATTTTCGCTCTTTGTCGTTCGAAGTAAACTGAAAACTATCGTCGGGCTTTTCACAAGCAACATCAATAATCTTGAAAGGAGTCGTGCCTCGAACGACTAATTGCTTAGTGACTGACTCGCCAGGACGCACAACGCCTAAATGAAGTGATTTTGGTTCCACATCGACTGCCGGAACAACTTTGCCCTCCACAATAAGCGGAATATATTGCCGTTCGGCGTCATTCGTTACTAAGGTGAGTTGATCTTTTAGATAGCCTGTCGGAACATCTTTTTTTAACCGCACCAGCATATCATACTCCACGCCGCTATCGGTCCTCTCCGTCTCTTGCAATTCGACCTCGTAGTTTTCGCTGCCGCTGCGGACGTCTTTAATTTTCCATCCATCACGCCCAGCGTAGGTAATCGCCACACTCTGCATGGCTCCAGCTGCGGCAGGCACCTGACCAAACTCTATGCGGCCGGGCTGAAACACCACGTCTTGTCTGACATAACCACGAATTTGCAAACGAACTTCGGCGGAGAAAGGTGCCGCAAATGTGACCGTGATGGTGGCCGAATGAGGTCCTTTAAACTTTACTGTGTCAAACTCCGTAACGAGTTCAGCTTCTTCACCGGAGGAGAGAATCTCTTTAGAGACTTGCGGAATCGTACATCCGCAACTCGATTGCACGCTTAAGATACGAATATCTTCTTTAAAATTGTTTTTTATCGTAAAACGATGCTCGGACTTTGCCCCACGTGCGAGAGGGCCGAAATCATATTCTAAATGGTCAAACATCTTGTTTGCCCATTCTTGTGCGGTTGCCGGACCCGGGTTACCCACTGCAGCAAGGATTCCCAAGAACAAAAATCCGTGTATGGCGTGTATGGATAGCCAGCACAATTTCATCGAAATTCTTTGCAGCACTTCTTGAATCCCCATCAATTTCTTAGAAAGCACATGTTCCCTCATGTCCTTAGTTCGTCACCAACACATACTGAAGTTTAGACGACGTATTCGAAAGGGTAAAAGGAGGTAATACAGATTAACTGCGTTAAACAACATATACTGCGGTAGCAACCGTTTGTTCTTTTTTGCTAGCAGAGACAGTTACGCTATGCCTCCTTATTTGCCCAAATAATCAGATGGGCTGACAATCATTTTCTTATAACTCTTGATGGATTAAAACGGCTTGGCAGCGGGACTTCAAAACAGATCAATAGGTTGTTCAGTTATGCGCGGGTGTCTTGGCAACTTTCGTTTTAACTATTGTAAATCTTTGAGAAAATCGGCCAGATCCGAATCATCGGTGCCTGCATCACCTTCCGATTCCGATTCGTCTGTCACCAGTCCAGCAAACCCATCGTCGGCAACCTCACTTTCCGCATCGGCAGCAAAAAATTCTTCTGCCGCATCATCCTGATTATCCTGACCCTCTGGATCCTCGACGTTTTCGTCGGATAGTGCACCAAAATCAAAACCACCTTCTGCGACATCCGATCCATTCGCCGATTCTTCGGGGGCTTCGAAGGGCGAAGTTTCTTCCGCACCAATAAAGTCGATCTCTTGATCTGAATCGACACTCTCCTGTTGTTCATCTTCCTCAACAGCGCCGACGACTGGGGTAATGATTGCGCCTTCCGATATCCAATTGCCCCAGTATGCAATTTTTTCATCGGAAAGTCCGGCCGCTCTCGCTATTTCAAGTGTGGCTTGCACGTCCGTACCGGGAATATTTGCGTTTACATTTAAACGGCCGTTTTCCAAATATTTGAATTCAACTTCTACGGCCGTTTTTGCCGGGAGGTTTTCTGGAAGATCCGAAACAACACAGGCGCCGATTTTTGTTGAGTTTCTGCCACTCGCATCTCCGCCCTCAATGACATTAACCGCGATGGTCTGTTGGTTTTTATCACGGGTCTTAAAATTTCCGGAACCCGTTGCTGGTAAGGTGGAGTTTTTAGGAATAAGTATCTTTCTGCGCGGCATGCCGGTACTTGCCTCCACGGCAAGAACGCCCAGATCGTGTGAATTGACATTCTGCACGCGCAAATCGGTCTCTTCGTCATTTTGACTTGCAAGCACAAAATCAGCGTAGACTGCGGCTCCATGAGCAACGGCTTCATCCGGGGAAATAGAGCGGTTAATGACAACGCCTGATTCAGCCTCAAGGGCCTCGATCACCATCGGCATCCGCGTCGAGCCACCCACAAGCAAGATCCGAGTGATATCTTCCCAGGTTCGTGACGCTTCCTTAAGCATCCTGCGAATGGTAAAAAGTGTCCGTTCAACAAGGTCTTGCGTTAGTTCCTGAAACTCCTCACGTGTTAAATCAAGACGCATGCGATTGCCTTCATATTCGCAATGCATTTTATATGCGTTGCGAGCAGTGAGCGCCATTTTTGCAACCTCTGCGGATTGGCGTAATCGCTCGGCGGCTGAATCGTCTTCACGAGGGTCGACTTGAAAGTTTTCTACAAACCGTTCGGCCACATATTCAAAGATTCGATTATCCCAATCAATCCCTCCTAGATGCACGTCGCCTGCGGTGGCAATTGCTGTAAACTGCGTGCCCTCCAACTCCATTAAGGTTGCATCGAATGTTCCACCCCCAAGATCATAAACGAGAACTGTTTCCTTGCCTTCGATAGACTCCGTTGAAGGCGAAAACTTTTGGAGAACTCCGTACGCAATCGCGGCCGCAGTGGGCTCATTAATGATATCGAGGACATTCAACCCGGCGAGCTCTCCCGCATCCTGTGTGGCTTTCCGACGTGGTTCGTTAAAGTAGGCGGGAACCGTAATGACAACATCTTTAATTTCGCCGAGAACGAGTTCCGCGTCCTCTTTCAATTTCCGCAGAATAATGGCTTCGACCACTTCCGGGGGAAGATCATTACCGGCCACCTTCTTTTTATAAGATTCTGCACCAATATCGCGTTTGGCGAATTGTGCAATCAGATCCGGTTCAAAGGCTGCGGTACGCGCTGCCTCTTTCCCCACCACGGGACCTGTTTCGTCAAAGAAGACAACACTCGGTGTTGTGATTCCACCTTCGGAATTATTAATCGTTGTAGGTCGACCTTCGTTGTCCAGATAGGCAACGACCGAATGCGTCGTTCCAAGATCAATGCCAACGGCGGGTGTTTTGTTTTCTGTCATCGATTTTTGTAATAGAATGGTTTCGCGGGGATATCAAGCTTCTTGGCTAAAGATCTTTTTATTAGCCAACCTCTCATGCTCAATTTTAAATCAGACCTGAGTTGGGGAAAATGACCTAATGGAAAAACACTGATTCAACGACTGGGCGATGACCATGGTGCTTCTCGTGTCAAAAGTGGCTAAAAATGAGCGGATGCTGTATAATTTCGCCTTGTTCTGTTTTTCGGCGAGCAACTAATCACAAGAATTTTTGGGCGCAAGGTGCATGTCTTTTCGACTTCTTCCTGCTCAAATTGATCGATATCGTGCAGCGGGATACTTGCTGCTCCCCGCTCATTTTACGCACGATGAAATTGATCTCTTACGGACAACCGCACAATCTGACAAACAGTTGCATGCTCATGCCTTTGGAAAAATTGACGGGGATGGAAATCCGGTACGTCTCTCAGTTTGGAATCATCCAGAGGATAATCTGTACGGCATGTTTTCCCGATGTGACCGAGTTGTGGGAGTCGCCGAACAAATTTTGGACGATGAGCCTTATCACTATCATTCAAAAATGATCTTAAAAGATGCCGAATCCGGGGGAGCATGGGAATGGCATCAGGACTACGGCTATTGGTACCATAACGGGCTACTGCAACCAAAACTTACAAGTTGTTTTATCGCAATTGATGCTGCAACACGAGAAAATGGCTGTTTGCAAGTTATTCCCAAAAGCCACAAACTCGGCAGAATGGATCACCAAAGAACGGGGGAACAATCCACTGTGGACCCGGAGCGGATGGAAGCAATTCTTAAAATATATCCATCGCAGGACATCCTGATGAAACCAGGCGATGTTTTATTCTTTCACGCAAATTTATTGCACCGCAGTAATCCTAATAATTCAACACAATCCCGGTGGGCGATGATCTGCTGCTACAACGCTCGGTCTAACAATCCTTATAAAGAGTCGCACCATCCGAGTTACACGCACATCGAAAGAGTACCTGATGCAGCGATACGCTCTTTCGGATCGCAAGGATTTTCTGATAACGAATCAAATACGAGTTGGCTGCAAAATGCGTCTCACCAGGGAACGAGAACGACGCCCACTACAAAACGCAACGAGAGATAGCAAAATAAATACGCCGCTTAACGTGTGTGTAGACCACTGCGGCTTCGCCTGCATACTTATTTAGTGCGGGTGAATTTCACTCAAACCACCATTTCAGCCACAACCATAAATGGGCCTTTCCGCGATTGGGTCCCCATGAAAAATGTTTCGCCGGGGGTGAACCCTGTGCTCTCAACAAACGTGCGGAGTTCGTTCTCCCATCCCTTGTCGAAGTTCAGCGAAAAGTGGACACCTTCGTTAGTATAGTGCAGCATTTTTCGTCCGGGGCGAGACTGCATCAGAGAGACTAGTTGTTTGCTATAGATATCGGCAAGTAAGACGCTCCCGACTGCCGAGTTGGCCCTCACCTTGGCGAACGTATCACGAACTACCATTTCTGAAATATAGAGTGTCACGCCTTCCCATAAAAAAAGTGTCTTTTTGTTCCGGTCGTAGTTGGTGGCAGCAAGTTTTGTGAATAGGTCTTCATGTGCAAAGTCCACGGAGAGAAACGTCACATGGCTTGCGCTAATGGAAGCTTTATTAAGCGTATCGCGCTTCAGTTGCTGCATAGCGGTTTGATCAAGTTCGAAGACTTTCACGCTTTCAACATTGAGGGCACCATAAGGCCGTGTGTCCATGCCCGCGCCCAGCAATACAAACTGTTCGACATGGGGAAGCTGCTTGGAAGTTAGATGGTCAAAGTAAACGGTACGGCCGGTGATGAGATCCATCACAGTCTCGTGGCCCGGTTTGACACGCCGCGGATAGATGGCCGGCGCTCCGGCAATTTTCGCTTTGAGCCACAGTGGCAACAGTGTTAACCATAAACCGATCGTAGAAGTGTTCGGGAGTAGTGGTCCAAGTTTCGCCGCACCAGGATCATTGCGCATGCCAAAAACATGGAGGGTCCAGCGACCGTTGAACACCTCGATGGCAGTCTGAGAAACGGCGAGTCGTTTGCTCACCAGCATTTGCCGATAGGCAACCAGAATGACGCCCACAATGGAGAGTGGCAGGATAATTATTTGTAGGGGAATATACACCAGCCAGCTGAGTAGTTTCATAATTTGGGATCCGTTGCATAGCACTCCCAGGCGTGCGTTCAGAATGCTTTGCGCCTTGTGATACCGATGGATCGACAAGGTAGTTAGAGGGGGCAGCAACGTTAGATAACCACCGCACGATATCTATAGGCATCACACCAAGTCATTTACGATCGACAGTTGTGTTTTATCATCACTCAGTCATGGCCGTGCGCTTGACCGGATGCGATGGACCCGCTTTTTGTAGTGCCTCTGTCACATCGCTCTGCAAAATAGGGCCGTTCAAAATGATCGGCTTTCGGCCGTTTGGCGGATAAATTACCAGATAGGGAATTTGCTTATTGATGTTTCCGAGTTCGACCAAAAGATTTTCTACTTCCGGTGCATCATGCGTATTATCGGCCTTCAGTGTTTTCACTTTATATTTGCTAACGAGTCTTTGTGTAGTCTTGGTATTTAAGGCGACCGCCTCATTTGTTTTACAGCTCGCTCACCAATCGGCTGTAAAATCGACAAGGACCGTCTGACCGTTACTGAGGTATTTATTCAATTCGGCGCGGCTAAACGGTTCCCAAGGTAACTCTGAGTGCTGCAAGGCCAAGTAACTTATTGTTGTGGAAAGCAAAAGCACGGTAATGGCGCCAGACCAGCACCAAGCTTTAGACTTGATTGAAGAGTTTTCAGAAATCTGCATCAAAATCCAGATTGCGATTGCGAAGGCAGCAATAATCGTGGCGATCGGTGTTGTTAATCGACCGGTACCGAATGCGACTAACGCCACATAGGCAACGGTGCCGACGGCCCATCCCCAAGACTGTACTCGTATCGAGCGACTGGCCGTGATTGGTAACCGCCCAATCACCCAACACGCAAAACCAATGGCGGCTAAAAGTGCTAAGACCGCGGTATGGTATTGTTCACTCAGTGAGGAAAATAACCATACGACGGTTCCTAATAATACAAAACCCATGATTTGCTTAAAAATCACCATCCAGTTACCCGGTTTGGGCAAAAAAGATATGAGCCGAGGAAACGCCCCAATTGCTAGATAAGGGGCTGCCATCCCGAGTCCGATGAACGTAAACGCGGTGTAGGTCATCCAAACCGGTTGCTGGACCGCCCAAGTTGTTGCCGGAATGAGCAATGGTCCTACACACGGAGTCGCCAATAACGTTGCCAAAATGCCCTTTATAAAAGCTCCTGTCGCACCTTCTCGATCTGCCGCTTCGTTCGCCGAACTGGCGCCGACAAACCCGGGGATGGGAACTTCCCATACCCCCAGGAAAGACAAGGCAAAGGCAAAGACCACCGATGTCAAAAAAATATTAAACGCACTGAATTGAAACTGTTCACCCCAACCAAATTCTAAATCTCCCTGTGTTGCTAACCGCACTCCGACAGCCAAGGTCGCTAAAATCCAAAATACGGACATTAATCCAAGAGAAAACCATGCGTTCAAAGCAAAAACTCTTTTGCGACTTTCCCCGGCTTGTTGAACGAAAGACATAACCTTCAAGCCAATCACTGGCAGAACGCAAGGCATCACATTGAGCAAAAGACCTGCGAGCATCGCGGATGCCAGTTGAATAATTATTTCACCAAGCTTGAAAACTGGCGACGCGGTGCCAGACGCGGTGCCAGATGGTGCTTTGATTACATTGCCAGCAGTCGTTTTTCCAGTCGTTTTTCTGAGTGTCCCCGCATTTTGAAAGTTCAGTAAATCGTCAGTTGCTTTTGCTTCAAAAGATTGCGAAAAATTGACGCACAAATCTTTGCAAACTTGCCCCTGCACATCACCCGATATCGTAATCCCGCGCCAACCGTCGGGACCGAGCGCTTCAACGGGCACCGACCAAGTTACTTGATCTTCATGTTCCTCGACGTCTAGAGACGGCCAAAAGTCATAATGATGCACAGTCGCTGGAGGAACGGCCACAAACTTGCCTAGAAGACGATAGCGATCAGAAGCAACAAGATTGATCCGAGTCGGCTTCGGGCCCCCTGGCTTTTGGGTAATGGAATAGATGTGCCAGCCGGGTTGTACTCGGGCGGTAATCTGTAGCTCGGCCTGTTGTCCACCATTGCTAGCGACAATTTGGGCCGAGACCTCAACACGGTCAGCCGCACAAGATGATTCTGCTGACCAACCGAGTGCCGTGGTCGCCACGAAGAGAATCGCAACAACGGTCCGGGTGGACAGAATTTGCCGCTGACGTGGAGGCATTTAGGATACCTTTGGCGAAAAAAGGGCGAAGACGCTTATCTATTCTATTGCTAGCTTGCCTTTACGGTCAATCGAATATTCCTCTGCATTATCGGTCGGAGTTTGTGTATTGCACAACTGAATTTTCTAGATAAATCCGTATCATGCCATGCTATCAGTTGGTTTTTGTTCTAGCAATTTCAAGCCGGGTGACGATTTGTTGCATTCGTTCCTCGACCGCAGTTTCGTCTGAAAAGCTACGATTTTCGAGGTAGAGCCAGCGGAGCCAATTGAGTCCCGCCAAGAGGACCGCGCTCTGATCGAGCGGGATAATGAGCGAGCGTTCCCGATCGCTCAATGGGCGAACAGAATCATACGCGTCTAATCCAAAATTCCATTTGCTTTTATTATCTGCTGTCAGACTGCCAAGGAGCCGAGTCAGATCCGCGGCGACCGTATCGGGGCGTGCCGCACCAAAATCAATCAATCCGGAAACTTTATCGCCACGATACAAGATGTGCTGATGCCATATGTCGCGGATACAGGCTTGGATAGGCACCTTGCAATCACTTATAGCGTGCAATGCCATTCGCACTTCATTCAAGTGTTGTTTTGCATGATTGATAATCAGTTTCTTCCATTGCGGAAGTCCTTTGATTTTTATGTTATTGAGTTGGCCGGTATGACTTTCCAGTCGGGCAAGGTCTGACCGAATCCAAGTATTGACTTGTCCAATTCGATCTTGCACTGTTCGAGGGACGCCCAACTCTGGTGATACACTGATACAGTTCGAAGCGGCTTGATGAAAGCCTGCCAAGGCACGCATGGCTGCCTGCAATTTTTCGTTCGACGGACTCTGCTGATAATCTGCATCGCCCGGCATCCAAGGACTGAGTTCCCAAAAGTGCCCTGCAAACTTTAGATGCGTTTGACAAGAGTCCGAATCCAAAGGAATCGGTGCAGGAACGAGGGGAAAGCCTTTTTGCACCACATGTCGAAGTAAACGATGGATGAAGTCAATTCGGCTTTGCGGGGGATGCTCTTTTGGCCACCTTCGCACGCAAAGAGGCCCTCGAAGACTTAAAACTTTCCAAAATTCAGCGCCGCTAAAACCGCCTGCGGAACCAAGCGGTTGAATTTTTCCCGAACGACAATCACTCGGGTAATGACTAAGA
>MDTB01221986.1_pt1 | contig 10741 bp, 8 predicted proteins | sample 811161 | NCBI WGS metagenome assembly MDTB01 (sample SAMN05326650, study PRJNA326480) | marine metagenome | isolation source: seawater | place: Mediterranean Sea | collected 2009 | reverse complement strand
TATAATATCTCTAACTAATAATTCATTTTTCTCTAATAGATCTTTCCACTCAAATATTTTTTTTGCAACAATGGGGCTTTGTGTAAGAGCATTTATCATAACACTCTTACCAGCCTCAATCCTTTTTGCTATTGCTATTTCTCCATCACGTGAGAGTAATTCAACACCACCCATCTCACGCAAATACATCCTAATCGGATCATCGCTTTTCTCGGAAGTTTTTTCCACTTCTCCCTGGTTCATTTCCCTTTTCTTCACGGATTGGAAATCAGATTTTTTAGCAACGAGAGAGACTTTTTTATCAAATAAAATTATTAAAGCTTTTTCTAAATTTTCCTGAGAGCTGTTTCTTTTACCAAGTGATTTTCCTAACTCTTCGTAAGTTATAAAACCTCTATGCAAACCTTTATCTAAAAGTCTTTCAAACGATTTGGTAATAAGTTTGGTTTTCATAAGCTTTGCGATTGATGCTTAAGTATATATAGAGGCAAATTATTAAAAATCTATACCTAATTTATTCCTTGTTTATCTGGCTTTTAAGCTCCATCAAATCAGAATAAGACTTTTCATCAAAGTTCTCCATAAGTTTTTTTTCTAGATTTTCAATTTTTTTTGAAAATTTAATTTCGTTAAGTTCTTTTAATATTTCATTTAACAATTCGATTTTTTGGTTTTCATCTTTTTTTAAAAAAATATTTTTAATAACAACGTTTTGATTAATATTATTAATTAAATTTAAATATTTTTTATTAAAATTGGCAATATTTTTTTTATCAAGCTGATCTTCCGATATAAGGATTAATAGCTCTGATTTTAATCTATTTAAGCTTTCGGAAGAAAATTTAATGTCCTCAAAAATTTCTACTCTCGGAGAAATAATTTTTGGATAATTGTACATAATATATAGTATGGAGTATTCTTTGATTTCCTCTTTAGTAAGATGTTCCTTTGCTACAGAAATTTTTTTAGTTTCATTAAGAATCCTGTGATTATTTATTTTTTTTCTTTTTCCAGCCTGTTGTAGAGGGGTTAAATTTCTGATTTTTTCTAAATAGTGCTCTAAAATATACTTTTTCAAAGTTTTGTCTCCAATAGACAGGCACAAATTTCTAAATTTCTTTTCAAACTTTGTCGTAGCAAAAGGATCTGATCTGTCTAGATTGTTTAGATATATTCTCCAAATAAATTCTTCTATTGAAAGATTGCTTTCCATAAGTTTTTGAAAATTTTCTTTCCCTTTTTCTTTAATATAATCGTCTGGATCCATTCCATTTGATAATGCTACAAAGCCAATTTTGTTATTTTCTTTTATATGAGGCAGAAGATTTTCTGCAATACGTAAAGCTGCTTTCTGTCCGCTAGAATCCCCATCTAAACAAACTATAGGGTTTGAAAAAAATTTCCAAATTAAGCTTATTTGATTTTCTGTTAAAGCAATTCCAGAATTTGAAACAACATTTTTAATTCCAGATGAATAGATGCTGATAACATCCATGTAGCCTTCAACAACAATAACTTCTTGATTTCTATTAGGAGCAGATTTGGCTTTATCTAAATTAAATATATGTCTACCTTTTTTATAAAATTCAGTTTCAGGTGAATTTATATATTTTGCTATTTTCTTATCTTCAATAATTCTTCCACCGAAAGCAATAACATCTCCAACAATATTTCTTATAGGGAATATTATTCTTGAGTGAAATCTGTTTACAAATTTATTATACTTTTCATTCTTATAGAATAGTCCAGTTTGTAAAATTTCCTGTTCATTAAATTCTTTACATAAGTGATTGTAATAATCTGAGTTGCCAGGAACAAAGCCTATCTGAAACTCCACAATCGTTTCTTTCTTTATTCCTCTTTTTTTTAAATAATCCATTGCAATAGAATTATTTTCAAAAATAAGCTTATGATGATGATCACTATAGTCTTTTAAAATATTTATATATCTTTGGTATCTCTTTTCTTTTTCTAAATCAAAACTTGTAAATTTATAAGGCTGCATTCCAGCCTCAGAAGCTAATTGTCTTACTGCCTCACCAAATTTTAAAGATTGTGTCTTCATGAGAAAATCAAAAATATTTCCGTGTTCCCCCGAACTAAAACAGTGATAAAATCCTTTTTCATCACTTACAGTAAAGGACGGTGTTTTTTCACTTGTAAAAGGAGATAAGCCTACAAACTCCTTTCCTCTTCTCTTCAACTTGACTGATTTGCCAGCCACCTGGGAAACTTTTAATCTCAGCTTAATTTCTTCTAAATAATTTTTAGGATATTTCACTTTATTTTAAGTTCTCCTTTATGATTTGACTTACTTTTGAAAAATCCAGAACATCAGAATATTCTTTTTTTAGCGCCCCCATTACTTTACCCATATCTTTGACAGAACTAGCACCAACTTTTTTCATAGTTTCGAGACAAATTTTTTTTGTTTCTTCTTCGCTTAGTTGTTTGGGTAAAAATTCATTAATGATTTTAATTTCTGACATTTCGTTTTCCAACAATTCATTTCGATCAGCCTTTTTGTAAGCCTCACAAGAATCGTTTCTCTGTTTTACCATCTTCTTGAGAAGCCCTATCAAATCATTGTCTGGTAATGTCTTTTTATCCTTAATTTTTTTTGCAATCATTGTGTCCTTTATGGCTGCAACCACTAACCTTAAAGTAGAGTACGTTTTTTTATCTTTTGCTTTTAAAGCCTCGCTAAGCTTGGTCTCAATCTTGATCTGCAGGGACATATTAATTTTTAAACTTACTTTAATCACATTTTATCTTCAAAAGAAAAAAGAATGGGGTTGACGACTGTTAGCCTTTTTCATATAAAGCGCAAAACCTTATTAAAAAGGTTTTTCTTAAACTCATGAGTTGTATTTGAGACAGATCATAAATAGAAAAAAAAATAATTCACATAATTTTTCGACAGGTATTTTAGTTTTTGAAGATGGCACTAAGTTTGTCGGTAATGGTATAGGATACGAAGGTGTTGCGGTTGGTGAAGTTTGTTTCAATACCTCAATTACTGGTTACCAAGAAATAATAACGGATCCCTCTTATTCAGATCAAATTATTAACTTTACTTTTCCTCATGTGGGGAATGTTGGAACAAACCCGGAAGATAATGAAGCTGATAAGGCCTGGGTTAAAGGAGTTGTGTTGAATTCAAATGTTACTGAACCATCAAATTACAGATCGATTAAAAAGCTAGATAAGTGGCTAAAAAAAAGAAAAATAGTTGGTATCGTTGGGTTGGATACTAGGGTAATCACAAATTACATAAGAGACAAAGGTGCTCCCAAAGGTACCATTCAATTTTCAAGAAAAGGCAGGCATGATCTAGGAGAACTTCTAAACAAATCTAAATCATGGAATGGACTTTTAGGTTTAGATTTAGCAAAAAAAGTTAGTTGTAAAAACATTTACCATTGGTCTTCTCTAAAATCTTGGGACAAGAAAAAAGGATATACAAAAAATAAAAAAAATAAATATAAGGTTGTTGCCATAGACTACGGTATTAAAAAAAACATACTTAGATGCTTCTCAGATATCAATTGTTTTGTAACTGTTGTTCCTGCAGACTATTCGGCAGAGAAAATAGTTAAATTAAGACCAGATGGAGTTTTTTTATCCAATGGCCCTGGAGATCCGGCAGCAACGGGAAAATATGCCATACCAATAATAAAAAAATTAATTACTAATAAAATTCCTATATTTGGTATTTGTCTTGGCCACCAATTATTGTCTTTGGCTTTAGGTGCAAAAACAAAAAAAATGTCACTTGGTCATAGAGGTGCAAATCATCCTGTTAAGGATTTGTCTACAAATAAAGTAGAAATCACAAGTCAGAATCATGGTTTTGAGGTTGATCCAAAATCAATTCCGAGTTCAGTAAAAATTACTCATAAATCTCTGTTTGATAACTGTGTTGAAGGTATTGAGGTAAAAGAAAAAAAAGTATTTTCAGTACAATATCACCCTGAGGCAAATCCTGGGCCACAGGATAGTAAATATTTATTTAATAAATTTTTGAAAAATATAACAGAAGTTAAAAAAAATGGGAAAAAGAAAAGATATTAAAAAAATTTTAGTTATAGGAGCTGGTCCAATTGTAATTGGTCAGGCATGTGAATTTGATTATTCAGGGACCCAGGCTTGTAAGGCTTTAAAAGATGAAGGGTACAAAGTAATATTAATTAATTCAAATCCTGCAACAATTATGACAGATCCGGAAGTTGCAGACAGAACCTACATAGAACCAATTACAACCGAGATCGTTGAAAAAATAATAAAAAAAGAAAAACCATGTGCAATCTTGCCAACTATGGGTGGACAAACCGCATTGAATACAGCGATTTTAATGGAAAAAAAAGGAATATTAAAAAAAAATAAAGTTGAGTTAATTGGAGCGAAAGCCAAAGCAATATCTAGGGCAGAGGACAGAGATCTATTTAGAAAATCCATGAAAGAAATAAATTTGGATTTACCTAAATCAGAAATAATTAATTCATTTAGTAAGTCAAACAAGGTTCTAAAAAAAATTGGTTTACCGGCTATCATAAGGCCTTCTTTCACTTTGGGTGGTTCAGGCGGAGGTATTGCAAAAAATAAAAAAGAATTCTTTGATTTAATAAAGTCTGGTCTTGCAGAATCTCCTGAGAATCAAGTTTTGGTGGAAGAGTCTCTTGAAGGATGGAAAGAATTTGAAATGGAAGTTGTCAGAGATAAAAAGGACAATTGTATTATAATTTGTTCGATAGAAAATGTTGACCCAATGGGGATACACACTGGCGACTCCGTCACAGTTGCACCTGCATTAACATTAACTGACAAAGAATTTCAAGTTATGAGGAATGCATCGATTGAATGTTTAAGAAAAATTGGTGTCGAGACTGGTGGCTCCAATGTTCAATTCGCTATTAACCCAAAAGATGGAAGAATGGTTATCATTGAAATGAATCCAAGGGTTTCTAGATCATCAGCCTTAGCTTCAAAAGCTACTGGATTTCCAATTGCAAAGGTAGCTGCAAAATTAGCTATTGGTTATACTCTTGATGAATTAACAAATGAAATTACTGGAACAACTCCCGCATCATTCGAACCAACAATAGATTACGTTGTAACGAAAATTCCAAGATTCACTTTTGAAAAATTTAAATCTGCTAAAGCTAAACTAGGAACTTCTATGAAATCAGTTGGGGAAGCAATGTCTATAGGAAGAAATTTTAAAGAATCTTTTCAAAAGGGATTGGTTTCTTTAGAAATTGGTTATAAAGGACTAGATTCGCTTGGCAATTTATCTGATAAAGAATTAAGAAAGAAGTTGAGTCAAAATTTACCTGATAAACTTATTGTCGTTTCTGAAGCTTTAAGAAGAAAAGTTAGTATCAAAAATATCTACAAACTTACAAATATTGATCCTTGGTTTTTGGAACAAATATCTGAGTTGATTGATGAAGAAAAAAAATTAAAAAAATACGGCATACCAAAAACATTGGAGGGTCTATCTTATATTAAATCTATAGGATTTTCTGATGATAAAATTGCAGAATTAACTAAGACCACTGTAAATGTGGTTAAAAAACAGAGAGAACAATTGGGTGTGTTTCCCGTGTTTAAAAAAATTGACACTTGTGCAGCTGAATTTAAATCAGAGACTCCGTATATGTACTCGACTTATCAAAAGTTAGCGGGTGACTTGTCTGCATGTGAATCCAATCCAACAGATAAAGAAAAAATCATAATATTAGGAGGTGGTCCAAACAGAATTGGTCAGGGTATAGAATTTGACTATTGTTGCTGTCAGGCAAGCTTTGCTTTGAAAGAAAAAGGATACGAAACAATTATGATTAATTGTAATCCAGAAACGGTTTCTACTGACTATGATACTAGTGACAGATTATACTTTGAGCCCTTAGTAGAAGAGCATGTCTTAAATATAATTAATAAAGAAATAGAAAACGGAAAACTACTTGGCGTTATTGCTCAATTTGGTGGTCAAACACCTATAAAATTGGCAAAAACTCTTGCGGAAAATAATATTCCAATTTTAGGTACTCAGTTTGATTCTATCGATCTTGCAGAAGACAGAGAAAGATTCAAAGAAGTACTCGTTAAAGAAAATTTAAAACAAGCCGATAGTGGAATCGCAAAAAATAAGGGTGAATCTTTTGAGATTGCTAATAAAATAGGTTTTCCAATTGTTATTAGACCATCCTACGTCCTTGGAGGAAGAGGTATGGAAATAATTTATAGTCACTCAGATTTAAAAAAATATATAGATGAGGCCGTTAAAGTATCGGGATCAAATCCTGTTCTTATTGATAAATTCCTAAATGAAGCAACTGAAGTTGATGTAGATGGAATATCCGATGGAAATAAAGTTTTTGTTGCTGGAATTATGGAACACATTGAAGAAGCCGGTATACATTCTGGGGACTCTGCGTGTTCACTACCTCCTTACACTTTAGGTAAAGAAGTTATCGATAAAATAGAAAAACAAACCAGACAGTTGGCTATTGCTTTAAAGGTGGTTGGTCTAATTAATATTCAGTTTGCAGTTAAAGGTAGCGAAGTTTATGTATTAGAAGTAAATCCAAGAGCGAGTAGAACTGTACCGTTTGTTTCAAAAGCTACAAGCCTTCCTGTTGCTAAAATAGCATCAAGAGTAATGGCAGGTGAAAAATTGTCTAATTTTGATTTAAGAAGAAAAAACGAAAATACTTTCGCTGTAAAAGAAGCTGTATTTCCTTTCAATAGATTTCCTGAGGTAGATGTACTTTTAGGTCCAGAAATGAAATCAACTGGTGAGGCAATGGGGTTTGATGAAAATTTTGGTTTGTCTTTTGCAAAAAGTCAAATAGCAAGTAATAATAGCATTCCTTTAAAGGGAATTGCTTTTATTTCTGTAAAAGATAAAGATAAAGAAAAAATATTAAATAATGCAGAAAAGTTAATAAAATTAGGATTCTCGATATGTGCTACTTCTGGAACAGCAAGATATTTAATGTCTAATGGGATCAAATGCAAAAAAATTAACAAAGTTAGTCAAGGATCTCCGCATATAGTAGAAAAGTTAAATAAAAAAAATATTGCTCTAGTAATTAACACCACAGAGGGAAAAAATTCGATATCGGATTCTTTTAGTCTAAGAAGGTCGAGTTTAATGAATAAAATTCCTTACTTTACTACAATGGCTGCCGCAAATGCCTGTGTAGAGTCTATTGAGGCACTGAAAAAATATCCTATAAAAGTAAGAGCTTTACAAGATAATTAGGTTCTGCAGGCCATATCTTGACCACAGCATAATGGAGATTTTATTTTTCCGTGATTATTCGGACATTTAGAAATTTGAACCTGTTTCCCGCCATCAACCTTTAAGTTATCATTAGCTAATGGAGCATTACATTTTCCACATGTAGCATTGACTGACATCCCACATTTTGAACATTCGTATGTTGACATATTTCCTCCTCCAGCACTAATCATATACAATTAGGATTTCACTTTCCAGTCAGTTTTAAAGGAAACATAGTTAACCTGTACACAGCGTCTTTCTTTTTTGATCTCTTTTTTTTCCATTCCATGCCAAGTATTTGGCCCACTGGTAAAAAAATAACCATAATTATTTCTATAAGGGACGGTTTTGACTTTATTAAGTTTTTCATCATAGAAGTCGGTTCCTAAGTTTTCTGATTCATTGAAGGGATTAACAAATATTAATGATGATAATAATTTCTCTTTAATATCGCAGTGTGGCTTAAGCCAAAATCCAGTTCTGTCACAAATTACCTCTACTCTTACAAAAGAGTTTGATAAATCCTTTTTTATTAGTTCGCCTATGTACTGTTGTACATTTTTTGAGCAAAGTTCATTAATAAAATTTGTTAACTCAGGAAAATTTTTTGAGTTTTCTTTAGTTACAAAACATCTATATTTTTTAGCCTTGCCTCCAGACTTAATCCCTTCTCTATATGTGCCCTCGCCTCCGTCGATAGCTCTTGTTCCATCGTATTTAAGTCCATCGATAATAGGGTTGGCAATTTCAGCACTGCAAACCTCTTTTATGGCCAATTCTGTCAAAGGCTGGTTTATAGCCCAATGTTTGAAAGGTTTGTCGTAAGTTTCCAATCTTGACTTTAATGAATTAAATAATTCCATTTGTTTTCATTTTTTCTTTTACCATAGATGCGGCACGATTAACTTCGTCTAATCCGCTATAAGTCCAATGCTCAATTTTATCATCCAGATCCCTAATTATACCAAGATCTTTGAACAATTTATAAAACTTTTGAAATCTATGAATGCTTTTTTTATTTTTCATTTGTGCAACATATACTGGTTTGCCTGTAATAGCAGCCTCTGAAATCATTGATGTTGAATCGCAAGTTACAATAATTATATCTGCAAGACCAAGTGAAGACAAATATGCTTTTTTGTCTCTCTCTTTTACCACCAGATGGTTGTCATTAAAGTAATTGAAAGCAAGTTTTAAGATATTTTCTGGCGTTCTGTATGATGGGATTACGATTAATTTATATTTTGAATAAACAAATAAGTTTTTTATTTTTGCAAATATTGAGGTCATTTGTTTTTCTGAAAAACTGTAATATTTATTTGGCCCACCAAGAATAAGGGTAATAATTTTTTTATTTTCTGCTTTTGGATTTAAATAATTTATATTTTTTTTAATTTCATCATTGGTAAGATAGTGTATGGCTCCTTTAGTTTTTATAACGTTATCACCATCCAAATTATCGTGTTCTGGACAGATAATGGAATCAAAATTACTTAGATCAACCTTGGGATCCTGAATATGAATTGTAAATATTTCTTTTTTAAATCTCCTCTTGAGTAAAATAGAAGGTACTACACTTTTTCTTCCACAAGAAATAACTACTTTGGAATCGCAAATAAACCTATTTGCTAAAATGGTTTCAGATACAGGTGTAAATTTTGGTGGAACAATATTCCAGATTTTCTTAAGCTTTATGGTTTCATGCCTAAATTTTAAACCCAGAGCTTTTGCCAAACCTTCAACCTGGCTTATCATGCCGTGCATACCTTGGGTCAAAAGAAGGGCTCTTGGCTTTAACATAAGATAACTTATATATTTCTAAGTTTTATTTATCCACATATAAAAAACGGAATAGCTTTTTATTTAAATACAAACCTTTATACATGTTCAATGGAAATATGCGTATTGAAGAAGATATCAAGTTGGATTATGCCGATGTTCTATTTCGGCCAAAAAGGAGCACTTTACACAGTCGTAAAGATGTAAAGCTCGAGCGTACATACAAATTTAAATATAGCAATCATGAATGGTCCGGTATTCCCCTGATGGCCGCTAACATGGATGGCGTTGGCGAACTTGAAATGGCAGAAAAATTAGCTGAACATCAAATTATGACTTGCTTAACTAAACAGCATAATTCCAAAACAATAAAAAAATTTTCCTCTATTAAGAAAATCTTTCCTCATGTTGTGCTCAGTACCGGAACAAGCGATGAGGATTACAAAAGGCTAAACGAAATTTTAAAAGAATACAGTTTTTTTGAATTTATCTGTATTGATATTGCAAATGGTTACTCTGATCATTTCAGTAAATTTGTCAGTTCAGTTAGAAAGAAATATCCAACTAAAACTATAATTGCAGGAAATGTTGTTACGGCAGATATGACCCAAGAGCTAGTTCTGGCTGGAGCAGATATTGTAAAAGTGGGGATTGGTCCTGGAAGCGTTTGTACAACGCGTATTCAGACAGGTGTGGGGTACCCACAACTAAGCGCAGTTATCGAATGTGCAGATGCTGCTCACGGATTAGGCGCTCATATTATTGCCGATGGAGGCTGTACATGCCCAGGGGATGTAGCTAAAGCATTTGGTGGAGGAGCTGATTTTGTGATGCTAGGAGGCATGTTCGCAGGTCATGATGAAGGTGGTGGAAAAGTTGTCAAAAAGAATGGTTCAAAATTAATAGAATTTTATGGTTCAAGTTCTGAAACAGCTCTAAACAAACATTACGGGGGTTACGCAGACTATAGAAGTAGCGAGGGTAAGAAGGTCCAATTAAAATATCGTGGAAAAATAAACGATACAGTTTTAAATATTTTAGGTGGATTGAGAAGCAGTTGCACTTATGTAGGCGCTCCATCGTTAAAGCAATTAAGTAAGTGCACAACCTTTGTAAGAGTTAATCAACAGTATAACGATACTTTTGAATAAAAGTTTAAGCTTTAAATTTTATTTAAAATACCTATATGAGCCTTATTAATGAAAAAGCACTCTAAAGTATTAATTTTAGGATCTGGTCCAGCTGGTTACACGGCTGCTATTTATGCTGCCAGAGCTATGTTGAATCCAATATTAGTATTTGGATCTGAACCAGGTGGTCAATTAACTACAACTACAGATGTAGAGAATTTTCCTGGTTACTCAAAAGTAATTCAGGGTCCTTGGTTAATGAAAGAAATGAAAGGCCAAGCAAAAGCAGTGGGAACTGAAATGATCCAAGATCATATAAGCAAAGTAGATCTATCAAAAAAACCTTTTACAGCAACAGGCGATAGTGGTCAGGTTTATACAGCTGACAGCTTCATAATCTCAACTGGTGCACAAGCGAGATGGTTAAATTTAAAATCCGAGCAAGAATTTAGGGGATTTGGTGTTTCGGCTTGCGCAACATGTGATGGGTTCTTTTTCAAAGACAAGGAAGTTGCAGTTGTTGGAGGTGGTAATGCTGCAG
>MDTB01013891.1_pt1 | contig 10741 bp, 8 predicted proteins | sample 811161 | NCBI WGS metagenome assembly MDTB01 (sample SAMN05326650, study PRJNA326480) | marine metagenome | isolation source: seawater | place: Mediterranean Sea | collected 2009 | reverse complement strand
GTTATGTTAGCTATTACAACCTGTCTCGGGGAGAGCCACGTAGGAAAAGCCCCTTTGTAATGCTCAATCAATATTCCAATAAATCGCTCTAGCGAACCAAAGAGTGCGCGATGCAACATCACTGGTCGGCGCCCTCGGTCACCATTTTCATCTACATAGGAAATATCGAAACGCTCCGGGAGATTCATGTCCACCTGCAAGGTCCCGCATTGCCAATCTCTCCCTATAGCGTCGCGTAATACAAACTCAAGTTTGGGACCATAAAACGCGCCCTCCCCAGGATAGAGCAAATAATCTAACTCCATCGCCTGCAATGCGCCAAGCAAAGCGCCTTCTAATTTATCCCAAATCGCATCACTACCGATACGTTTCTCAGGACGAGTGGACAACTTGATAACAACGTCGTCAAAACCAAAGTCTCGATATAGCTCCAATACAAGCTCGACAACATCGATACATTCTTGCTCCATTTGCGCTTCGGTACAGTAGATGTGAGCATCATCCTGAGTGAAATGGCGCACTCTCATCAGGCCATGTAAAGCCCCAGATGGTTCATATCGATGGACCTTACCAAACTCTGCCATGCGCAGAGGCAGATCGCGATAACTCTTTAAGCCGTGGGAAAACATCGATACTGACCCTGGACAATTCATCGGTTTCAAGGCGAAGACACGCTCGTCCTCGGTCTGGGTCGAGAACATGTTCTCTCTGTAGTTAAACCAATGCCCAGATGTCTCCCATAAACTTCGATCCATCACATCGGGTGTATTGACTTCTACGTAACCGGAGACCTCCTGACGCGCGCGCATGTAATCAACGAGCACACGGAATAAGACCCAGCCCTTGGGATGCCAAAATACAGAGCCTGGAGCGTCCTCACTAAAATGGAAGAGGTCAAGTTGTTGGCCTAGTTTGCGATGATCTCGTTTCTCCGCCTCAGAAACACGATTAAGAAAGGTTTTCAAAGCTTTCTTATTTGGCCATGCTGTGCCGTAGATCCTTTGGAGTTGCTGATTCGCGGAGTCGCCACGCCAATAGGCGCCAGAGAGTTTAGTTAATTTAAAGTGCTCCAAAAATTTGGTATTGGGCACGTGGGGCCCTCGACACATGTCCACGTATTCTTGATGGTAGTAAAGTGCCATGTGAGTTTCGTCTGGCATATCCTCGATTAAGCGCAGCTTGAATTCTTCGCCTCGATTATGAAACTCGTTTATAACCTCTTCTCTCGGCAGTACTTTTTTAATGACGTCATAGCTCGTCGAAATGAGCTCCCTCATTCGGCCTTCAATTTTTTCCATATCCGCGGAAGAAAATGGCGGGTCAATTGCAATATCGTAATAAAAGCCATTTTCTATTACGGGGCCGATCACCATGTTGGCATTTGGGAAAAGCTGTTTAACCGCGTGCCCAATCAAGTGGGCACATGAATGCCTGATAATTTCAACTCCTTCTTCATCTCGAGATGTAATTATCCTTAGCGCGGTATCACTGTCGATAACGTCACAGGAATCGAGCAATTGGCCATTCGCATCTCCAGCTATTGTGGCGCTCGCAAGACCCGGACCAATATCGAAAGCAATATCATAAACCGAAATTGGCTGCGCATAAGTCCTCAAAGTGCCATCAGGTAAGGTAATCGTCGGCATTTTTATCCTCTTCTCAGTGGCGGCCGTTACTAAAGGGCGCTTGATCATATTCGTTGTCACCCATCGCAGAACTTTTGAAACTGAGAGTCTTTTGACCATCTACCCGTGACAAGAAGCAATTACCTGCGATTAAGCTCGTTGGCGGGTTGCCATCGATTGTCAAAAGTTTAGGGATAAAATAGAAAGACATCAATAACAACGTCTAAACTATATTATAATCGACGGGTATTTTTTTACCGTAATGCATTTCTTCAAAGCATATCTTGTCATGTAAGACAGAATATTCCTTTTGACTTGCATTTTAGCTAGTTAATATAGGGAGATTTTTATGGAAACCTTCTCTGACAGATTTGCAAAAGGTCAAACTATGTTTTTCCGTTTTTTTGCTGATACATTTTTTGCCAAGCGTTATGGACATAGAGCCGTAGTCCTAGAGACGATAGCAGGCGTTCCAGGCATGGTGGCCGGAATGTGGATTCACTTAAAAAGTCTGCGACAAATGAAAACAGGGTATGGGCCCATGATAAGAGACTTACTATCAGAGGCAGAAAACGAACGGATGCACTTAATGTTTTTCCTCGAGATTGCTAAGCCGAGTTGGCCTGAGCGAATTTTAATACTTATCGCACAGTTTGTTTTTTGGAATTATTATTTCTGTTTATATGTGTTGTCTCCTCGCACTGCTCATAAAATGATTCATTTTTTTGAGAGAGAGGCAGTCGCAAGTTATCAATCCTATTTAGACCTTATAGAGTGCGGGCAGATATCAAACGTCCCAGCACCACGACTCGCTATCGATTACTATGACCTACCCCAGGATTCAAGGCTTTCAGACATGATAAAAGAAGTACTTAAAGATGAGCAACGACATGCCGAAGCGAACCTCTTTTGGGGAAAGATGAACTCGTCAAATCCCTCACAGAGTAGCGGGCTCGCGGGTACACGAATCCTCCAATACACGAAAGAACCCGGCAAGACATAATAAAGGAAGATCCAATTTGAGAAGGACTGAGCTTGGATGGTTATGGGTTTTTGCGAACGGTATTTCGCATCTAATCACACAGAGGTATCATCTTGGAATCCTGAGCCTCACCTGTTCCTAGCACGGAAGACCTGAATCAAAATGAGGGTACTCAATGTCCAGATATTCTGAAAAAGTAGTAATTGTAACTGGCGCGGGTTCCGGCATTGGCCGGGCCACTTCAATCCGATTTGCTAGTGAGGGAGCATCAGTAGTAACCGTCGACCTTGACCAAGGGCTTATCGAGGAAACGAATCATTTGATCAGTGAGATGGGTGGAAAGGTACATGGGGTAGTCGCGGATGTTGGGGTCTCATCCGAAGTCAAAAATTACATTGAGACAGGAGCCAACGCATTTGGTGGAATTGACGTCCTCTTTAACAATGCCGGGATTGTGGGCCAAGTTTCGGCCCTAGAAGACCTAGATGAAGCGATATTTGACGAGATTTATCGTGTCAATATTAAGAGTGTCTGGTTAGGCATGAAATACGTAAGACCCTATATGAAAATAAGAGGTGGCGGGGGTATTGTTAATACCGCGTCAGCAGCAGGGCTTACGGCAACACCGACTCTGATAGGGTATGGTGCCAGTAAACATGCCGTTGTCGGCATGACTAAGAGCGCTGCTGTCGAAATGGCGACAGACAATATACGTGTCAATTGCGTTTGTCCGGGGATAGTTCAAACGCCAATGATAGGAAGGATCGAGGATCAATCCGTATCATTAGGAATTGTCAAAAATGCTACTGAATACCAGAGAACTTATGAAGAACGAACCCCATTGGGAAGATACGTTACACCCTCCGAGGTCGCTGCGCTGGTCACATTTCTAGCTTCAGACGAAGCATCGATGATCACCGGGGAATCTTCCGTAGTAGACGGAGGTTTTCTGCAATCTTAGGAAGGAATGGGGGAAAAATTGGTCCGCCCCTCCTTTAGTTAGCAAGAAAACATCAATTTACCAGAAAAAATGGTCTAGGTGGGTGACCCCTTATGCCTCAGCATTCGTACAAAATTATTAACCGAGACAAAAATAAGCTGAAAATAAAAAACGATAACTGGATTTGAAGGCGGAGTAGCAATGTGGACTGAATGGACTTGTAGCCGGCGCGGGAAGGGGACTGAGCGGATATACACAGAGGTTGATGGAAAGGTTTGCTCTGACAACGAGCATGGGATTCGAGAAATAGCTGGGACTTTCAAAGCAATCCATGTAGACATGAAAGAGGCACACAAACATATCAGTGATGCTAGTGACCTTGTTCGTGATGATAGGCAGGGCTGGAGTGAGCTCTATCCTTATCTAAGATACTCAGCACCCAAAAACTTTTTATATTTGCAGGAGGTCCGAGTGCAACCTCACCTTCGGCGCATGGGCATTATGCGACGAATCGTTACAGACCTGGCGGGCACGTGGCCAAACGAGGAAATCGTGATTTATCCAGAGCCACTCGAGAGTGAGAAACCAGTCGAAAAAGACGATCTCATTATGTGGTATGAAAATGTAGGATTCACGGAGAGGCGGTTTTGGGACATCAAGCCTACGCCAGGCTACAAAGCTTCAGTTATGGTGCGCGCGCCCTGTTAGTCAAAATTGGACTTTTGCTTCTCCGAGCACCGATCAATATGTTAAATGAACAGCAAAGAACTTCTGGCTCCAGGCGCAAATTTTTACAGGACCGAAAACTGCCAACACAAATTAGGGATACATCGATCATCGCTCTCTTCTGGTGCCGAGTGTTATTTGGGCTAAACGATCACCTACCCAACAAATGCCATTTGCTTGAGCTCTGTCACACGGTCTCTTAAAGCTGCGGCCTCCTCAAATTCAAGGTTTTTCGCATGCTCCAGCATTTTTTTCTCAAGAGATGCAATTTTGCGCCCTAACGCAGCTGGATTAAGGTCGATAACATCTTCACTGAGAGGTGCTCGTTCACCCAAAGATGCTTTACCGCTCTTAATCTTTCCTTTGGTGGGCATCCGTCGAGCACCCTCGAGAATGTCTTGCACTGATTTATAAATACCTTTCGGGACTATTCCATGTGACTTATTGAAGGCGATTTGTTTGTCACGCCGCCGATTTGTCTCCGCGATCGCCCGATTCATGGACCCAGTTTCCCTATCGGCGTATAGAATGGCCCGCCCATCAATATGTCTAGCAGCTCTGCCAATCGTCTGAATCAATGATCTTTCACTTCGTAGAAAGCCTTCTTTGTCCGCATCTAGTATCGCCACCAATGAAACCTCTGGCATATCTAATCCTTCTCTCAATAAATTGATGCCCACCAAAACATCAAATTTCCCTAGTCGCAAATCACGGATAATCTCAACGCGCTCTACCGTATCAATGTCTGAATGCAAATATCTAACCTTGACAGAGTGTTCTCCCAAGAATTCAGTCAAGTCCTCGGCCATCCTTTTAGTCAGCGTAGTGACCAAAACTCGATGCCCTGCCTCAACCGTGACGTTAATCTCAGATAATAAATCATCAACCTGCGTGGTGGCTGGCCTAATCTCAATAGGAGGATCAACCAAACCTGTCGGTCGAACTAACTGCTCCACTACTTGCCCAGCATTATCATGCTCGTAAGAACCAGGCGTGGCAGAGACATAGATGGCCTGCGGACATAATGACTCCCATTCCTCAAATTTAAGAGGTCTATTATCAAGCGCAGATGGAAGCCTGAAACCGTATTCAACCAGCGTTTCTTTCCGACTACGATCTCCTCGATACATTCCCCCAATTTGAGGGATCGTGACGTGAGATTCGTCAACCAATACAAGTGCGTTTTCTGGAATATACTCAAACAAAGTTGGGGGTGGTTCCCCCGAGGCCCGCCCAGATAAATAGCGCGAGTAATTTTCAATCCCCTGACAATAACCCAGCTCCCGTATCATCTCGATATCATATCGAGTCCGCTGCTGGAGTCTTTGCGCTTCCAGCAATTTCTCAAGATCTTTGAGTTGATCGACACGATGCTCAAGCTCTGTCTCAATTGAATCAACAGCTTCCAACATAATGTCTCGAGAGGCGACATAATGAGATTTTGGGAAAATAGTAACCCTCGGCAATTTCTCTGCTATCGAGCCGGTCAGAGGATCGAAGGAACAAATGTTTTCAATTTCCTCATCAAATAGCTCAATTCTTATGGCCAACTCACCTGACTCAGCTGGAAATATATCGATAACGTCCCCCCGCACTCGATAAGTTCCACGTTTGAATTCAATATCATTGCGCTCGTACTGAAGTTCCGCTAGTTGCCTTAACACATTTCGTTGATTGATCATCTCACCTCTGGAAAGATGCATTACCATTTTGAAATAAGACTCTGGATCACCCAACCCATAAATTGAAGACACGGTTGAGACCACCAAACAATCTTGTCTTTCAAGCAAGGCCTTTGTTGCGGAGAGACGCATCTGTTCTATGTGATCATTGACCTGGGCATCTTTTTCAATATAGGTGTCTGACGAGGGAACATAGGCCTCAGGTTGAAAATAATCATAGTAAGACACAAAATATTCGACCGCATTATTCGGAAAAAACTCCTTAAATTCACCATAGAGTTGCGCTGCAAGCGTTTTGTTGTGAGCCATCACAATTGTCGGTCTTTGCAGGGCTTGTATGACATTTGCCATGGTAAAGGTCTTTCCTGATCCAGTGACCCCAAGAAGAATCTGTGAAACCAACCCGGATTGAACTCCCTTAACCAGCGCATCAATCGCAACCGGCTGATCACCTGCGGGGGCATATTCTGATCGAAGTTCAAATACTCGGCTCACGGTTTTAGTACTCGAATTAAGTTTGGACACACACAAGGATAACGAATGTGCAGACGCGTTTAATATAGAGTTTAAACCAAGAGTTGACTGGTAGAAAACGCCCTGTGTACACTGCGCTCTCAAGAGAAGATTTTTCCGCCTTAGCTCAGTTGGTAGAGCAGCTGACTGTTAATCAGCGGGTCGCTGGTTCGAGCCCAGCAGGCGGAGCCAAATCCTTGGGGTGAGCTGGCTACAACACTCGCATGATGTGCGAACAGCAACCGAGTAAAGAGTCCGTCTAGCACGATGCTGTCGCGCAAAGACCCAGGAAAATTCGCTCACCTACGAAAAAGATAAATACTCAATGAAGGGACGTAAATACAGCCTTTAGGGACTGGGAAAGCACAAAAAAGACCTGTATTTTATGGACGCAAACTTCTATCACCGAACAGGATTGGACTCCATCACGATGGCTGCAATTTGCAAACCTCATTAAAAAGCATCCGATAATAAAGTTGTGTTCTTCAGAAGTAACGTACACTTGTGCCGTTTTTAGATTCCACCATCAACAGTTTTGGTGGACTATGACAAAAAGTTAATTGCCCATCGATTGCAGTGCGATAGGTGGCGCGGAATAAAGAAAGAATTGATCCATGTGATCGAAACGCATTTCAATCTTTCTTCAGGAGGTTTTTTTGGTTGAGCTTGGCCGCGGTAAAGATGGAAGTTGCTACTACGATCAAGGGCACGTATACAAAAAACTATCTGACTTCGGAATAGCTTACCACCCAATCACACATTACCTGATATCGTACTTAGGCGAGGTAGGGTTTAGATCTAGCTCTTTCATAGAAATTCAGTTAACACCGAGCAGTTATTTTTATAAAGCTGAACCTTATCTAAAAATTAAACTCGAGGAGGTGCAGGAATATCTTCGCGACTACTGCCGCCTTCAATCAAAACTACTAACACTTGGAATTGGTATTACAGATTTAGGTCTTGGACTAGATAAATTGAATTTCATGAAAGATAAAACTGGTTCCTTCAAGTGGGTCGACTATGGCGGCATCGGATTTTCCTTTGACAGGCGCCATGCAGTTGTTCATAACGATCTTCTCCCATCTATTCTGGCACAATTTGAAGGCATTGAACGCAGAGGTACTGCGAATATTCTCGACTCCCGTCTAATGATGTTGTTTTTCTGTCATCAACTTGATGCTATTTTCTCTAAAAAACCAACGCAGGAGATTATGAGTAGTCTGTGGAAAATCAAGTTAAATGAATTATTTCTGGAGGATGAATTCCAAAAATATCAGCCTGCATGCAATTTAACACTCATGATTTGCCGTCTGTTCCGATCTAGAAATTGGGTCAACGAACAAACTTGGCTGGATTTGGAAAAAATACTGAACTTATGAAAATTAATGTTAAGGAAAAAGCAGATATCGAAGAGATTAGATTCCTAGCTGATAGAGTCGAAGTGCGCGGGTATCAAAGTTATGATATTCGAAAGAACTCCATCAGATTTATGGAGAAAGACTCGCATGACTGGGCAGATACTAGACTCAAAACTCGTTTATTAGAGCTCGTAATATTAGAAAAAATGTGCACCTCTTACTTAGATTTCGGGAGTAATCTAGGAGTATTGGTTTTCAAAGCCAGTATGCAAGGTGTGAATGCTCGGGGTATCGACTACAATCAGGATTACACTAGTAATTGCGAAAAAATTGCCGGATATCTAAATCTACAGCATGCTAGCTTCTATTCAGACACCTTTGAATATTTCAAAGCCTGCCCCAACTGGGACCTAATTTCCTTGATGAACATTCACCACCATTTATTTGGCCGGACTGACCTCCCAATGTCGCTACTAGATATAAATCAGTCAGTGCTCAAAAAATGCAAATGGTTTCTGACTCAATTTCCTACCGAACTCGATAAGAAAGCCAGCAAGTGGACAACCTTATTTCGAGGCATCGGCTCATATAGTAGACAGGAATTTATGAAGAGCTTGGGTGGGAGAGAATTCACTGTTTTGTACGATAGTGATACTAGACCGATTCTGCTCGTGAGAGGTGATCTAGCAATTCCATGAACCTTTAATTCACCATACATGCAGGTTGTGATAATCTGACAATAAGCAAAAATCCGAGCAGCGTAGGCTCTTCGGAGGTTTTACGACAACGAATTATTTTAAGAGGCGTTTTTCTCGGAAATGTACGATAAAGGAAAGCAAGACCGTTTATGCGTCACGTCATTTTCACCAGTAGGATATGAAGCCTATGGGAAAGAGTTCTTAAAAACATATGTGGCGTATGTTGATGCACCGTTATACGTTTATGTCGAGGGTATGAAAAATAAGCCTGCTTTCAACCATGAAAAAATAACTTATCTTGATCTTTGGGAGGTTGATGGATTACTTGCCTTCCTGAAAATGGCGGATTTCCCTGCCGCTAAAGGAGACCTTTGGAACGAGGGAGGTCGACCTAATTACAGATGGATGACACATACTTTCTGCAGGAAAAATTTTGCGCAAATAGATGCGGCACATCGATTTGCTCAACTAGGAGGCAAGGAGTTATTTTGGCTTGATGCTGATATCGTTTTCCGTGGCGCTTTCAAATTGCCTCCACTCAACGATGATTTTACTCTTTACCTGGGAAGAACTGACCATCACAGCTGTACTTCCTTTGTTGGCTGGAACCTCTCTCTACCTTATTCAAGATCGTATTTCAAAAAGCTGAAGCAACTATACATGACTGGCACCATCTTTGCTCTCAAATATTGGCATGACTGCTTCGTCTTAGATACCCTTAGAGAAGATTTAAAGCTCCCAAGTAAAAACTTAGCTAACAGTCTTGACGCGCCGGCATATTCAAATGTTTTCGATATGGTATTCCAAAATGCACGGCACAAAAAAGGCGATCTGAAATAAGGTTGGCGGACCTAAATGATTTTCTTTATCAATGCAGTCAGTAAATGACAAATTACTCTTCAAGGCTATACACCCCTACTCAAATTGTAAAACTTAACGACCACTATTTCATCAGTGACTGTTGGCACCACAGAATCATTCATTCGAAAAATGTATCTTTACCAATCAATGAGTGGAACATTTTGGATGATCAACTCTCAGGGCCTCACTCTATTGTTACAAACGGAGAACTTTTTGTAACAGAGAGCACTGGAAATAACTCGATCATAGTTTACCGACAAAAGAGCGCCTCCGAATTTAAAAAAATTCAGGAGATTCCCGACGTCGGAAAACGCCCACATAGAACAGTTTACGATTCAGTGAGAAGCTGTTTTTTTGTGATAAGTGGGAATGATCAAACTCTTCATACCTTCGCAATTGTTAACGGAAAATTAAAAAAAATCGGTTCTTTTTCACCCCCTATTTTGAGCAATCAATATGTCCGCTCCATTAATGTAAGTGGTGATAATCTGTACTTTGTAGGCAATTATAACATCCTAATTTACTCTCTCTGCGGAAATCAAATTCGACTGAAAAGGAATATTCAATTGCACCAAGCATATATCAGGGCCAATGATATTTTTTTACTAGGGAATGAAGCTGGTTTTCTGACTAGAAAGCCTAAAGGCATGTATTTTTTTTCAAAAATTGAAGAATTGGAGAAAGGGACGGCAAAAGATGTCTCAAAAAATTGCCTTGGCACACCTTACTATATGAGTCTATTTGACGACGGATTCTGGGTTCCCGAAATAGACGAGCACAGTCGAATTGTTAAATATCAGGTTTCAAACGACATCATAAACTTCAATGATTCATCAGTGGCCTTTGATTTTGGTGAACCCAATCAAGCATCAATTAGCAGAAAATCTCAATTCCCGCTCTAAAGATATTTCTGTTGCTTAGAAAACTGATAACTTTTCGCCTATTAAACATTTAAGGGTGTTGAGTCTGACTTTAATATAAGCGCCTTAAATCTTCAGCGAAACGTATTTCCAAAAACCTCAGCGTTATTATCCAAATTACATTAATAAAAGCGGCACGACCATTTGGCCTCGTTTTAAATCAAGCTCATCCCTACTCTGATTTGAAGTACTATCTTATTGCTACATTTAATTGTACCTATTGTCTGACACCAACTTGGCTTTTTCACGGAGCAATCTGGAATCATGAAACCAATTAACTAGGATACTTTTAATAAGATAGACCTTCGAGTCGGGACAGTGGTGTCGGCTGAGCCCTTCAAGGAGGCAAGGAAACCCGCATATATTTTGCACGTTGATTTTGGACCTGAAGTTGGGGTACTCAAGTCCACTGCTCAAATAACAGCCCTCTACGACT
>MDTB01235824.1_pt1 | contig 10742 bp, 10 predicted proteins | sample 811161 | NCBI WGS metagenome assembly MDTB01 (sample SAMN05326650, study PRJNA326480) | marine metagenome | isolation source: seawater | place: Mediterranean Sea | collected 2009 | reverse complement strand
TTCTAGGGCCGCCTACCAAGAGACTCGATTTCATTAATGAACTCACCAACATCCTGAAATTGTCTGTAAACTGATGCATATCGTACATATGCTACTGGATCAATTTTTTCGAGCTTAGCCATGACTCTTGCCCCAAGAACCTGGGTCAAAACTTCTCTAGATTCCTCGGATTCTAGCTCAGAAATAATACTATCTGCAGCCTCCTCCAATATATCTATACTTACAGGCCTTTTCTCACAGGCCTTTAGCAACCCATTAAGGAGTTTTTCTCTGCTAAATGGCTCTCTTATCCCATCACGCTTAACGACTCTCATGTCGCTGTGCTCTAAATGTTCATAAGTTGTGAACCGATGGCCACAGTCTAAGCACTCTCTTCTTCGCCGCACAGAAAGGCCATCCTTGGATTCTCTTGAATCCACGACTTTATCATTTATTCCTCCACATTTAGTGCACCGCATAAATCTATTACCAATATGAACAACCCAATTCAATGCAGTCAACGATCAACTCGGGTATCTTAAACCAATTTATTAAGGATCAGTTAAGAATTATTGACCTAGTTAATTTTCATATTTGTGATAATTGACTGGTTATCAATAACCATAGCGATTCTTTATCATGCTTTAATTATAAATATCATTGAAATTTATATGGCGAATTTATTTTCAAATTATGATGCTATTTATTGAAATTAAAAAATAAATGGGCAAAATAATAGCTAATGTCTTTACCTATATTAGATCGTTGGAGCAACGCAGTTAACAATCATAATGAAGAAGAGGTTTTGTCTCTGTACAATGAAGGCGCCGTACTTGTAGCTACTTTTTCTCCAAACCCTTTGAACACTACTGAAGCCATTCGAAGTTACTTTGAAAATTTCTTATCAAACCCCGGGGCTGGAGTTAAATTCAATTTGGACTCTATCAACAAACAGGAGATAGCTGAAAATGTAATAGTTCTTAGCGGGATTTATACATTTTTAAAAGAGGACGATGGAAATACTTTAGAAGTACCTGCACGCTTTACTTATGTTGTGGATGAATCATCTGAGAGCCAGATCATACACCACCACTCTTCTCAATTACCTTAGCCTAAATATATAAGGAAATTATAATTTCCCTATATTGACAGTCCAGTAGTTATTAACCCTCCCAACTCCCATTGAATCGGTTTCTTTATTGAACATCATAATTCTTTGCGAATCAGAAACCCACCAAGCTCTGAACGCCTCTCCTGGTTCTGGACTTAGCTTGTAAAGAAGCTCCCAGTAAACCTTGCCAGCATATCCAGCATTCTTAGCCCGCGCCGCATAGCCTGAACCATCAAAACTTTTGTGTGAGAAGAAGTCTTGAAAATGCATGTCGCCTGAATGCATTTCTGAAGCCAATGTTAGTTCTTGATCAATTCTTAATGCAATTAACCCAAGAGCAACTCGTCTTTGATTAATTTCCGACAGAAGTTTCTTATATATTGAAGTGCCCCAGTTAACTTGTTCATTATAACTTTTAATAGCTTCATTCTTTTCATAAACCAATTTCAGGTTTGATAAACTATTCACATCAGAATCAGGGTTATCTTCATTAGGTTTGGCAAGAGCTATGAGCTCATTAAATTTAGCCGGGACGAATGCGCTTTCACCTTTGGACCAGGAGATCTCGCTATCCAGTTCAGAAAATAAACCAACATAACCCTTTAACGATTCATCGTCCTCAAACTGATTACCTTTAAGCGAATCAGTTAAGACTTTGTATCGCTCTTGAGAATTTTTAACCGTATCCTCCATTTCTTTTACTCTTTGTTTTAAATTATCTGGATCTTTTTCCTTCCATTTTGTCATTACAATTATAAGAGCAGCACTAGAAGCATCCTTCCACGCCTGGTAGTCATTCTCAAAAGAGGTTGAACTTTGTTCGGATGCACTAAGCGATGAGACCTTTGAAGAAAACTCGGACAATCGTTTGCTACGAGCCTGTTGTAAGAGTTTCTCGTAAGTTTCCTTGAACTGATCTCCCAACTCTCTAAATGAATCATAAACAATTTCTCTTTTGGACAACTCTTCTGAGATTAAAAACTTTAGACTCCTGTCTTTGTCCTCTTTAGTCAGTTCAAAATCCTCCTCAGAAGGACCAGGCATTTTAAAAGGAACACTTTCGTCAACAACGGTAGACTTTAAGTTCTCTTCGGAAGGCTTGTCGTTATTTCCAGCCCCGTTAACATAGATCTTTTTTGTAATTACGGTCTTACTATTTTGATCTTCCCCGCTAGAAATCTTAATCATCTTCCCACTGCTTACTAAGTATACACCCAACCCACAAAGTCCTATTAACGTAATAAGAACCAAGACCCCGCCCATCGAACTTGATTTTTTAATTACTATTGGTTTAGGCGGAACATAAGAGGAAGCTCCGGGCATCTTTAACACAGGAGGCTTGTTGTCTACCGGCTGACTAACATTCGTTTCAATATTTTCGTTTGTAATCGTCTCAGCTTGAGGCAGCTCACCCATCTCAAGAATCTCAATCTCTTGGTCAGGGCTTGCGGGAATCAAAAACTTTGCATTACAGCTAATGCAGCGCCCTTTTTGGCCAGCGTGTTCTTCGCTAACCTCAATTATTGTCGAACAAACAGGGCAATTAATTTGCATGTGCGGCTAGGGTAAAATAAATTTTTTTTATTTAGGAAATTCACTCATCGCCTTAAGAGGCCTTCCACCGAAGGGTTTATCCCAGCCATTTTTTCCAGGATCAAAATATAAGGTGGCAGGAGCATCCTTGAACATGTATTTGGACTCTTCTGGAGCATCTCCCAAAAACTGAACCGTCTTGAGACCGATGCATCCACTAAATGCTGAAACTCCTATGCTCGTCACATTCGGAGGAATCGTTACATTGGTGATCTTTATACACTCCCTGAATGCAGAGTTACCGATCGAGGTAAGTGTACTCGGCAGAGTCAATGACGTCATTCCACTATTTCTATAGAAAGCATTCTCTCCGATTGTTGTAACGGCAAAACCTTCAATAGTACTGGGTACAATCACTTGCCCAACTCTAGTACACTTAGTAAGAATAACTGATTCGCCGTTAAGACTATATTCAAAACCACTTAAATCGACCTTTGGAACTTCCTCTTCTGAAGGCTGTGCCTTATTTTGATTCTCCTGATTCTTATTTTCTTTATCCTTGCAACCTATTAAGAGAGCTAAGGTAATAATTAATGAGAGTAATCTTTTCATAACTACAATTTACCACCTAGTAAGCGAGTGACCAATTAAAAATAGACTCCGAAAAATTGGAGTTAATTAGAGTTATCAGTACGGAAAAATAGACCTAATATACTAATTTTTCTGATAAAAGATATTAGTAATGCTCTAAGTGAAAATTCCCTAAGGGGTTTTGAGGTAAATATCTTTAAATTCTACGACCATGCCCTTGTCATGTAGTTGTAAGCCGATGAACCCTTTTTCAAGCTGTCCCTCCTTAATATTATCTGTGAATTCAGAGGCCAATTTATTATTTATCCACAATTGGAAAAAGTTACCTTTGGCCACGATCCTACAGTCATTCCAGTCGTGACGTTTTATCTCATCAAGTTTAATGGCATCTTTGATTTTCTCACTCTTTCCCTTGCCATCGTTGTCGATAACCAAACGCGTTCCTCTCGGACAAGGAAACTCACGTCGGGTACCGGAGCCAAAATGAAAATCCCAAGCTCCCAATACACCTGGTCCAATGCCAACATGACCAATGTCAGCATGATAACCCTCGAATGGTCTTTTATTTGTTTTGTCTGGCCGTGTCCTAATCTCAACTCCAGTGTTACCTTTGGTTACCATTTTATATTTAAACTTAAGTTCAAAATCTTTTAACTCTTCATTCTTGGAATAAACAAGATAGACAAGACGATCTTCTTGACCCTCACCTCTTATGACTCCGTCCTTTATAGACCAGGGCTTGTACGGAGTTACCGGAGCACTACGCCATCCGGTCAAAGTCTTTCCATCAAAAATGGAAACAAATCCATTCTTATCCTCAGCATTTAAAAGAGAGACAGATAATAAAATAAAAAAACAACTGACTAAATATTTTAAGGTTTTAAGCATAGGACATATTTTAACACTTAAAAATTTATTGAAAACAAAATATAGTTTCGCCAATAAAGAAAATTAACCCCAAGAGGAAAAATCAACCCTCTACGGCTAGAGTAGAGGATTTTATTAAACTATAATATCATGAAGAACATTACCAGCCACATCGGTCAGTCTAAAATCTCTTCCACTAAAATGATAGGTTAAGCGTTCATGATCAATCCCCATCATATGAAGTATTGTTGCATGAACGTCATGTATCGATGTTCTATTGACAGCTGCATGGTAGCCAATCTCATCAGTTTCCCCGTAACTAGTTCCGCCCTTAATGCCTCCTCCGGCCATCCACATGGTAAATCCAAACGGATGATGATCTCTTCCACTTCCTCCCTGTTTATGAGGTGTCCTTCCAAACTCCCCGCCCCAAACGATTAAGGTTTCATCCAGCATTCCTCTTTGCTCTAAATCTTTAATGAGGCCGGCCATTGGTTGGTCTGTCGAAGCGCAGTGCTTGTTATGGTTTCCAGTAATACTACCGTGAGCGTCCCAATTGTTATCACCATGACCTCCTCCTGAATACAACTGGACAAATCTCACTCCACGTTCCACCAATCTCCTCGCCATTAAACACTGAGTGCCAAAATATTCACCAGGATTTCCTTTTTCAATCCCGTAGAGTTTCTTAGTATCATCAGTCTCTTTGTCAAGATCAAGGGCCCCGGGCGCAGCAGACTGCATGCGGTAGGCAAGTTCGAAGGATTGAATCCTTGCCTCCAGAGAAGTCTCAGCAGGACGATCGTTTGAATGCAATTGGTTCATCCGACCAGCAAAATCTAAAAGCTCTCTCTGATTTCCATCCATCACATCCTTAGGTCTATTAAGATTAAGAATTGGCGTCCCTCTTGATCTGACTGGTGTTCCTTGAAAAGCTCCTGGAAGAAATCCAGACCCCCAGTTAGGTGCCCCCCCTATAGGACCGCCTCTATGGTCATACATGACAACGAATCCAGGTAGGTCTTGATTTTCAGTGCCTAGCCCATAGTTCACCCATGATCCTAGACTAGGAAAACCCGTTCTGATCATGCCGGTATTCACTTCGAATAATGCAGGGGCATGGCTTATGGAGTGCCCATAGACACCGCGCAGCATCGCCGTATTATCTATAACTTTAGACAGGTGCGGATACCTATCCGAAACCCAGTGCCCACTCTGACCATGCCTTTCAAATTTGTAGGGCGAAGGAAAAAGTCCTCCTGCACTTCTGGCCCCTTTCGTTTTGACCACATCATTGACACTCTTCCCAGAATATTTTTCTAGTGCCGGCTTGTAATCAAATAAGTCTACGTGGCTGGGGCCTCCGTACATGAACAAGAAAATAACACTCTTAGCCCTAGCCGCAAAATGCGGTTGACTAGGAGTAAATGGAGAAGGTTTCTGGCTACCTAGTAAACCTTCCTGGGCCATCATGGCTGATAGAGCCAACGATCCAAAACCGCATCCCGACCGCTTCAACAACTCGCGTCTAGAAAGAGAACTTGGATTTATCGTAGAATTAATCGACATAGCAAAATTCGTTAAGAGTAAATAATACGTGGCACAAGTTATCTAGAGATTGCCCATCTTTAGAAAGTAAGTCATTACTGGCAGTTATCTCTAGTTCTGTTGGTGCCCTTGATAGAGCACGCCAATAAGCTTCAGTAATAAGTTTTGGAATATCTGATTCTCCTACATTTTTCTTTATCGACTCGGCAAAATGCGATGCCTGGGATCTAACAAACTCATTATTCAACAGCATCAGGGCTTGTGTTGGGACAGTAGTAAGTTCTCTAACCCCTCGGCTTTGCATTGCATCAGGAACATCAAAAACCTCAAAGAAAGGAACTCTCATGGATCTCCTCATAAAGACATAAATACTCCTTCTCCAAGTATTGGGACCGTCTTTAACATTGACCGGCCATTTGTTTGTGGATCCGGTATTAATGGCATCCTTAGACACCCATGGTTTAACACTCGGGCCATAAAGTTTTTTATTCAAGGTACCGGCCGTATTCATTATTGAGTCTCTAATAATTTCACCCTCCAGACGACGGCCCTCTCTTCTCCAGTAAAGTTTGTTTTCTGGATCAATATCATGTCTTTTCTGATCCCATGCCACGCTCTGCATGTAGGTAGAGCTATTCATTATGAGCTTATGAATAGTTTTTATTTTCCACTGACTTTTAATAAGCTCCTGAGAAAGCCAGTCAAGTAACTCGGGGTGGGTTGGCCTGTCTCCAACCTGACCAAAATTATTGCTGGTTTTAACCAAGCCTTCACCGAAGTGATGCTGCCACAGCCGATTAACAATAACGCGGGCAAGCAATTCACCTGAGCCTTTCTCAGTGTCGGTTAACCAGTGAGCCAATGCTTGCCTACCATCCCCCTTATTCTGATCGCTTTCACTAAGCCAAGACTTTACGTCTCCATTATCAGCACTTAACGCGGTTAAAACGCCAATGCCTACGTCATCACCTTTTTGCTCAACGTCTCCTCTTTTGAGTAGTGGATTTTTCTTTTTGTTGCCACCGTTCCAAACCATTGCCTTGACCTTTGAACCCGGTTTACCGATTTCGAGTTCCCTGTCTCCTTCACGGCCGGGAAGAAAAAATCCTACCATCTTGTAGTAATCCTCCTGAGAGATGGGGTCATATTTATGATTGTGACATCTTGCGCACCCAACGGTCAGTCCAAGGAAGGCAGAACCTGTGGCCGATACAATATCATCCATCTTATCGTAGTTGGCTTTTTCTCTATCGACCCCATCGACGTTTGTAACGGTTGACCCTGCACTTAAAAAACCAGTCAGACTAACTGCCAAGGAATCTTTAGGAGAAATGATATCACCAGCCACCTGAAGCTTTACAAACTGATCAAAAGGCAAATCGTCGTTAAGCGCACGAATCACGGCATCACGATAGGTCCAGGCATGAGGCCTCTCATTATCACTCTCGTATCCATGGCTCTCTCCAAACCTTGCAACGTCCAACCAGTGTCTTCCCCACCTCTCCCCGTAATGAGGGCTGGATAGCAGTCTGCTCAGAAGTTTATCATAAGCATCAGTCGAATCATCTGAAACGAAATCATTAACTTCATCTCGGCTCGGAGCTAATCCAACAAGATCAAAACTGACCCTTCTGATGAGCTTTGATTTGTCTGCCATCTTGTTAGGATGAAGCTCTTTATTATTCATCTTATCAAGGATAAATAAATCAATTGGATTTGTTGCCCATGAATCATCCTCAACCGAAGGGACTACCTGATCTAAAATCTTTTTTAAGGACCAAAGGTCTGTCACCTTTTCAGAAGAGTTGGCACTTTGGATAGCTAAGAATTGTGAAGTTGTGACGAACAAAAAAAACACAAAAGAACGAAGCTTTTGAGTGTAGTTTTCAATTAACGCCTCCATGACTAATTAAATTATACAGATATTTATTATGGTAAAGTGAGTTTCCATAATTTTAATTTTTATATTATTTAAAAATCTTATTATTTCTCCCCGAGGATTTGAGCTTTTCAACCAAATATTAACATGAATTTTATTGATTTTAACATGTTTCCCATGAATTTTTAAAAAGTTATAATCATCAAAATATTTCTATTCATTTATTATTGTGAACACCAAAGAGGATCGAAACCTAACAAATTACCCCAAGCAATATAATGACTACCTCATGGACTCACCAGATTTTGGCGATCTTTATGCGAAAATTAAAAACGCAACCCCTGTCATTAAAGGTCAGGAAGTCACCCCTGAAATTATAAAAAAATATTTTAATGACCAAATTTATCCATACCAAGATAGGATGGATATGGAGGAATATTATAAACAAAAGTTAGGCCTACAAATCGAACTCGTTAAATTACACAACTGGATTCATGAGTCAGGCCAAAAGGTTCTCATTATTTTTGAAGGAAGAGACGCCGCCGGTAAAGGAAGTACAATCAAAAGGTTTATGGAACACTTGAATCCGAGATGGGCAAATATCGTTGCTCTTGAAAAGCCGACAGAAGACGAGAGAGGTCAATGGTACTTTCAAAGGTATGTGAGACATCTGCCTTCAAGAGGTCAAATCATTTTCTTTGACCGATCCTGGTATAATCGAGCAGGTGTTGAAAGGGTTATGGACTTTTGTTCAAATGATGACTATGAACACTTCCTTGAGAACGTCCCACTGTTTGAACGCATGCTAACACAAAGTGGTACATTTCTAATTAAATTTTACCTATCAGTAAGTCGAGACGAACAAGCAAGAAGATTCAAGCAAAGAGAAACTAATCCTCTGAAAAAATGGAAGCTCTCCCCAATCGATAAAGAGGCCCAACAAAAGTGGGACGATTACACTGAAGCCAAGAATGAAATGTTTGTGCGTACTAATAGCGCTCACTGTCCTTGGATCGTCATTAAAAGCGAAGACAAAAGAAGAGGAAGAATTGAAACAATGAAGGCTGTGCTTAATTCTTTTGAATATCCGGACAAGAACGAATCTTTTGTGGGTAAAACTGATCCTCTAATTGTAGCAAAAGTAAATGAACTTATTGACTCAGAAGGCAAGTCCAAGATTGATGGTTAGCCTAAAAATAAAACTCCCTACTAACCTGTTTTATTTTTGAGACCTAATGAAATCAAAAAATCCTTTAAGGTTATCTGTATTAATTAGGTCGACTCCTGAAGATTGGAGCTCCTTCCAGACTGATTTTTTATCTGGAGTCGCCCAAAACCTAATCCTTCGACTCTCGCTGTGAGCCCTTTCTACTAACTGCTTGAGTTTCTTTTTTTCCTCCACTGGAAATGGCCCCTCCCCTTTCCATTTAAAATGTGACCCCCACCTATCACTTATAAGCGGCATTAAATTTACTGGTAGCTTACCACCGAGATCAGAAATCCTTCCGTCTATTCCAACACTTCTATCAAGGTCCTTGGATATTTTTTCCTTGGCCCGATTTCCACTTATAACAATATCAACTGCGCCCTGGCTCCACTTCCCTTGAACCGTGCCACTAATAATATCTTCATATTTCTTCAATAGTTTTCTTAGTTCAGAATAAGCGGCCTCCCCTTCCGACTTTATATCTATCAATAAGATTAAGGCTTCTTTCTCCCCGTATACATAGCCATCACCAAGCCTCACTCTCTCTTTCAGAGGATCAAGATATAGGCTCTCTAGTGTTACATCCTCTCTCAACTCAGATCGATCATGCCCCACTAAGAATTTTCCATTCACCAAATAAACGTCGACCTCAACACTGCAGAAACAACAATCAAGAGCATCCTTCAACGGCCTCTTCTGATAATAATCATTATGCGCATGCCCTTGGATAATTGAGTTGTGATCATCCGCCGCCAAGGGCACCGAAAGAAAAACTAACAGAACACAGAAATAATTTTTTATTACCATGAAAGCTTACCCGGTAAAAATTCGTCTATGAGGTCGTTATAAAAAGGTTTAAGCGCTTTGACATCTACTCTCTCTTCACTCTTCGTATACAGATCATAGGGATTAAAGGCACGGACCCATGAAAACATTTCAATATCATGCTGACTCATTAGGCGAGTGTACTGTCCTTCTTTGTGCCCGGGATAAAATGAGTGGTATCTAATCATATAAAGCGCAGGTTCAGGCAGGTAGTCTTTTACAACATGATATAAGTATTCATCATGTCCCCAGGACATGGTCACCTTATCCAGCCCACAACCTTCTTCATAAATTCCAAGCTCTGTTGAATATTCAGGATGGTTGGAGTCAGGGTTATCTTTAAAAAACTCATGGAAAACAATCTTCTCAGAGAATTTACAACCTAGAGGAAAAGTGTCTCCGACCACTGCCCACTGCTCTTCTCCAAACAGACATAAAATTTTTCCGAGATCATGAATTAATCCCGTAAGTATAAACCACCTAGGGTGGCCATCTTTCCGAATCGCCTCCGCCGTTTGTAATATGTGTTCAATTTGCGGAAGCTCTATATCAGGATCACTGTCATCGACTAACTCATTTAGAAATTCAATGGCTTCCCATACTGACATCTTTCGCCTATCAAATCTTAAAAAAGCCCCCTTTTTTTGTGTGGCAAATTCGAGTGTTTGGTAACGGTGGTTCAACCTATAAAATTCTTTTACCTCGGGCCTGACCTCATCCTTGTAGTTTCGAAAGCTCTCCTCATCTTCTTCCAGACTAACCGGAGAATTTTCGGGGTATCTTTTTACTAAGTCCTCCTCCCATGACTCGACACTAAAACCCTCAAGTTCATTCTTTTTGGCTTCAGTTGGCTGACTATTCATTTTCAAATCAAAATACTTCAATTACTTATCTTAAGAATCTTCGAGAAGTATTCACATTCAATCAATAACTTTATGCCTCAAATACCCTCAGAGTTTATCAGCCTTGACATGATTTTCAGGCTAGTGAATAAATAAAATCCTTCCAACTCTCATAATTCTACTCAATGAAACAGAAATCACTACTTTCGCTCATCACTTTATTTATTGCTCTTCCAGCACTAGCAGACGACCACCTGGCCACGGTAGGACACTGGAGATTTGATACTGAAGATGCTGAAACTGGAAGTCCAATCACCCAATCAGAAAATGTATCTAATCCAGGGATCCACGATGCATCCC
>MDTB01224055.1_pt1 | contig 10742 bp, 4 predicted proteins | sample 811161 | NCBI WGS metagenome assembly MDTB01 (sample SAMN05326650, study PRJNA326480) | marine metagenome | isolation source: seawater | place: Mediterranean Sea | collected 2009 | reverse complement strand
TCATATGTATTTGACATCTGCTCTCTAATTATTTCCAAATCTTTCTCAGCATCATCATATATTTGTCTTCCATTTAATTCAATTCCCCCAGGAAGTTTTACTCCTTGGAATTTAATTAAGTTCTGGCCCCACTGCCTTTTCATCAATGCAGTTAGGTATTTTTTCAAAAATGAATCATTGTAAACTCTTGTAAAATCATTGGGATCCAAAAGTCTCCAACAATCAAGTACAATATATTCATCTTTTTGAACATTGCCCCAATCAACGTCCAAATATAATCTATCTTGTCTCTGATTAAATCTTATCTGTTTTTCTGTATTTAAAAGAAAATCAATGTCAGAAAGATATGTTTTTGTCATTGCATATGACAACATCTCCATAGAATTGAAGAAATATAAATCATTCAAGAATAATTGATACTTTAAACTAAACATTCCACCAGATATGGTGCTGTTATCAAATCTAAAAATTTTATTAATTCCAATTACTGAAGGTGGAACTTGAATGTAGTTACTGTTTTCTGTGTAACTAAATGTTGTTGCTGTTCCAACAATAGTTGTATCTGCTGTTGTCGTTACAATTCCTACTGAATTTGTTCCTCTTCCTCTATCAATATCCTCTTGAGTTATCTTATATTTTAAATATGTCTGTACTACTCCATCAAAATGTCTTTCATGAAAATATTGTAGAGCATCATCAACAAGATCATCTACTTGCTCATCAGCAATATTAATTTCAAGGACTGGTGCACCCAGTTGCCTTTTACAATAATTGATTAGATCTGATCTACTTGCTGGTTGTGCCATATATTCACAAGTTTCCTAACTGTATTTAGGGTGCTGAAGATACTGGATTATACACATATACATTCCCATTAACTAAACTGTATACTGTGCTCCCAGAACTTACTAAAACATCGTACATATATCTTCCTTCAACTAAACTTCTGGTGTCAGTTCTTCCAAGAGACAGTGCAATTTTACCATCATAAGCACTAGTAAATCCTACTGTAAATGATGTAGTAACTCCAAGTGTTGCTCCAACTGCAACACTTTTTGAAATAGCTGCTGATCCAGTATAATCTGTGAAATTAAATGCCGCATTTGAAGTGTCTAAAACATTTATATTTGCAGTAAAATCAGAACCCCCATAGATGGTCAAATTTAAACCATAAGGAACTCCTGAGTCTGGATCAAAAGTAATGTTTTTAGTTGCCATCTACTATTCCGATTAACTTCATGGTTTCTTGTTGTTTATAATAAAGTTTGCAAAAAGATTTTGCAATATTTTTTAATTCATCACGATCATCACAACTATCTATTTGTGATGCTAACTTAGTATATGCAAATTGTTTTGACAAATTGCTTAGTTCTATTGTATCAGGATCCATTTAATAACTCCTTTAGTAGAGATTTAATTTCTTTTAGTTCACTCTTCATATTAGCAAAATCTTCTTCAATGTTTTGTATCTTATCATTCTTTTCAGATTTTACTTCACGTCTTGAAAGATACTGTTGATATTCAAGACTATTTACATTTATCACCGCATTTGTAGAAGGATCTCTTGCAAGATCCTTATGCCCATCTAATCCATAAAAATCCATCATGCTAAAGCAATTACCCTAAGATCTTTAATCCTAGGAACAAAAGACTGACTATTAGATGCCAATGAAATTTTCACTCTATATGTTCTAAATGCCGGAAGTTGATCAGCAGTAAATGTATATTCTCTGTAATCAAGTTTTTCACTATCAAATGAGCGAGCAATTGATTTTGTAATAAAGGAATCAGATTCTCCATTATTGTTTTCCGAAGCAATAACTTGCCCTCTAGAGTTCAAGTTTGAATATCCGGGGAATGGAGTGAATACTGGATCAAGACCAATTTTATTATTTAAAGAATAGAACGCTCTAATATCAGCATCATCACCAATATGTGCAGATAATATAATTTTAATGGATGATGCAGAATTTTCAAGAACAATCTCTTTTGATATGTATTGACATGCTGTAGGGTCTGAATCAATAGAATTGACTCTAGAATCAGTTGCATAATTTGTAATAATATTATTAATCCTGTTGGAAGTCACAATTGCATTTACTCTTTGAGAGTCAATGACAGGACTTAAACGAGAATCCGTAGTATTCAATGCAAGACTCATCTGCATTGACTTATTACCTACGACATTAGTCAATTTCAAATCTTCATTTACTTTAGATGCAATCATCCTTGGAGTATCAAAATAATTTTTTTGATTGATTGTAATATCTTCAAATCCAGAATCAGTAAATGGAATTTCATTACCACTAAAACTCTTACTGGTAGTTGTTCTCACTTGAGCATTAATGTTTGTTCCAGTAACTGTCAGATTTTGAACTTGTGGAGTAATAATTTCAAATGGCATATTTTGAGTAGCCCTTATATTTCTTCCACCAGTTGATTTTGTTTGTCCAATATAAAGTTTTGGATGACCAATATCAGTACTTCTATCAGTTCCTGTAGTTGTACTCATATCAACCTTAACTTTATAAGAATCAAACGTAAATGGATTTAATTGGGTTACATTATTTAAGTTATGAGTTGTATTAATCCTTTGGAGATTAATACCGGAGTTTTCGTATTTAAACACCGGAGTTCCAACTGGATAAGATCTTGGTGAAGATCCCCTAACAATATTGCCACCAATTGTATTTCCAGAAACATTTGTATATTGGATAATTTCTTCTCCAATTAACAGATATCCAACATTAGTAGTTCCGACACCAACACCCTCAAAAGATGAGAATGTTGTTGCACCACCAACTGCAATACCACCAGTAGACCCAGAAGCAAATTCTGCCGTTAATTTAGTTGGTCTAATATCTGGAAGAACTCCAGATATCTTTACCATATTATCATCAAAATACATTCCATGGTTTTGATGATTGACTGTAAAGTGTGTTCCATCATTATCAATATTGATTGTTGATATTTGAACATCACCACCAACTCCTCCAGGAAGTCCATAATTGAGTTCAGTGGTAATTCCTGCACTATTAGTGTACATAATAGTTTTAGCAGCACCAACAACAAATTCACCTTGAACCGAATTGAAAATTAGTTCATTTGTTTGTCCAATACCCGCAATAGTAAGTCTTGCATTTGTTCCAATTGTTGCTATTCCAATTGTAGAAATTCCAAGAACATCACCAACCTGATATCCAGATCCTCCATTGTTTGCAATTGTTGCTCCACTAGCAACAATACTTCCATTCACAATAGTAATGTCTGCGGTTGCACCTCTACCGTTACCGGTAAGAGTAATGAGATTTACACCACTAAATGTGAGACTTCCATCAGCAGGAGTATATCCAAGACCAGCATTACTTATGGAGAGATTTCCAACAGCAGAAGCTGCAGATCCTACATAATTTCCAGTTGCATTTGTTCCCAATTGTGAGAAAGTATTTCCAAGTTCATAACCAGAATCTGCAATTGTTGTACCAAGACCAACTCTAATTTGTCTAGAGTTCATGATAATTGAATCTGGGAGAAGTTTTGGAATTTGCCCATTTCCTATTGTAAGTTCTGGACTGTAAAATTCTACAGATCCATTATCAAGGAAATCTGCTCTATAAAGAGTAAATTTGAGATCTTCCCATTGACTTGGTTCCCATGTAGATCCATTTTGGGACTTAAAGAGTGATCCAAGATATGGTTGATTTGAAATAAATGTATCAGTTATGATATCATTCTCACCAACTCTTGAAATATAAACACTATACTTAGTAGAGTTTGATAATAATGTTACTGCATATTCAGTTCCACCTTCAACATATACTGGTGCTTTAAACTGAATATTAGTCGCAACAGATCCATCAGCTGAAATTTGAACTTCATCCGGATCTAAAACAACTTCAGAGAATGGAAGAATTTTTGTGGAAGGAAGTCCATTTTCAATAGTTCTAATTTGGATGATAACTGGAATATCCATATCATCCTTTGATCTGAAGAAAACATCACAACTAGTTAAGAATACTCCTGTAGTATCTTCAACCATAAATGATTGTGATAGAGGATCACGTCCACCACCCCATCTACGTGGTGGAGGTGGTGGTGGTTGGAAAAATCTAGTTCCTACTCGTTGAGTTCTTGATCTTTGACCAATAACTGTGCTATCAACAATTTCTGTTCCAACATTTCTAGTGACATCATTACTTTGGAACTGCTCTTGCTCTTCAATTCTTGCATTTCTAACGGAAACAATATTTTCCTGAACTGTTTCTAAAGTTCCTGTGGAAGCAAATCCTTCTTCCGCAATAGTAACAGATTCATCTTGATTATTATCAATATCGTCTGTTAAAGTAAATACTTTACTTCCAGTTTCAAATCTAGGGAAACTCATATTGTTTGGATCTGGAATATAATAACTACCAATCAAAGTAGCAGATATATCAGAGACAAGTCTTACACTTGCAACTTTTGCAATAGCACCACTTGTCTGTCCACGGAGAGACATTCCTTCTCTAATCCAACCATAATATTGACCTTGAGACTCATTAGAAAGCGAGAATGTATCAACATTTAAGATAGTTGATGTTGAAGAATATGTGGAAGATAAATCTTGAACATTATATGGATTTTGACGGAAAGTCTTTGTCGCTGAATCATAAGGACCTTCCTTGTGATTTGATTGTGCAACTCTAAATTGAATGAATGGAGCTGATGGTAGAGAATTTGAACCAATGTCACCAACAACTGGACTATTTCCAATTACAGTTTCTCCAATTTCAAAAACTCCTGTTTCCATTGTAATTTCAATCAATTTTGGAACACAATATTTGGAAATATCTACTCCATCAAAAAATGCATATAGTCTAGTAAGTGGTTTTACTTTTTTAGCAACAAACTCAACATTTCTAGATCTCATGAATGGAATAAGATCTCTACTTACAACTCTATCACCTACAGATTCGCGATCAAATTGTTCTGTTACTATAGTTCTGGATCCAGTTCTTGAATTAGTTCCAAATTCTATCGATGTTTCAAGATCTTCTTCAACAATATTATCAATAACAGTTCTATTTGACCAGCTTATAGCATTTCCACTTCCAATAATAATAGTATCGGGAGTGTTTTGAATAACTCTTTGTCTAGTGGATTCAACAATTTCAATACCAACCCAATTAGTTTCCCAAGAATTCCATAATATGGGCCCAAACCCTGTTTGAGGATCGATAGTTCCATTTTCCGTCATTCTACTAAAGGTTGATGCGTAATCACCTTCAACATCAATAATTTTTGCATCAAGTCTTGCAGTGTCAACCCAGTTATCGCTTGCCGGAGTCAATTCTACTGTTCCACTCCAAAAACTGATCAAGAAAGGAGTTACACTTTCAGTTCGTGTGGCAAAATTTTGTTTAATATATTCAACTTCAGCATAATCAAGTGTTACAATATCATTTTGCTTTCTAACATTGTTTCCTTCTACTATAGAGAAATTCAAATCTACAGTTGGATCTGTATCCACGACGGGACCAAAAATCATATCAACAGAGTTGGTATAATGTCTTGGTCTTAATTCATTATATTTTCTATCAATAGAATTGTTGAGTTTAAAGGTATCTTCTTGTGCCAAGAAGTCATTAAAGTTATCTACAAAAAATCCAGACTTAAATCTATTTAAACCTTCATTATCCGAAATAAAGAGATTCGCTGTTTCTTTTTCTAGAAGGGAAAGAGTTGTATAATATTCAAGACTCTTGATTCTATTCTCAAGTTCCTTGATATCTTGCATTTTATATCTTTTATGCTGCAAGAATGAAAGTTTTGCATCCTTTACATTCGCAAGATATGCTGGAAGTTCTACTCTACAAATTTCAATTGCGTCATCAACTGGATCTGGTCTCTGTGGGTTGTCTGATGGAGTTCCATAAACAACTTGGAATTTTCCACTCTTAGATAAAAATACTCTGTCAATTCTTCCTTGATAGTAAGAAATATCAGTCAAAATAGATTCATCTGAAGCTAATGGATTTGCTGCAGATTGTCCTGATCCATTGAATGATCTTCCAAAAAATTCAAGTGGAGATCTTGAATTTTCAGTTGCATTATAATCAGAAACTCTAGGTCTAATATCGATAATATCAGAGTTTCTAAAAATATTTACTTTTTTAATCTCACTTGCATAATCAAACTGTCTATATGAGTTAACAGTCGTTATGTCTCCATCATCTGTATTAGAATATGATGCACTTGAAAAATAAATTTTAATCTGTTTTGATGGGGATAATGAATCATCCTTTCTCTTAATTCTTCCATGATCATAGAAAGTAATTTCCTGTCCCGTCTTAAATGTATAATTGGAAGAAATATTAAAACTAGGAACTGATAATGTAGATACTAATGCTGTAGAATTTGATTCTTCAAATAATACAGTTTCTCCCTCTACAAATGCAATCTCATTTTTATAAAGAAATGAGATATTTGAATCATTTAATTTTTCTGCTACTACGGCAACAGCACCGCTTGACTGTCCAACAATTTTCTCTCCAACCAACAATTCCGATGTTGTTGTAGAATTAGTATTAATTGATTGTAGAGCAACTTGAGGACAAGATGGTGAAGAAGTGTCTGCTGATTCAAAAACTCCATGGATTTCAATAACATCTGGAGTATTTAATGAAATTACTTCATCCTCAACTCTCACACCAAACGGATAATTTCCATAAGTTAATCCATTATTTAATGTCGTTGCCCCAATTCCAGAACCAGAAAGTTTTGATTTACTTATGGTAATAGAATTGACTCTATTTTTAATTTTTTCTTTTGCTTTTGGTTTTACCTTTTTAAGAGTAGCAATTAAAGTTGCTCCAGTATCATTCGCCCCAAGATTTCTAATTAATAAAGTAGATCCATTTGCTGGAATATCAAACTTATCGCCACTCAATACTTCTGTTGACCCATCAGATCTAATTAAGAGATATCTTTCCTCATCAAATGGCAAAAATGATTCATTATTATCAGCCACTACTTGTGCTGATAGTTCATTGCTAGCAATGTTAACTGTAAAACTCTTTCTAATGACCAAAAATGCATTAGAAAGATCTACATCAGAAACATTAACTTTAGGTAGAGGTGCGAATAGAGCATTATTGGAGGACGGCGCTAATTGAGTATTGAGGACCGTCAAATCAGTTATACTCAATGTTGATGCTGGTAGGAATCCACTGGAAATTCCAGAAACTGCAGTAACGCCTTCAACTGAAATATTATTAGATCCTACACTAGTTACTCTAGCAATAATCGGATCTCCATCCAATCCTGGAGTTGTATCACTATATTTAATTAAATCATTTTCCTTTACAATAGTTCCTGGAAAATTTGGATTAGAACTTCTAATAGTACTAAGTCCGCCAGAAAGAGGACTTACTGTAGCAATACCAATCACAAATCCATTAGATTGAATTACATCTGCACTAAAAGTATTAATTCCAACAGTTCCATTATTAGTTCCATATACGGATTTGGTATTGGAAATACTATTTTCAGTTATAGCAATGGCAATTCTACCATTTTCAACTCCATTAAAAGTAAGTTTTTCATTCGGTACAAAAGTTCCACTAGTTCCATATACAGTAATTGCAGTGCCAGCAGAAACTGCATGTCTTAAGAATCCTGAGGCTCCACTATTATTACCCTTAACAAAAGTAGGAATTGATAATGTATGTGATTGATTTAAGGAAATATTGGTCGTTGTTTGTACATCATATAGAGCAAGGTTCCACTCATTACTATTTGAGTTAGACGTACTATAAGATCCAGACTCCAATTTGAAATCATATACTCTTGCAACACCAACTTCATTCCCAGGAAGAGTTTCTGAACTACTTCCAACTCTTTGATCGCGTAAACTTACAAAATAAGTATTTCCAATTCCGATAGTAGGTGATCTATATACCCTATTAACTTGTAATGTTGGTCCAGTATTATAAATTATATTTTGATTTTTGATAGTTCTGGTTGTTCTTGGTTTATTTACATCAAGATAAACGGTACTGACAGTTTCAATTTCATATCCCTTAATATATGCTTTTCCGGGAGAAATTTTGTATAGTATTAGATCATCTGTTGGAGTTACTCCTCCAGGAGTGAATTGTCCAGAATTAAATATTCCACCATTACCAATATTATTATTTAAAGATTCTGCAACGCCAATATCAAAAGCCTTTACATAGTAATTGCCAGATTCATCAAAGGTCCTTCTTGCAAGAGTATCTGTTACATTACTAAATCCAACACTACCACCGAAGATAGATTTTCTACTAACATCTTGAATGGAACCTTCAATTACGGTTGCAAGTAAAATAAAATTATCATCATTAAAATCATCAAGTGCTTTTTTAAATAAATTTACACTAATTTTAAGTCTATCTGCTCCAGGTGCAGCATAATTACTAAATCCTTGAGAATTATCATTAAGATTTTCATCTAAATCGGCATTTATAATTTCTTCGTTTACAAAAAGACCAACTCGATAACTGGGATTATTTGAATATTGGTCAAGAATTAAAGTTTCTTTAGATACATTAACAAAATTTCCCCTTACAAAATACACACCCTCATCAATTTGAAATGCAGACCCTACTTGGGATGCATTATTTTCTATTGTTGATGCAAAAGGTGATCCAGAAGCAATAGTAGTGTTTCCAAGAAGTCCAGATGTTATTACTTCATTTGATGAAAGTTGCTCTCCATCAAAGAAAATTTGGGTTGAGTTATTTCCAGTACTAGAAGAAAGATAGTTAATATAGAGAGTTAAATTACCATTTTCAGAATCTTCTGGTAAAAGAACACTATCAACAAACGCAGTTACTCCAGATCTTTGTCCTGTTATTTTTGTGCCAATTAACTGATCTACATAAGCAGATACAGGAACACCTTGAAATAAGTTATCTAATTGAATACAATAATATATTCTATTGTAACTAGTATTTCCTGGAATTACTTTGGCACCTTCTTTAAAGAAGTGTTGTCCAAATCTTTCAACTTGATTTTGCAGTATAGACTGGAGAGAGGTTAACTCTCTAGCCTGCACAGGGTATCCGGGTTTAAATAATACCTTATGATAATCATTCGTGGGGTCAAAATCGTCAAAGTAGGGAGCTACATTGAGGTTCGTTTGTTGGGGCATAATTCTTTAGAACTGCAAAATAACTTTTATGTCTTCCTTTTGGTTTGACGATCTGGTTATAGATGGTCTGTTATCAACGTAAATTATATTACCAGAATGTTTCTTAACCTCTGGACTGGCAAGACCACTCGTAAAGGTTTGACCAAGATAGTATGTACGATTATTTATTACCGTAGATATACCTGAGAAGTTTTCGTCAATGGTTAAATTTGATCCCGTAGATGGGGTAATTGTTAGTACTCCACCAGTTCCGGGAGATGATGTAAATTCATTCAGACTAAATCCATATTGAGGTTGAGTCTGAGCAGTTCCTACAGTGTTAAATCCAGCAAGAGATCTATCTTGCCAATACTTAAGAATCCCAGTGTTTTGATCATAATTTACAACTCTACCAACAGCTGTTGATCCTGTTGATATGGTTTGAGTAAAATAAGAGTCGGAAGTAAATGTGGCAGTACTGTACCCAGATCCAACCAATTTCAATGCTCCAAGCGCACTTGCTTTATCTACAGAAAGAATACTTGAAGAACCAAATTGCTCAGGATTTTCTACAACTCCAACTCTAGCAATCTGATTTCCAGTTATAAAATCTGGATTATTATTATCATTTTCAATTCTAGAATACATGAGAACATTATATGCTCCCAATTCTCTGTATATATCTGAACCATGTCCACCCTGAGGTGACATTATAACGTTAAAAGTTGGTCTTGTTGTTCCTGTTGGAACTCCACCAGACTCTAAATCGACATTTCCATAGGTATAATTGGATCCTTGATTTGAAACAGTTACTCCACTTACTTGTTGATTTCCATCAATAGTAACAGTACATTCTGCACCAGATCCATCGCCCATAATAGGAACAGATGTATACGTGGAGTTTGCAGTTCCAAGTCCAACACCTTTATTAGTGACGGTTACAATTTTAATTGACCCATCAACTGCATTATCTCTGATAGGTGCATTGTCTGCAGAGGTTTCCCAATCAGATGGTACAGGTAAGAAATCTGTAGATTCAAATTTAGCAACATCGCTTGGTTTAATACTGAAAAGATATTTCCAAATATATCCATCACCACTAGTTCCTGCAGATCTTGGTTCCAAATCTGTAAATGTTGGTTCATCAAGAGATGGTCTTCCAGAAGGATTATCTGGACTAATTCCATTTTGTAAGCAAATATAAACTCTAAAATCACTATTCATTACAAAGTAATTAGCAGAATATAGTGATGTCGAACCAGAGACTACAGCAGTATTAGATCTACTATAATCATGACGATACATATCATAACTTGTTCCTGAAGACCAAGCGAGTTTTGGTACAACTTGTCTTACGTCAGCAGTATTGATTTTTTTCAAGGCCACCATAGTGTCCCAATAATCATTTTCTTGATCAAAATTATCTTTTGGTGATGGGGGATCAATATCCCAATCAACCTGGTAATCTGCAGGATTGGTTAATCCAATAAAAGAATAGTATGAATTGCTGGCATTAGAAACACCAGCAACAAAATTCTTTGCATTTAATATTCTAATCTGATCAGTTATAATAGCAGCCATTTGACGGACT